>Ga0224558_1001123_pt1 | contig 29169 bp, 29 predicted proteins | sample 714S32024metaG_FD_180682 | JGI IMG/M metagenome (GOLD analysis project Ga0224558, IMG submission 180682) | Peat soil microbial communities from Stordalen Mire, Sweden - 717 S3 20-24 | ecosystem: Environmental > Terrestrial > Soil > Wetlands > Peat | place: Sweden: Norrbotten County, Stordalen... | reverse complement strand
CGAGAATCTCCCTCGGATTCTCAAAGCGTTGCTGGACCTTCGCCGACCCGAGTGCCATGCACAAATTCTTGCCGATCGGGCCAGAGATCGCGAGCCTTTCGGGGCGGTTACTTCAGCAGTCTCCTAGATACGGCGGAACCGGTATTTCGTTGAGCAATCCGGCAGGGATCCGCCTATCTCTAGCGGGTAGCCGGCTGGCCCAGAATTTGTGCCTTGATCGGGTCCCACGACAGTTCATATCAGCGATTGAGCTTCGCCTAAGGGCCTAACGCCCCCCCTCCGCCTCGCGCCCCGCCCTCCCCGTTCGGGTGGGGCCCGCCGGGTGTGGCGGTGGCCCGGGGCCCGTCGCCCTGGCTCCGGCCCGTTGCCCTCCCTGCGCGGCGGTTTTGGGGTCGTTCCGCCCCGCGTCTCCCTCTCCCCCTGCGAAACCACGAGCGCCCACGGCAGGATTTGAACCTGCGACACCTCATTTAGGAAACGAGTGCTCTATCCCCTGAGCTACGTGGGCGGGACTTCCGCGGATGTTTCCGCGGCTTGGAACTGTGCATCACTGGCTGCGGGAAACAGGTTACGCGACCGACGGGTCCTGGCAGACGAACTCGCCCTCGGGATCGATGCCGATGCCGATGCCGACCTCACCGACATCCGAGAGCCAGGTGCCGTCAGCCAGCCCGGGTACGAGAGGTACAGGGCCAGGTCCTCATGGCCGATGCCGCATCCTTCGACGATCAGCAACGGGGACGGAGCGACCTCCACCCGCTCCCCGTAGCGCCTCCTGTCCCAGTCGAGCCGCCGCCGACGCGCCGTCGCTCCCGTGGTGACGGGTGGAGGACCCACTCTGCGTGCAGATCCGCTCACTCGGCCCACCCGGACCACCCGGACCACCCGGACCACCCGGACCACCCGGGCACCAGGTCGTCGGAATTGATGACCTCCACGCCGGGTGCGGCGGCCAGATGCCCGGCGAAGAAGCTCTTCCGGGCCCCGGAGTGGCCCTCGACGGCGACGACATGACACCGGTCACTCCCATCCATCCGCCGTGAGGAGGGCGTCTCGGCCAGGGGTGTACGTGGACCAGGCAGCCGGCACGAAACGTGTCCGCCGAGGACCTCTGGGCGTCGGCGCCATCGGCAGCCCCGACCAGGAGGCAGACTTCATCGGCCGACTCGTCAGGTCAGGGGCCACGGCAATCGCCGTCGAGCGCCTCCGCCGGGATCCTCGGCAACAGGTGGAGCTGATGACCGAGCACCTGCTTCCCCTGGTCACGTAGACGTCCCAGGGTCCGGCGATGCCCGGACCGCTGCAATCGGGCCATGGAGGGGCGGGCATGTTCGTATGCCCCGGACAACCTGCAGCCAGCGGCGGAGGGGCCCGGCGCGAGAGGCCGGCGCAGAGGACCTACGATCGGTCCAAACCGCCGATCCATTCCGTTCCACTCCCTCGAGACTCCGGAGACGACAGCATGAGCCAGGACGCCGACTGGTCACCCGACCAGCAATCGGGCACCGAGACCTTCGAGCAGGGCGACGATGCCATCGCCGAGGAGGCTCGGCTCGATCCCGAGACCCTCGAGATGATCGAGCTCGATCCCTCCCTCGACCCCACGCTGCAGGTGGACGACCGCGAGCTCGAGGAAGCCGGCGCGGAGCTCGACGATCCCGAGGACCTGGTCGTCCTCGACGGTTGCATCGACGATCCGGACGGCCTCGGCGGGCCGACCAATCGCTCCATCGCCCGGAGCAAGGACGACGAAGGCTGGGACCTCGACAATCCGCTCGTGGGCGGTACCCCGACCGATCAGAACTCGGATCCCATCGACTGAGGCCCTGACGGATTCCCGGGCCGGCCGTTGCGGCCGGACGGCAGGTCCTCAACCAGGTGTGTGCTCCCCGAGGAGGACGCAACGGGTGCCGCTGTAGATGGTGGGCATGCACTTGTTGCAGTGGATGCACAGGCCGTCATCGGCCACGCCCTTCTCCCACCGTGAGACCAGGTCCGGCTCGCGCAGGAGGGCCCGGGCCATGGCCACGAAGGAGAAGCCCTCGGCCACCGCACCCTCGACCGTGTCCAGGCGATCGACGCCGCCGAGCAGGATCAGGGGCATGCTGAGGGCAGCCAGGAACTGCCGGGCATAGGGCAGGAAGTAGGCCTCTTCGAAGGGGTACTCCCGCAGGAACCTCGAGCCCACCGCCCGCACGCCGAACCGGAGGAGCGCGGGCTGGGTTGCCGCGAACTCACGCAGCGGCACCTCGCCCCGGAAGAGGTACATCGGGTTCGAGAGCGAACTGCCCCCGGTCAGCTCGAGGGCGTCGAGTGCACCGTCCTCCTCGAGCATGCGTGCGAACTCGAGGCTCTCCTCGATCCAGAAACCACCGGGCACACCGTCGGCCATGTTGAGCTTGGCGGTGACCGCCACGTCATTGCCGACCGCTTCCCGCACCGCAAGGACCACCTGGCGCGGGAATCGCGCCCGGTTGGCCAGGCTCCCTCCCCACTGATCGGTGCGTCGATTGAGCCTCGGGCTGAGGAAGGCGCTGAGGAGGTAGTTGTGACCGAGGTGGACCTCGACGCAATCGAACCCCGCCTCCACCGCCTTGGCCGCCCCACGACGGTAGTCGTCGGTGATCCGGGCGACGTCGTCGTCGGAGACGGCTCGGGTCACCGTCCCACCGGCGCTGATCCGACGCGACGGCCCGATCGAGGGCGAGCGATTCGATCGAGCGTTGGCCACCGGGCCCGCGTGGCCGATCTGGGCCGACACGGCAGCTCCGTCGGCGTGCACGGCCTCCGTCAGTCGTCGCAGGCCGGGCACGGCCTCGTCCCCGAGCACCACGCAGTGCCGGTCGGTCCGCCCGTCGGGCGAGACGGCCAGGTAGGCGACGGTCGTCATGGCCGCGCCTCCGACCGCAACCCGTCGATGGAATGCGATCAGGTCGTCGGTCACCGCTCCCCTGGGAGACCGACCCTCGAACGTCGCCGCCTTGATGATCCGGTTCTTCAGGGTGATCGGCCCGAGGCGCGCCGACCCGAAGACCGCCCGTCCCGACTCGTCACCCGCGTCCGCCTTCGCCGTCACCCGGCACCTCCCACAGTGGTCACCAGGCCATTCTGCCGCCGATGCGCCGGAAGTGCGCCCCGGGTCGAACCCGGGCGCCGCACCTCGCTACGCTCGCCCAGGACATGGCGGCCCCACCGGTGATGACCACCGACGAGTTGCAGCAGTTCCTTGCCGACGCCTTCCCGAGCGCGGTGGTGCCCTACGTCGTCGAGGGGATCAACGGCACGGGTATCAGGATGCGGCTTCGGGTCGGGGAGGCCGACAGCCGTCCGGGCGGCACGGTGTCCGGTCCGCCCCTCATGGCCCTGGCCGACTCGGCAGCATGGCTGGCCATCGTCGGTCAGATCGGGCCGGTCGCACTGTCGGTGACGACCAGCCTGCACATCGACTTCCTCCGCAAACCGGCCCTGGTCGACGTGGTGGCGATCGGCACCCTGCTCAAGCTGGGCAAGCGACTCGCCGTGGTCGAGGTCGCCATGTACTCGGTCGGCAGCGAGGACGTCGTGGCGAAAGCCCAGGTCACCTACTCGATCCCTCCTCGCTGAGCACTCGTCGGCCGCACGTCCGGTCGACGCTCCCGCTGAGCGTCCGTTGCGTGCGCCATGGGTCCGTGCCACCATCGGGAACAGTCGTCAAAGGGGAACAGAACATGCATGACCTCGTGATCCGAGGCGGGACGGTCGTCGACGGCACCGGAGCGCCGGCACGCACCGCCGATGTTGCGGTGGACGACGGGCGCATCAGCGGCGTCGGATCCTTCGCCGGTGAGGCGGCTGCCCGCACGGTGGATGCCGACGGCCTCCTGGTCACCCCGGGTTGGGTGGACATCCACACCCACTACGACGGCCAGGCCACCTGGGACGAGGTCCTGGCCCCGAGCAGCTGGCACGGTGTCACCACCGTCGTCACCGGCAACTGCGGCGTCGGCTTCGCCCCGGCCATGCCCGACCGGCACGAGTGGCTCATCGGGCTCATGGAGGGCGTGGAGGACATCCCCGGCACCGCCCTGTCCGAGGGCATCCGGTGGGAGTGGGAGACGTTCCCCGAGTACCTCGACACCCTCGAACGACGGCGGTGGACGATCGACGTCGGCACCCAGATCGCCCACGGGGCGGTGCGCTCCTACGTGATGGGCGACCGGGGGGCCCGCAACGAGGCGGCCACATCGGAGGACATCCGCGGCATGAAACAGGTGGTGAAGGAGGCCATTGCCGCAGGGGCCCTCGGCTTCTCGACCTCGCGCACCCTGGCCCACCGGGCCATCGACGGCGAGCCGGTGCCTGGCACCTATGCCGCCGAGGACGAGCTCTTCGGGATCGGCAGCGCCCTCGGCGAGCTCGGCACGGGGATCTTCGAGCTGGCCCCGGCCGGCACCGCCGGGGAGGACGTCGTCGCGCCGAAGAAGGAGGTGGACTGGATGCGGCGGCTGTCCGCTGCCATCCACCGTCCGGTCACCTTCGCCCTCGTCCAGGTGGACGCCGCCCCGCAACTGTGGCGCGAGCTGATGGACGAATCACTGCGCGCCGTGTCCGAGGGCGCCGACCTCTGGCCCCAGGTGGCCGGCCGGGGCTTCGGGCTCCTGTCCGGGCACTTCACCACCTACTGCCTGCTCGACCAGATCCCCGAGTACCAGATCCTGAAGGCGAAGGGGCTCGGGCCCGACGAGCTGATCGCCGCGCTGCGGACCCCCGAGGTCCGGCGCGCTGTCGAGTCGTGGGTGCCCGACCCGGCGGCGGCCGAGCGCATGGAGCAGGCCTACCGCACCACGTTCACCCTGGGCAGCCCGCCCGAGTACGAACCGGGGCCCGAGCGCTCGCTGGTGGGCATCGCCGCGGCCACCGGGCACACTCCCCTCTCGGTGGCGTACGACGCCATGCTCGAGGACGACGGGCGGGGCCTCCTCTACGTCCCCATCCTCAACTACTCCGAGGGTGACCTCGATCCGGTACGGGAGATGCTCCTGCACCCCCGTGCCGCGTCCGGCCTGGGCGACGGCGGGGCCCACTGCGGGGTCATCTGCGACGCGTCGCAGCCCACCTTCATGCTCACGCACTGGACCCGCGACCGGGTGCGCGGCGAGCGGCTCCCCCTCGAGTGGGTGGTGAAGAAGCAGACCCACGACACGGCCCGCCTCTACGGGCTCGGCGACCGGGGCACGCTCGACGTCGGTGCCGTCGCCGACATCAACCTGATCGACTACGAGCGCCTGCAGCTGGGCAACCCCCGGGTGGTGGCCGACCTGCCGGCCGGTGGCAAGCGCCTGCTCCAGGACGCCACCGGGTACGTCGAGACGATCAAGACCGGCGTGACCACCTTTGCCGACGGCCACGACACCGGTGCGCGCCCGGGGATCCTGCTTCGGGGCGCCCGCTGACCAACGGCGGGCGAACCGGTCCCTGCCTGTCCGCCCGCTCAGGCCCCGCTTGCCGCATCCGCCTCGGACGGCGCTCCCGAGGCGACGCCGCCGGGCTGCTCGGCGGCCTCGGCCGCCCACTCGGCCTGCATCTGTTGATAGACCCGGTGCTCCACGATGAAGGCCAGGAAGGGCACGAAGCCTGCCGCCACCACCAAGAGGATCCGGCCCAGTCGCCAATGGGCTCGCCGGGCCAGGTCGGCCGCCGTCACCAGGTACACCAGGTACAGGTACCCGTGTGTAGGGGCAACCACCTCTTCGGCCACCTTCACGTCGACCCCGAGCAGCTGGAAGATCACCACGACCGTCAAGAGGAGCAGCGCGGTCCCCACGACGAAGGCCATCACCCGATAGCGGATCAGCGCTCCGTGCACGTGGTCCGCTCCGTGGCGGTGCGGCACCGGTGCCCCCGCCGGGCCGTGGCGGTCTGTCCGGTCCGGCAGCTCACCGGCGTGCCGGGTCGGAATCGGCCGCGTTCAGCTCTGTAAGGTAGCGGTTGTACTCGGCCAGCTCCGCTGCCTCCTCGGGGGTCTGGGTAGCGAAGCGCTCGCCCCGGCCCCCGGCCTCCTCGTCGATGGGCGAGGCCGCGGCGATGGCCATGTTCTTGCGGCGACCCCCGGTGAGCGCCCAGCCGGGCTGCTTGTGGTCTGCTGGGGGTGCCCCTTCGGTGGGGGCGATCCGGGCACCCTGTCGCGGGAGCACGGTGCGCTGGTCGTGGATCAGCTGCCACCACATGTAGATCGCATAGAAGCCGAAGAACGGCCACAGGAAGGTGTACGCCCAGCTCAGCGTGTTGCCGCCCAGGGCACGGTCCAGCTGCCACCGGGTGAGCCAGGCGAAGGTGGGTAACAGGACGAGCAGCGTCACGTGCAACCCGATGCAGCGAGGTGTGAGGTATCGACGCACCTGCCCATCGTACCGCCGGGGTCCTCGATCTCCCATTCGGGAGTACCCGCGAGCTGGGCCGATACCGGCGGCGCGCCGTGGGCGTCGGGCGGGCCATAGGCGGCCGGGGTCGCCACCATGGCCGCGCACGGTCCCCGTCGGCCACCCCCGGGGTGCCTAGTATTTTCCGCAAGCAGCAGACCGGCGACCCGGGCAGGGGCGATCTGCCCGCAACTGCCGATCGAGAACTGCCGATCGAAAGGAAACGCCGTGGACAGTCGCCTCAGGACCGGTATCGCGGAGGCCATCGGGACGATGATCCTCGTCGTCGGAGGCGCGGGCACCGCCATTCTGGCCACCGGCACCTTCTTCCCCAAAGGGTCGGTCGGCATCCTCGGCGTGGCGCTCGCCTTCGGCCTCTCGCTGCTGGTCGCCGCGTACGCCATCGGCTCCATCTCGGGCTGCCACGTCAACCCGGCGGTGACCCTCGGCCTGTGGGTCATCGGCAAGACCAAGACGAAGGAGCTGCCCTTCTACATCGTCGGCCAGATCGTCGGCGGGCTCTTCGGGGCGCTGATCATCTACATCATCGCCAAGGGCAGCGATCAGCTTCAGTGCCAAGGCGTCGGGATTCGCGTCCAACGGCTACGGGATGCACTCGCCCGGCGACTTCAAGCTGGGTGCCGTGATGTTGGCGGAGGTCTTCTTCACCGCTGTGTTCGTCTTCATCATCGCCTCGACCAGCCGGCTGTCCATGCCGGTGGGCCTCACCGGGGTCACCATCGGGCTCACCCTCACGGTCATCCACCTGATCTCCATCCCTATCGACAACACGTCGGTGAACCCGGCCCGCAGCCTGGCCACCGCGGTCTTCCAGGGGAGTTGGGCCCTCAACCAGCTATGGGTGTTCATCGTCTTCCCGGTCGTGGGCGGCATCCTGGGCGGCGCCCTGTGGCGCGCCATCCGGCCGCCATCGGACGAACTGACCGAGGAAGCCTCCGAGGCGGTGGCGCCTGCCCCGTACGGCCGGCGCCCGCAGCCCGAATAGTCCGACCCGGCCCGGGTGCACCCCCCTCCCGGGCCACACTGCACGGCAGTCGCAGGACCGAACTCGACAAGGAGAAGGCGCACTGATGCCAACAGAGCGGTCACACCCCGCCCCTACCGTTGCGACCGTGAACTACGCGACGGAGCATCCCACGCTGTTCGACCCCCACATCGAGGTGAGGGTCAGCAAGCGGCGCAAGAAGACCGCCGGCGCCCACTGGGAGGGCGACCGCATCGTGGTGGTGGTTCCCGCCCACCTGCGCGGCGCCGATCGCGACCGGATGGTCGAGAGCCTGGCCGGCCGGCTGGCGCGGCACCGGCCGCACCTGCACGCCTCGGACGCGCACCTCGCAGAGAGGGCCGGCGTGCTCGGCCGGCGCTACCTCGACGGGGTGGAGCCATCGTCGATCCGATGGTCCACCACGCAGAACAAGCGGTGGGGGTCGTGCACCATCGGGACCCGAGAGGTCCGGATCTCGGAACGGCTGCGGGTCGCTCCGACCTGGGTGCTCGACGCGGTGATCGTCCATGAGCTGGCCCACCTCATCGAGCCCAACCATTCGCCGCGCTTCCGCGAGTTGGAGAGCCGCTCCCCGCGGCGACGGGAGGCGGACGTCTTCCTGGAGGGCTACACCCTCGGGTTGCACATGTCGGCGGGCACGCCCGGAGCGGCATCACCCGGTGAGGGATTCGACGACGTCATCGACGGTGCGGCGGGCTCCTGAGCGGCCGCTCCGCCCTAAATCTAGAGAGTTGACTTGATTAGTCGTCTTTCACTCTCTACAGTGACCGTATGGCATTCGCCTACCTCGATCCGGCCACGGTTCTCACCGATGATCCGTCCCCCCGTCGTCCCCGGAGGCCGCGTGCCGGATCGAGGGTCCCTCGCCCCCCGGAGCCAACCGTGCTCCACGACCAGGCTCCCCGGGCCGGGAGGCAGGTCGATCTCCTGGCCATCGCCGAGGGCTTCGCCGTCTCGGCCGGCGGCATCACCGGCCTGCGCGGCCTCGATGAGCGCGCCTGGATCCTGTTGGCCGCCACCGATCTCTTCGAGGCCTGGGCTATCGGTTGGCCGCCCGGAGGGCGCATCGACCTGCACGACCACGGACCGTCCCACGGCGCGCTGGTGGTGGCCGAGGGCGTGCTGACAGAGGTGGCGGTGGAGGCCGACCGCCGTGGCGCTGCCACCAGGACCGCCCGTTACCTACGACCGGGGGACCACCGCCAGTTCGGGTCCCACTACGTTCACGACGTCAACAACGACGGTGAGGTGGATGCCATCAGTGTGCACGTGTACGGGCCACGCCTGACCACCATGACCTACTACGAGCTGGACCGGGGCGGCCGACCAGAAGCCGTGCGCACCGAGGAGATCGAGCCGGTCGGGCCCTTCGACACCACCGGCGCCCACGACCCCGCGTGAGTCCCTCCGCCGACGACCTGGTGGCCAGCGCCCGCCGCCGGGTCGGCCGGACCGCGCCAGAGGACCTGGCCGACGTGACCGCTGCGGGCGGGCTGATCATCGACATCCGGCCCGCCGCCCAGCGCGAGGAGGAAGGCCCCCTCCCCGATGCCCTGGTCGTCGAGCGCAATGTGCTCGAGTGGCGCCTCGACCCCAACGGCGCCCACCGACTTCACGACGTCACGGGAGTCGACCAACCGGTGGTGGTGGCGTGCTCGCAGGGGTACGCGTCGTCACTCGCGGCCGAGTCGCTGCTCGCCCTCGGGTTCCGGAACGTCACCGACCTGATCGGTGGGTACCAGGCATGGTCGGCGTGGGCGAACGCAGGGCAGCCGACGTCGGAGGCGGCTGTTCCCCAGTCGTAGGTGGGGCGATCACCGCGTCAGGAACGTCGCCTTGCCTCAGCCAACGCCGCTTCGATGCCCAGCAGTTGCTTGGTCTGCCACGCCTGATACGTGGAGCTCGCTGGTGCGAGGGTCTCGGTGATCGTGGCATAAGGGATGTGCTCCGCCCTGACCTCGGCCAACTGGGCCTGCACATCGGGTGTGACGTTCTGGCTGTTGTAGACGTAGACCTCGATGAGGTGGTTCTTGATCTGATTGTCGATGATCTCCTTGTCGCCTGCCGAGACGTCGGTTCCCTCGCTGATGGCCTTCAGGAACGCGTAGGGGGTGACGAGGTTGAGGCCCAGAGCCGGGGCCAGCATGGCGAAGATCGACTCGGACGCTCCTACGGGGGTGCCGGAGTACTGAGCCTTGATGGCGGCGATGGTGGCGTGGTACCGCTTCAGGGCCACAGTGTCGAAGGAGGTCTCCTGCTCGTTGAAGTACGTGCTGTCGGCTGGGTCGAGTGCCTGATAGTCGGACACGATCCGACGGATGACCTCTTGGACATCGGCCGGGTTGTACCACAGGTGCGGATTGCCGCCGTCGGCCACGCCGACGACGGTGCCGACATTCAGCACCGTCGGATGGGTCTGATCGGCACTGAGGAGCTGGCTCACCCAAGGGTCGTATCCGATTCCGTTCTCGATCACGAACTGAGCCCCGGCGATCTCCCTGGCATCGCCGGCGGTCGGCTCATAGCTGTGAGGGTCGGTGTTCGGGTTGGTGATGATGCTCACCACCTGGACATGCGTCCCTCCCACCTGGCGGGCGATGCTGCCCCAGAAGTTCTCTGCCGCCACCACTCGAATCACCGTGCCCTCGCTCTTCGTGCCGGCGCCGGAGAGCTGACCACCGGACGTGGCGGTGGCACAGGCAGTCGACAGCACAGCCACCGCGGTGAGGATCAGGCCGACAAGTCGACCGGTGCGGTTGGAGGAGCGGTCGGCGGTGGATGCGTCGATGGCAACGTTCATCGGTGATCGGCTTCCTCGGGTGGTGCGGTCCACTTCCCGTGCGACGGGTGGAGAGCCGTCTGGTGGCGCACTATAAATGAGAATCGTTCTCATCACAAGCCGAGGTCGGAATTGTTCCGGCTGGAGGAGGTGAGAGGAGTGGGTGATCATGTGCTGGGAATCACTCCCAGCACCAGGGCATGGCGGCAACTTCGGACCGGCACGTTCCAGTATCATCGACGTGTCGTCATGGACGGGGGTCGAAGTTCTCACGATGGGGCCGGTTCATCTCCCCTCGATCACAAGCGCGCTCCCGGGCCACCGAGCACCCCTGGTCCCCGGCGGTCGGCAGAGGTGCCCGGTAGCGAGTACAACGGGGTCGTGGCCTACCTCCTGGCAGTGATTGCCGCCTTTGTCAACGCCCTGACATCGGTTCTCCAGCGGATCGGGGTCGAGTCGGCCCCGGCGTCGACCACCCTGAGGATGAGCCTCATGGCTCACGCCATCCGGCGGGGCATCTGGCTCATCGGCTTCGGCCTCATGCTGGTGGAGTTCGCCCTGCAGGCCACCGCCCTGCGCTTCGGTCAGCTCAGCGTGGTCCAGCCCGTGCTCACCACCGAGCTCCTCTTCCTCATGCTCATCCTCGGCGTCTGGTTCCGCTACCGGCTGGGTCCTCAGGAGTGGTTGGGCTCGGCGATCATCGTGGTAGGCCTCGGCGGGTTCTTCCTGGCCGCGGCTCCCGCCGGCGGCAATGCCATCCCCGACACCCGCTCGTGGGTGGTGGCCTCGGTCGTGCTGATCGCCGTCATCACCGGCTTCATCGTCGCCGCCCTGCGCGGCCCGCGATGGTGGCGGGCGGCCGCCTTCGGGGCGGCCACCGCGGTGACCGCCGCGTTCGGGGCCGCACTGACCAAGGCCACCACGACCTACATCTCCGAGGGGTGGGGGCACGTGCTCACCCATGCCCAGCCCTACATGCTCGCCGTCACCGGCCTGGGCACGGTCTTCCTTCTGCAGAATGCCTTGCACGCCGGGCCGATCACCGCGTCGCGCACGACGCTGGTGACCCTCAACCCGCTGGTCAGCATCGTGCTCGGGATCACCCTCTTCGCCGACCGGCTCCGCGCCGGGCCCGTGTGGGTGACCTTGGAAGTGGCAGCCCTGGCGGTGCTGGTCACCGGAGCGGTGATCCTGGCCCGCTCGCCCCTGGTGGCAGGCACCCGGGCGGAAGGCGAGCCCGGCGAGATGCTGGCCGGCGCCCGCCACCGGGAGATGATGGCGCCCCCCATGGAGGCGATGCCGTAGGCGCACCCAGCGCCCTCGAAGGGTGGATCGTTCGTTCCCGGCGGCTCGGGGCACCGGTGCGGCAACCTGTCCCGGTGGTCGGTGGTCGGTGGCGCACGGGGTGCTCACTTGTCCCGTGGCAAGGGAGATCAGGCAACGCCAGCTGCGAAACGACAGCGGCGAACGTGACCGACCTCGGACGGCTCGAGCCCTCCCAGATTCCTCTCGAGGTTGCCGTCAGCACGATCACCATGGCCGAACTCGCGGATGGACCGCACCCCGCCGAAGATGCCGTGGAGCGGGCACGCCGCCAGGATCGGCTGCAACGGGCTGAAACGGCGTTCGATCCCCTCCCCTTCGACAGCGAGGCGGCTCGTGCGTACGGCAGGAACTACGCAGCATCGGCATCCTCAGGGCGCAAGCCGAGTGGGCCTCGCGCTCTGGATCTCCTCATCGCCGCAACCGCCTGCTCGACCGGGCTCCCGCTCTACACCCGCAACGAAGAGGACTTCCGGGGCCTCGAAGGCTTGGTCGAGATCGTCGCGGTGTGACTCACCGAGCCCGGGGCCTGCGCCGACGCCTCAGCCGGTCAGCGACCCGGTCCGTCCACGGGTCATCGATCGCTGTCCCGAGGCCCCGGGCCACGTGCAGGCCCGGGCGGCAAGCAGCAGCTCGGCGATGCCGAGGGGACCATCGCCCAGGTGCTCCCTCATCGACCGGAACAGCGACGCGGTCACCCGGGTGTCGCCCAGGGCACTGTGGTGGTCGTCCCAGCTGAGACCGAAGTGGTCGCAGCAGTCGACCAGCCGAGCCTTGCCCCGCAGTCCCAGGTGGAGCTGAGCCACCCGGAGGGTGTCCACGGTCGCCACGTTGCCGGGGACCAGGGCCTCGCCCCCGGCCCTCCGGCACTCGGACCACAGGAAGGCCAGGTCGAACCGGTCGACGTTGTGGCCCACGATGACCCTGCCCGAGAGCCGGTCGGCCAGATAAGGGTGGATCTCCGCGAAGCTGGGCGCTCCGACCAGCATCTCCTCGGAGATGCCGTGGACATGGGTCGGCCCCGGGTCTCGCCCCGGGTCGACGAGCGTGCAGAAGGTGTCGACCTCCTCGCCTGCGGGCGAGAGGATCACCACGGCCACCTCGACGATCCGCTCCTGTTCGGGCGAGAAGCCGGTGGTCTCGAGGTCGACGACGGCGAAACCCGGCGGGTGCTCCCCTGCGATCTCCACGGTGCCCACCGTAGATCGCCGGTGCAACACGGTGTCGCACGCTCGACGGACCACGTCGGTTACCGGGGGGACCTCTCCGAGTAGCACCGTCGCTGTCGGCTTCGGCTCCCCCGCCTCCGCTGAGTGGGCCGTCCCCTCGCTCGGGGCGAGGTGACCGAACCGGGACCGGACCGGACCCGACCCGACCCGCATCCTCCACACGCTCCGCAGCGCACAGAGGACGGGGCCGACAGGTCCTAGGCGTTGGCCCCCTGAAGCTCGCGCAGCTCCTCGGCCACGTCGGCTTCGTGCTGCTCCTCGTCCTCACGGGCCTTGGCCGGGCTCCAGCGGCCGTGGTTCAAGAAGATGGTCGGGATGAACAGGACCATGCCCGCGACGCAGACCCAGAACCAGTGCTGCCACTGCTTGGGCGACTTGGCCACGCCCTTCTGCAGCGCCTGAAGTTGGCTCTGGTGGGCCGCCAGGTAGTTGAGCTGCGTCTCGAAGGGGACGACCAGCGTCTTCAACTGCGTCTGGTACTTGACGACCAGGGCGAAGTTCGCTGCCCCGAGTGCCTTGGTGGCGGCAACGATGTTCGGGATGGACGGGTTGGCCGACAGGGCGGCCACGATCGGCTTGTTGGTCGGCGTGTTGAGGACGCCGAGGAACGCAGCGTGCTCCTGTGCGAAGGACACCGACGCCGGGTGCTCCACGATGAACGACTGGATCGCGGGCGTGGCATAGGGCGTGTTGTCGACCACCGGGTTCACCGAGTTGATCACCAGGGGCAGGAAGAGGAACGAGAGCCCCACGGTGAGGCGCAGAATCCACCCCCACAGGGCCAGGCCGGTCCCCACCAGGGCCGGGTTCTTCGCCTCGACCATCTCGGTGTAGGCGGCCATCCACGGCGCATAGCACAACGAGATGAAGGCGGCCAAGAACACCTCGATCAAGACCAGCTGGTTGTGCCCGGTGTGCGCGTTGTCGGCCTGATGCAGGAAGACGATGAGCATGACGATCGCGCCGATGGAGCCGACGAGCATGAACGGCTTGCGGACCCGGAACTTGTCGGAGAGCACACCGAAGACGATCAGGGCGACGAGGTCGGCCCACCAGAACCAGGCGTTCAACCCGTTGGCCTGGCCGGTGGTGAGGTTGAGGCCGTTCGGGTTCTTGAAGACGGTCGCCCAGTAGATGGTGAAGAAGGCCGAGGCCGCGTAGTAGACGAGCAGGAAGAGCGAGATGCCGATGGCCGAGCCCACCAGGTCCCACTTGAGGATCTGGCGCCAAGGATGGGTGGTGGCCGCGAACACCTCCTGGTCGGTGAGGCCCAGGGCCCGGGCCTCGATCAGCGCCCGGTCCCGTTGGGACACCATCAACTGGTCGCGGAGCCTGGAGGACAGGTCCTTCATGAAGAACATGGCGAGGACGAAGACGACCAGGGCGGACGCGCCGGAGATGATGAACTGGCTCTTGAATCCGCTGGCGCCGTTGTGGCTTATGAAGTGGTCGAGGGTGTGGGTGGCCACGATGCTGGTGAGCAGGCTGCCGGCCACCGGGCCCACCGTCCAGAACCCCATGGCCGAGGCCCGGCCCAGCTGCGGGCTGAAGTCACGCACCAGCGACGGCGTCGCCACCAGGATGGCGCCTTCGACCAGGCCGAGGACGGAGATGACGATGGCGAACTGCCACTCGGTCTTGCAGAGGGGGACGCCGACGGCCACCAGCAGGCCGACGATGAGCAGCCCGTAGATGATCACGTTGGACCGGCCGAACTTGTCGGTCTTGCTGGCCGGAAGCGAGGCGAAGGCCCCAATGAGGTTCGAGACGACCACGATGTACACGTAGAAGGCGAAGGACATGTGGAAGTACTGCAGGATGTTGGGAGTCACCCCGGTCTGGGTGAAGTACGTGTAGTAGAGGACGATGGTGGCCAGCACGGCCAGTCCCAGGTAGGCGGTGCGCTTCCTGTTGTCCGGGTACTCGTCGATCTCGTGGACGAGCAAGAACCGGAACAGGGCTCCGTGTCCCGATGTCGTCCCGGCGTTGGCGTCCAATGTCTGCGCTGCCATACCGTCTCCCCCTGGATCTCGGTTTGCGACTCTCGCCGGTCGCAGCACTGACCGTAGCGCAACCGGAGCACGCTTGTGGAGTACTGGGGTCCCGGGTCAAGTCGCCGGGCCGACGTCCCGGGCCCGCAGCGCCTCCCGTCGAGCGGGACCCCCGTCGCGAGAGGTGCGCGGTCAGTCGTCGAGCACCGCGACCGCCACCAACTCCTCGAGGTACCGGGTGTCCCACCAAGAGATCTGGAGTTGCTTGGCCCGCCGGAAGTACAGCTGGATGTCGAACTCGACGGTGAACCCGATCCCCCCGAAGATCTGCTGGGCGGTGGCGGTCACGTCCCGGAACGTACGGCACGCGTACAGCTTGGCCATCGGCGCCAGCCTGGCGACGCCGCGCCCCTCGGACCGCGCCCAGGCGGCCTCGTGGACGAGCACCTCGGCGCCGTCGACGCTGGTGGCCCCGTCGGCCAGGTAGTGGGCGATGGCCTGAAAGGCGCCGAGCGGCTTGTCGAACTGCTGGCGATCCTTGGCGTACTGCACGGTGATCTCCAACGCGTGACGGGCGCCGCCGACGGCCTGGGCGCCGGCCAGGATGATCCCGTCGTGCATCACCGTGTCCCAGGTGGCCCACCCGCTACCCGCTACCCCGATACGGTCCGCCGGGTCGACTCGCACCCGGTCGAAGTCGACCCGGTACTGGGTGTCCGACGCGATGGTCAGATGCTGGGTGAGGGTGACGCCCTCGGCCGACGGGTCGACGAGGAAGAGATCGACATCGGTCGGGGCTTCCCCGGTGCGGGCCAGCACCACGAGGCAGACGGCAGAACGGGCGAACGCCACGTGGCGCTTGGTTCCCGAGAGCACGAAGCCGTCGCCGTCGGGCACCGCCCGGATCTGCACACCCGTGGGTCCGAAGCCGCTCTCGGGCTCGAGCCACGCCGGAGTGAGGATGGCCTCACCGGTCACGATGCGCGGCAGCCATCGCTGCTTTTGGCCCTCGCTGCCCGACCGGGCCAGCGCTCCACCGCACAGGACGGAACTGACGAAGTGGGGGGACGGTGCCAGGGAGCGACCGAACTCCTCGTAGACGACCACTCCCTCCACGGCGGTCATGCCCGAACCGCCGTACTCCTCGGGCAGTTGCAGGCCGATGAGGTCCAGGTGGCCCAGCTGCTTCCACAGACCGGGCGAGTAGCCGATCGGGTCGTCCTCGAGCTCGCGCACCACGCTCAGCGGGCTGTTGGTGGCGCACACACCACGCACCGTCTCGCGCAGCATCTCTTGTTCGGGGCTGAAACTCAGGTCCAACATGGTCGGCTCTCCTCGTGTGGTGATGCGTCGTTCGGTGATGCGGTGGGCGCCGGGCCGGGGCCGGCGACGCCGGACGGCGAGGTGGCGGGCATCACGGCCGCCACCGATCGCCCGTGCGCTCCCAAGGGTTGTCGTCGTCGGTGACCGGCAGTGCCACCCGCGCCTTGCAGGTGGTCTTGGGGTCGTCGTCGACCGACACCGAGATGTCGACGACCACCCAACCGCATCCGGTCTCGTCGACGCCGGCGTCGGTCACCTCGCCCCGGAACACCATGGTGTCGCCGGGGAAGATCGAACCCAGCATCCGGAAGGTCATCCGCTGGAGGCGGCCGTACGGCCCGGTCCAGTCGGTGACGAACCGCTCGAACCATGCCGCCTGGTTCGGCGTGTTGAGGAAGATGTCGCGAGTGCCGTTGCGGTTGACGGCGAAGTCCTTGTCGTGGTGCATCGGGCGCCAGTCGCGGGCGGCCAGGGCACCGAGCACCACGGTGGTGGCAGTGACCGGATAGACCAGCTCGGGAAGGCGGTCGCCGACGGAGACGTCGCCGCTCAGGAGCCGGGTGGTGGTGGTCATGATCGACCCCCCGTCGGGCCGGCGGCCCCGGCGGCCTCGGCGGCCCCGGCGCGCCGGTAGCCGAAGCCGGTATAGCTCTCGACGGCCACCAGGTCCCCGCGCTGGTTGTGGTACTCCACGTCGATGACCCAGAAGCGGCCGGTGCCGAGCCTGGTGGTCTTCTCGTCGCTGACCGAGCGCAGGATCTGGCGGGTCCGTAGCCGGTCACCCGGCCGCACCGGCTCGTGGAACACGATGGTGTTGTCGCTCATGACGGCCTCGGGCAACCCGAGGCCCTCCTTGAGGTCGAAGTGGACCTGCAGGGGCAGGGCCTGGGCGGTGCGCCCCGGTGCCCAGTGGTGGGGGCGGAACCACACCGAGACCATGGTCGGCGGGGCGATGGGCCCCCCGGTCACCTCCTCGGCCACCTGCTCGTCCCAGAACAGGGGGTTGCCGTTCTCCACCGAGGCGCAGGTCGTCCACACGTAGCCCTGCTCCACGGGGAACTCCCCCTCCTCCTCGTACTGCCCCACCCCGATGAGGCGTTCGATGTCGGCCACCCCGATGGCGCTCATGCCACCACTCCTTTTGCCCGCAGCTCCGCGAGTCGCTCCGGGCGCACGCCGGCGGCCGCCAGCAGCTCCTCGGTGTCCGAATGGGCCGGGTCCCCGATCTGCACCGGGGCACCCACCCCCTCCATGCCGGCCAGCACCGGACCCACCTGGCGGAAGCGGGTCGGCACGCCATCCCGGCCGCCCGGTGACGCCCCCTCGGCGTCGACGAATGCGTGACGCGCCGCGTACTGGTCGTCCCCGACCACCTCGGCCACCGACAGTACGGGGGTCACGCAGGTGTCGGCGCCGGCCAGCTCGGTGACCCAGGCGTCCCGGTCCTTGGTGGCGAAGGCCGACCGGAAGTCGGCCCGGATGCGGTCCTGGACCCGGTCGTCGAGTTGGTGGTCCGACCACTGCTCACACCCGAGGAGCCGGCACAGGTTGGCGTAGAACCTGGGCTCGATGGCGCCCACCGCCAACCACCCGCCGTCGGCGGCCCGGTAGGTGTCGTAGCAGGCGTACCGTCCGGTGATCATGTTGTGGGCCGGACCGACCGGCGCCCCCGTGGCCAGGTGCTCGTCGACCGCCAGGGAGGTGAGCCACAGCACGCCGTCGGCGATGGACACGTCGAGGTGCACGCCCGGGCCGCCGTCGGCACGACCGATCAGTGCGGCCATGATCGCCATGGCCGCATGCATGCCCCCGCCGGCGGCATCGGCGATGGTGGCGCCCGGCACCGGCGGGCCGCCGTCGGCGCGGGGCTCGGTGGTGGCCAGGTACCCGCCGACGGCCAGATAGTTGATGTCGTGCCCCGCCCATGCCGAGCGGGGCCCGCTCTGCCCGTAGCCGGTGGTGGAGCACAGGATGATCCCCGGGTTGACGGCACGCAGCTCGTCGAAGCCGATGCGCAGGCGCTCGACGACCCCGGGGCGGAAGCTCTCCACCACCACGTCGGCCGTCGCCACCAGCGAGAGGAAGGCATGGCGGCCGTCGGGGTCCTTCAAGTCGATGGACGTGTGCCGCAGGTGACGCGAGCCGCTGTAGGCGTAGAACGGGGGCTGGATCGGGTCGGTGCCGCGCCCCGGCACCGCCCCCACCTTGATGACCGCTGCCCCGTAGTCGGCCAGCAGGCGCGTGGCACGCGCCGCTGGGCCCACGGTGGACAGGTCCAGGACGGTGATGCCGCGCAGCGGACCGCCCGGCCCGGTGCGGGAACCCACCTCGCCCGGCTCCGACCGGGCCGCGGACGGCGCGACGGCAGAGGTGGTGGACTGTCCGGTCACAGGCGTCGAGGAGCTCAGAAGTTCTTCGGGAGGCCGAGCTTGCGACGGGCGATGATGTTCTTCTGGATCTCCGAGGAGCCGCCGCCGATGGTGTCGATCACCGTGTAGCGGTACGTCGACTCGGACCGGCCCTTCATCGGGGCATCCTCGTCGCGGACCCGCAGCTGGGACCCGGGCCCGGCGATGTCCATGGAGGAATCGGCCAGTCGACGCGAGAACTCGGTGGTGAACAGCTTGTACTCGGATGCCTGCGAGGTCGGGGGGGCGCCGCCCTCGGACGAGGCGAACACGAACTTGAGACCGAGGACCCTGGCCACCTCGGCCTCGGTGTGGAGCTCGGCGATCCGCGACCGGACCACTGCGTCGTCCTTCAGAGGCACGCCGTCCCGGGTCGCCGTCTTGACGTACTCGGTCAGCAGGTCGAGACGCTGGGCGGTCGGCGAGTAGGTGAACAGGGTGAATCGCTCGAGGTCGAGGGCCTCCGAGATGTACTGGAACCCCTTGTTGAGCTCGCCGACCACATAGTCGTCCGAGACCCACACGTCGTCGAGGTAGACCTCGTTGGTGCGCTCGTCCCCCATGGTCCAGATGCCCTTGACCGTGATCCCCGGATGGTCCATCGGCACGAGGAACAGGCTGATCCCGTGGTGCTTGGGGGCGTCGGGGTCGGTGCGGGCCCCGACCCAGTACCAGTCGGCGAAGTGGGCGGACGTGGTCCACGTCTTCTGCCCGTTGAGGAGCCACCCGTCCCCGTCGCGGGTGGCCTTCAGCTGCATGGAGGCGGCATCCGAGCCGGCATTGGGCTCGGAATAGCCAACCGCGAACTCGACTTCGTTGCGCAGGATCTTGGGCAGGAACTCCTGCTTCAGCCTCTCGCTCCCGTGGCTGATGATGGTCTTGCCGATGATGCCCACGCCCTTGCCGATCTGGGGCCCTCCCCGGGCGGCCAACGCCTCGTTCAAGAGGTACTCGTAGATCCCGTCACCGTTCGATCCGCCGTACTCCTCCGGCCAGGTGATGCCGAGCCACCCCTGCTCGCCGACCTTGGCCATGAACTGGCGGCGAAGTGGGGTGTCCACGATCTGTGCCATGTTCTCGCGGGTGACGTCGAAGACCTCGGGATCGTCGTTGTCGTCGAGGAACGCTTCGACCTCCTTGACGAATTCGAGCTGCTCGGGGGTGAACTCGAAGTCCATGGTCCGGCCTCCATCGTGCGGGCGCGGCGGCTGCCGCAGTGGTTTCCTGACTGACCGTCAGATACTGTGTGCATCATAGGATGAGGAAGCAGTCGAGGCCAGCGTCGGTCATCCAACCAGGTCATCCGGGCAGGTCATCCGGGCAGCGTCCCGGCCGCATGCCTCCCGGACAGCCGGGGGGAGCGCCCGACCGGATCCCGGTCGATCTGCCCCGGCGCAGCCAGTGCTTTACGACGAAGGGAACGCCACCACCATGAGAGGCATCGTCAGCATCGCCGGGTACGTGCCGTACCGGCGCCTCCAGCGCTCGGCGGTGGCCCAGGTCTTCGGCACCGGCGGCGGTAAGGGCAGCCGATCGGTGGCCTCCCATGACGAGGACACCACCACCATGGGGGTCGAGGCGGCCCGCCTGGCCCTGCGGCCGGTGCCGGGCGCCGGCCCGGACGCCATCTGGTTCGCCACGGCCACACCCGCCTATCTGGACAAGACCAACGCCACCACCATCCACGCCGCCCTGCGGCAGCCGGCCCACGTGGCTGCCTTCGACTTCGGGGGCGCGCTCCGATCCGGGACCGGCGCGCTGCGCACCGCGCTGGCGGCCACCGGCTCGGGGACCACCCTGGTGGTGCTGTCCGATCTGCGCGACGGCCTCCCCACCTCGGCCGACGAGTCTGCCGGGGGTGACGGGGCGGCCGCGGTGCTCATCGGGGACGAAACCCCCGGTACGCCGGTGGTCGCCGAGTACCTGGGCGGCGCCTCGGCGACCGACGAGTTCCTCGACCGCTGGCGGACCGCAGGCGACCGCCGGTCCAAGGTGTGGGAGGAGCGGTTCGGCGAGACCCGGTACGTCCCGCTCGGTACCCAGGCCTGGGAGTCCGCATTGAAGGCCTCCGGGCTCACCTCCGAGGAGGTCGACCACGTGGTGGTCACCGGGATGCACGGCCGAGCGGCCAAGGCCCTCGCCCGCAAGCTGGCGGTCCGGGAAGGTGCGCTGTCCGACGACCTCTCCGCCACCGTGGGCCAGACCGGGGCCGCCCATCCGGGACTGGTGCTGGCCTCGATGCTGGAGGCAGCCCGACCCGGTCAGGTGATCGCCGTGGTGGCCCTGGCCGACGGCGCCGACGTCCTGTTGTTCCGGGCCACCGACGCGCTGGCCTCGTGGGTGCCGGCCGAGTCCGTGGCCGATCAGGTCGCCGGCGGCGCCGAACTCCCGTATGGCAAGTTCCTGGCCTGGCGGGGCATGGTCACCCCCGAGCCTCCCCGTCGCCCCGAGCCCCAGAGGGTCTCCTCCACCGCGGCGTGGCGCAACGAGGACTGGAAGTTCGGCTTCGTCGGATCACGCGATCGCTCCTCGGATGCCATCCACCTGCCGCCCTCCCGGGTGTCGATGAAGGGCGGGGCCGTCGACGACATGGAGCCGGTCGACCGGGCCGACACCGAGGCCACCATCGCCACCTACACCATCGACCGGTTGGCCTACTCGCCGAGCCCGCCCATCGTCTTCGCCGTGCTCGACTTCGACGGCGGGGGGCGGTTCCCGGTGGAACTGACCGACGTCGACCCGGACACGGTCGACATCGGCGACCGGGTGACCATGACGTTCCGGAAGCTGTTCACCGCCGACGGCATTCACGACTACTTCTGGAAGGCCAAGCCGTCCCGGGCCGCGGGCAGGGGCGGATCCGCTGCCGCCGGCGCCTGAGCAGCAGCCGCATTGCATCGCGCTGCAGCGCTGGACATCGCACCGGATCGCACCGAGGAACGAGGAGAGACACGATGGCATCGCACGGGATCAAGGACCGGGTGGCGATCGTCGGGATGGGCTGCACCCGATTCGCCGAGCACTGGGACAAGGGCCTCGACGACCTGATCGTCGAAGCCTCCGAGGACACCTTCGCCTCTGCCGGGGTGACCAAGGACGACGTCGACGCCTACTGGTTCGGCACTGCCCAGTCGGGCATGAGCGGCATCACCCTGGCCCGGCCCTTGCAGCTGGAGGGCAAGCCGGTCACCCGGGTCGAGAACTACTGCACCACCGGCTCCGAAGCGCTGCGGGCCGCCGCCTACGCCGTAGCGTCCGGGGCCTACGACGTGGCCATGGCCGTGGGGGCCGAGAAGGTGAAGGACTCCGGGTACCAGGGCCTCAACGCCTTCCCCATTCCCAACGACGGCACCGCCCGCACCCTCACCGCCGCGGCCATGTTCTCGATGGTGGCTCCGGCCTACGGCAAGAAGTACGGAGTCGGTGAGGACGAGCTGACCGAAGTACTGGCCCGCATCTCGTGGAAGAACCACCAGAACGGGGCCCGCAACCCGCGCGCCCAGTTCCGCAAGGAGGTATCGACGGAGACCATCTGCGCCTCCCCGCGGGTCGCCGGCCGCCTCGGGGTGTTCGACTGCGCGGGCGTGGCCGACGGGGCCGCCGCCGCCATCGTCGTCCGGGCCGAGGACGCCCACCGCTATACCGACAAGCCCCTCTACATCAAGGCGCTGTCGTTCGCCGCCGGTAGCGGCGCGGGCCTCATCGATCCCGAGTACGACTACACCTGGTTTCCCGAGTGCGCCCTCACCGCCGAGGACGCCTACCGCCAGGCCGGCATCACCGATCCGCGCCATCAGCTGGCCATGGCGGAGGTGCACGACTGCTTCACGCCCACCGAGCTGGTGCTGATGGAGGATCTCGGGTTCGCCGAGCGCGGCACAGCATGGAAGGAGGTGCTGGCCGGCACCTTCGATCGCACCGGCGAACTGCCCGTCAATCCCGACGGGGGCCTCAAGAGCTTCGGCCACCCGGTGGGCGCGTCGGGCCTGCGGATGTTCTTCGAGACATGGCTGCAGCTCCGCAGGGAAGCCACCCCCGAGCGGCAGATCGACACCGACCGGACCCTCGCCCTGACCCACAACCTGGGCGGCTACCCGGGTGAGATGGTGTCCTTCGTGTCCGTGGTCGGCACCGAGCTCGGCTGACAGCGGCGCTCGGCTCAGCGGACCGCTGCCGCTCCGTTCGACGGGTGCGCGTACCGCCCGCTGCTGTACACGGGCATCCCGGGCGAACGGCGCGGATCCGTCCCGTCGCCCGCCGGTGGCCGCAGGTAGTGGAGCTTCCGCTCGCGCTCCTCGGCCAACCTCCGCATGTGCACCAGCAGGGCCACGTAGGCGACGAGTGCCACACCGACCAGCGCCGTCACCGCCCAGACCACGGTGGCACCGGGAACGAAGCCGACCATGAAGCTCAGGAGGAAGACCATGGCCAGCACGCCCAGGGTGTCGCGCCGCCGTCGGCGGGCGAGGTGGCGCGCATGGATGTCGGGTGACCGGCCCGGGAGCTCGACGCCCGACCGTCCCGCCTCACGGACGAGGTCGTCGATCGCACCCTGCGTCCCCACGGATCCGGCACGGGGGGGCGTGACGGCGGAACGGCGGCCGTCCTCCGGATCTTCGACCGGTTCACCCAGGAAGGCCAGTGCGGGCCGCGGCAGCTCCTTGGCTCCGACCACGGTCAGGACGGGGACCGCACTTACCTCGGGGTAGCGGGGGGCGCTGCTCGCGGCGCGCTCGCCGGGGACGGTGTGGAGCCGGTACGCCGGCGCCACGATCGGCTTCGGTCCGGAATTCTCGAGGACCCGCAACTGGCGGTGGAAATGCGAGATCGAATTGATGCCGTCACCGCTGTGTGCCCGTCGCTTGAGCAAGCTCGGGCCCAGCATGATGATCCATCCCGCCGCGATGATGACCACAAGGACCACAGGCATCAACTCCTCGACCTACCTTCCTTGCAGAAAAACCCTAACCACAGGCAATTCCCTAGTGGTGGATGGTCGGGCATGACGGTGCCGACTTCGACCGCGTCCCGCGGTCGCAACGGCCCTCCCTGGCGTTGTCGCCCCTTGTCGCACAACGTCCGCCCAGGGTGCTCGACTGCTCCGAGTCGGCCCCGGGCCACACCGTCGACCGACCGATAGGGTCTGGCGGGTGACGCTGTTCTGGACGCTCGCGGGGGTCGCCGCGGTGGCCGCGGTGGCCGACTGGTTCGCGATGGCGACCACCGACCGGCGGCTCATGTACGCCGCCAAACCGACGGTGCTGGCAGCGTTGGCCGCCGCCGCCGCAGTGCTGCCGAGCGACCGGATCGATCTGGTCGACCGACGGTGGTGGTTCGTGGCGGCTCTCGCATGCTGCCTGCTGGGCGACGTGTTGTTGATGCTCCCCCGCAACCTGTTCGTCCCCGGACTGGCCGCGTTCCTGATCGGCCACGTCTTCTTCATCGTGGGCCTGCTTCAGCCGCCTTCACCGGCGGGCACGCCGCCGTTCTCCTTCTCGGCGCTCGGGCTCCTGGTGGCAGCAACGGTGGTCGCCGCCGTCGAGGCCGCGCCGTGCACCGTCCTGATCCGGTCGCTCGCCGCCCACGGCCGGCATGCCCTGATTGCGCCGGTCTGCCTCTACGTCCTCGCCATCGCCGTCATGGTCATCCTCGCCACCAACGTCGGCATCCTGCTCGCCGCGTTCGGCGCCGGCGCGTTCCTGCTATCGGACACCCTGCTCGCCCTCGACCGATTCGTGCGGCCCATCCGCCGGGGACCACTCGCCGTCCACGTCACCTACCACCTCGCCCAGGGACTGCTGGTGCTCTCCCTGCTCCGCTGACGGCCTCACCTCCCGCCGGGCAGCGACCTCGACGCCAGGGTGGTCAGTCGAAGATCGGCGGGGTGGTCCGGCTGCGCTTGAGCTCGAAGAAGCCCTCGGTGCCGGCCACCGCCAGCACGCCGTCCCAGAGGACCCCTGCCGCTTCGCCCTTGGGTGCCGGGGTGACGACGGGGCCGAAGAACGCCACGCCATTCACACTGATCACCGGGGTGCCCACCTCGTAGCCGACCTGGTCCATGCCGACGTGATGCGACTTCTTCAGGGCATCGTCGAACTCCTCGGTGTCGGCGGCATCGGCCAGCGACGTCGGAAGCCCGGCCTCGGTGAGGGCCTCTTCGATGGTCGCCCGATCCTTGGGCTTGCCCTCGAGGTGGAACCGGTTGCCCAGGGCCGTGTAGAGAGGCAGCAGGACCTCGGGCCCGAACTCCTGCTCGGCGGCGATGCAGACCCGGACCGGCCCCCACGCCTCGGCCATCAGTTCGCGGTACTCCTCGCTCAGGTCCTCCTTGTCCGCGTTGAGGCAGGCCAGCGACATCACGTGCCACTGGACGTCGATCGGGCGGACCTCGGACGCGTGCAGGATCCACCGCGACGCGATCCACGCCCACGGGCAGATGGGGTCGAACCAGAAGTCGGCGACCGCCCGCTCGGTGGTCGGTGCGATCGTACCTGCGTCGGTCATGGCTGCTCCTCAAAGTGGCGTTCACCTCGTCCAACGCCGGATGCCGGCTCCGTGTTCCCCGACCGCCCGCGGCGCACGGGCCGCCGGAGCCGGAGGAACGTCCCGGTACCCGGCGCCGCGTCCCGGAGCGCCGGCCACGGTGGCGTCGATGTCATCGCTCGGTTCGGCCTACGGTGGGAACCGGCGATCGGCCGGCCGACAGGAGGGCGTGTGGCTAGAGGCGATGGCGAACTCCGCGACCAGGTGAGCAGCCTCCTGCAGGCGCGCCACGGATGGAGACTCGAGCCCCGGACCACGCCGGGCGCCCCTCCCACCTGGTGCTTCGGCTCCGGTGGCGTGAGCGATCTCTCGGTGGACGTGGAGAACGGAGCCCTCTCCGTCTACTTCGTCGACATCGATCGGGAGGTGTCCCTCCCCGACGCCGACGCCCTGGCCGCGTCGCTCGACGGCTTCGAGGCGCTGTTCCTCGGACCCACCTCCCTGACCGAAGAGGTCCTCGACGAAGTGCTGCACGGAGCGGGCGACGGTTGGGGGCAACCGGAGACCTGATCAGGTCGGAGCCCTTCGATCGAGGGGAGCGTGACCCACCTCCCAGTGGGGACGTCGGACCTCGCCCCTGGACGGCACCGGTGGGTTGGGTGTCGCCGGAGATCCGAATGGTCAGTCGACCGGACTGCGCCGGAGCGGGAGCCACGTCTCGACCTCGGGATGGTCCAAGAAGTCGAGAACGAGGCGGTTGAACAGGTCTGGCTTCTCCATCGGTACGACATGGGATGCCCCGGGGATCACGGCGAGTTGGCCGTTTGGCACCCGGCGAGCCAGTTCGTCGGCGTGCGGAACGGTGATGAAGTCGTCATCGCCGACGATGACCAGCACAGGTGCAGCCATACTTTCGAGGTCGCCCGACCAGTCGAACGGTTCACCCCACATCTTGCGCACCTTGTCCCAGACGGCAGGGAAATGCTCCGCCCCGTCCGGGGTGACCTCGGCATACATGGCGGCGAACATTGCCATCTCAGGGTCGTCGGCCGGTAGCGCGATGAACGCCTCGATCGCCCCGGCCACGTACCCAGCGCTGGCGAACCCGCTGCCCACCATGGTGAGCGAGCGCACGAGCTCAGGGTGCTGGGCCGCAATCAGAAGCCCAACCATTCCACCGTCGCTCCATCCGAGGAGGTCACAGGGTGCAAGATCGAGCAGTTGGATGAACACGACAGTCTGTTGTGCCATCGCCTGGTAGGTGAGCGGACCCTCTCGGTCCGGGGTGTGCCCGTGTGCCTGACGTTCCGGGGCGAATACGTGGTGGTGGTGGGACAAGCCGTCCAGTTGCGCATTCCAGGTGGCGTTGGTGGCCATCCCTCCATGCAGGAGCACCAGAGGGTCGCCCTCACCCTGCATGTCGTAGTAGACGCTCAAGCCGTCGATGTCGATGGTCGAACTCTTCCGTTGCGTCGGGTCGGCACCCACTGGCCACCTCCATCCTTCGCTCGAAGCAACAGTGCGTCGAAGAGATGGTAATCGGACGCCCCCAGCGGTTGGGTGGTGCCTTCGGGTGCCCCAAGCCACGTCGGGGTTCGAGGCGCAGGGCGGTCCATCAGCCTCGAGGTGGGGCTGCCTCGGTGAATCAGACAAGCTCCGTGTCGGGAGGTACTGCGTCGGCCGGGACGTCCATTGTCGATTGGTTGGTCATCAATCCGTAGACAAGGGCGGCAATGAACCCGCCGACCAGTGGGGCGACGATGAACAGCCAGAGCTGATGGAAAGCGGTGCCGCCGACCACCAGGGCCGGACCGATACTGCGGGCCGGGTTGACCGACGTCCCGGTCAGCGGGATGCCGACCAGGTGGACGAAGACGAGCGTCACCCCGATGGCCAGACCGGCCATGGCCTCGCGGGCCACCTTGGAGGTTGCGAAGAGAATCACCATCACGAAGATGAAGGTCAGCACCGTCTCGGCGGCAAATGCCCCCCCGGCACCCAGCTGGATCTTCGACGCACTGCCGTACCCGTCGGCACCCAGGCCCTGGACGCTCTTCGAATAGATCGGCGAACCGTTGAACACGGCCCACAGACCGTAAGCGCCGGCGATGCCGCCGGCAATCTGGGCGACCCAGAAACCGAGCGCCTCCGTCACCTTCATCCGTCCCGAGACGACGAACCCGAGGGAGACTGCCGGATTGACGTGGCAGCCCGAGATCGGTCCGATCGCATAGACGAGGGCCATCAGCACCAGGCCGAACGCCAGCGCAGTGGTGACCACCCCTGCCGAGTAGCTCGTCCCGAACAGTTTGAACCCGAAGGACAGCGTCGCAGTACCCACCGCCGCGAACACCAGGATCGCGGTTCCGATGAACTCTGCGATCAACTTCCGTGGATCGAACATTGCTTTCTCCTTACCTTGGTACGCCCGAGCGGACGCTCATATTGTGATCGGGATGCCAATTGCGCAGGTGGATGCCGGTCGGAATGCAGGATCTTGCAGATTCGACCCCGTCAACGATTGCTTCAGGTTCCGATCCCCTCGCCCTCACCCGGTTCCACTCGGATCGACGAGCTCACAGGACCAGAAGACGATCGGCGCCACCGCACGCGCCCCACCTGCGGCCACAGCTCGCCCAGGGTCTTCGGGGCGATGTCCGGAGTGGATCGACACCACCAGCGCGAGGCCGGCGCCACAAAGTGACTTCGAGTGCTTCATGACAGCACGCTGTCCCTGAGGGTGCCGGGGCTTGCGAAGCGCCCGCGGACGAGTCACTGGGATCAGCGTGGGGCGTCGGCCAGCATCTTCGCCACCGTGCCGGCCCGGCAGGGGAGGCACGTCGCGGTCCAGCAGCAGGACCCCGTCCGGCGTCTGGATGCTGCCGAGGAGCTGCGTCATGAGGTCGCCCCAGAGGGCTCCGATGCACCGCGCCACGGGGGGAGTACATCGGTGGCCGACTCATCCAACTCGGCTCCGGCATGGCCCTCCTTGGCGAGGCGCTGACTCAGGAAGTCGACGGACTGGTCCATCCCCATGTCCATGCTCCCGGCGATCGCCCCTTGGAGGTGGTGCTGCTCGTGCGCCCCCAGATCGAGAGATCCACCGAGAACGAGCTGGCTCCGCCGTTTCGGGTCCGACTCGGACAAGGCGTCGCACCAGAGCGAGAAGCCGGCGCGCAACCGGTTGACGCCCTCGAACTCGGGCACACCGTCGGTGACCTGGAGCACGCGTGCACGGGCGGATCGGGCGTTGAGCGGCTGGGCCCCGAAGCTCTCGATGAAGGTCGCGGCCGCCAGTGCGATCTCGGCGAAGACCTCGGTGTTGCCGTCGGACAGATTCGTGGCGCACGCCCCGAAGAGCCCACGAACGACGTCGAAGGCGTGATCGGGCGTCACGCGGTCGAATGCGTGGGCGACGCGTTCCCATCCATGACCTTCTCGGCCTCGTGCACCGCCCCCATGATGCCGTCGTCGAGGACCACCCGGTCGTGCAGCCATTCGGGCAGATCTTCGCCTCAGAGGTTCTGCCCAACCGTGCACGGGGCCCACGCACCGAACGTGCACCAGTTCGCGGTGTCCGGATCGAGCAGCTCGGCCAGCCCGGCGGCCAGGTCGGAGTAGGTCTGGGTGACCCAGTGGTTGCGGAGCACCCGACCGTCGACATGGCCATCGATCCGTTCGACAGCGACGGCGACGTCCACGACGCCTGGGACGGTCACCGAGCGTCCTCTTCCGCCTGCACGTCCTTACCGTAGGCGACCAGGGTTTCGGCTCGCAGGAACGTCTCGACGGGGCCGAGGTGCCCGCAGGCCGGCCGCACGCGGTGCGACTGCATTCGGCGGTATGCCGCTATTCCAACTCGTCGTCGGGTGGCGCGCTGGTCAGGAGCTTCCGCCACTGATCGTCGGGCACGTTGGCCGGCGTGGTCGACTTGAGGAAGTCCTCGAGCACAGGGAGGAACCGGTCGGCATCCCGCCACGGCAGGAAGTGCCCGGCGCCCTTGAGGACCTCGAGCCGGGCACCGGGGATGGCCTCGGCGGCACGGTAGGCATGTTCCACCGGGATGATCCGGTCGCGGTCGCCCCAGACGATGAGGGTCGGAACCGCCGCAGCCAGGTACAGCCGATCATGTGCGCTCACCCGCTGGCCGGCGATGTCGATCACCGAGCGCACGGTGTTGACGAAGGCCATCTGGCCGTGCCGGTCGG
>Ga0224558_1001122_pt1 | contig 29187 bp, 32 predicted proteins | sample 714S32024metaG_FD_180682 | JGI IMG/M metagenome (GOLD analysis project Ga0224558, IMG submission 180682) | Peat soil microbial communities from Stordalen Mire, Sweden - 717 S3 20-24 | ecosystem: Environmental > Terrestrial > Soil > Wetlands > Peat | place: Sweden: Norrbotten County, Stordalen... | reverse complement strand
CAGATGAGTGACTCTCACATTACCGCGCTGGCGCGGCAGGCAGGACTCGATGCGATCGAATTGCGTTTCGTTGATCTCCACGAATCCAAGATATCACAAAATCTCTAATAGTGTTAACACGCCCTAGATCGCCACGGCGGTAAGTCCCTGTGCCTCCTGTGTCAGGCTTTCAAACAAGACGCTGCTAAGGTAGCGCTCACCGAAGTCCGGGAGCACCACCACGATTGTTTTCCCAGCATTTTCTTCCCGTTGCGCGACCCGCAGAGCAGCAACTACAGCGGCACCAGAGGAAATGCCGACTAGCAGACCTTCTTCGAGTGCCAAGCGACGTGCCATTCCAATGGCATCCGGACTTGAAACTTGGACGATCTCGTCGATGTAATCCGTCCGCAGGACCTTTGGCACGAACCCGGCGCCGATGCCCTAAGTTCAGTAATGTTCTTAGCGGCTTTCATCTTTGATTCCCTTTAGTCGAGCATTTCCTTCGCAACGGAACGTCGCGAACGGGGCAAATAAAAACGGCCCATGATCTGCAGATCATGGGCCGTTTGGGAATCTGTTCTCTCTACGTCCTAATCGTTTTCTGAATCCCTCGCAAACCCATAATCTGCGCTGCGGCGCATACAACACATGCAGTCGCAACAACAGCGCAGCGAGTTGGGGTCAGCGAGGTACATAAACTCACAGCAAGCTATCACGCCGATTGTTCCATGCTGTGTGATCGGGGTCACTATGTTTGTGCGTGACGACAATACTCTCAAGTTCAAACCCAAGTGACACAGCAGTCGGGCCCTCATCGGAACTCTAAAGAGTTGGGCAACCCCACCTTCCGAAAGTGAAAATCCTTGCACCTCCCCCTTCTTAGAGTCCCGCTTCCAACGATAACTTGCTGAAATCACACAATCGGTCTGGGTGGATAAATTTTTTGCTTTGGCAGTGCGCTTGCATTTTCTATAATGTCTATTATTACAATAGGGGTACTAGCAAGCGAGACATTATGAAGGTTTCCCAAAAAGGGCTGTACGCATTGCAGGCGATGATGGTACTGACCCGGCGTTATAGCCAGGGTGCGATCCGGATCCGCGACATTGCCTACGAAGAAAATCTGCCGGAAAAGTTCCTGGAGCTGATTCTTCTTGAACTGAAGAATGCGAGCCTGGTGGAGAGTGTGCGCGGCGCCAAGGGCGGATACCGGTTGCGCCGAGCACCGTCGGAGATTCGGCTGAGCGAAATTATCCGTTTGATCGACGGACCGCTAGCGCCGTTTGGCGATGCCGAGCAGTTGCGCATTCTGATTGATCGCGATTCCGATCACAGCGCCTTGTACAAAGTGTTTCTCGAAGTACGAGATGCCGCCGCCAGGATTCTGGACAGTACAACGCTGGCCGACCTGATCAGCCGAGGGCCTGCGGGGAATTCTCTTCCGAAGGCCATCAACCGGAAAAACCAGCGGAAAGAAGAAAGCCGAGCCCAGTGTGCTGCCGATATTGGCGGAGGCGAGGGCCAATGATTAAAGGAGATGCTCCAATGTCAACGGACACGTCCACTACCACTCCCTCAAGCACGCGGACCTCGCTTTCGCTGGACGTCTGGGCGGTAATTGTCGCCTTCTTGCTGGCCCTGGCAGTGAGACTCGACATTCTTAAGAACGTCCCCTGGTAGCGCTCGAACGGCAACTCAAATTTCATTTGTGACGGAGAAAAGTTATGGCATCCTCGATTTCCCTACCGCGTGTGGAGTCCGGTAATCCGCTGCTGAAGGGGCTGAGAATCGTGCCCGGTGTTCTTCTGCTGGCCGGCATCGGATACGCCGGCAAGATTCTGGAGCACTCTGTTAATGCCTATGCCAAAGCACACCATTGGACGTTTCCCAACATCGAGTACGTTCTTTGGGCGATTCTCATAGGCCTGGTTATATCCAATACCCTGGCAATCCCGAGATTCTTTCAACCTGGCATTGCCACATATGAGTTCTGGCTGAAACTTGGGATTGTGCTTCTCGGCGCGCGCTTCGTGTTGGCGGATGTTCTGAAACTGGGAGCCATCAGCCTGGGACTCGTCGTAATTGAAATCACCCTTTCGCTGGCGCTGATGACCCTGTTGGGACGGTTGTTCAAGCTAAAGCCGAAGCTTACATCGCTGCTGGCCATTGGATCATCCGTCTGTGGCGTTTCCGCCATCATCGCCGCCAAGGGCGCAATCGATGCGGACGACGAGGATTCCTCTTTCGCGATCGCTGCGATCCTGGCACTTGGAGCGCTGGCGCTGTTCACATTTCCGGCCATTGCGCACGGTCTGCACATGAACAATGTCTCCTACGGCTTGTGGGCCGGACTGGGGATCGACAATACGGCCGAGGCAACCGCCGCCGGAGCGCTGTATTCGGATGCCGCAGGCAAAGTTGCCGTGCTCGCCAAGACGACTCGCAACGCCATGATTGGATTCGTTGTCCTGGCATACGCTCTCTACTGGGCTGGACGAGGCCAAGCCGAAACCGTTACAAACAAAGCCGCGTTCCTGTGGAAGAGGTTCCCAAAGTTTGTCCTTGGTTTTCTCCTGATGTCATCGCTTGTCGGCTTTCACGCGTTTAGCAAAGGACAGGTCGCTTCGCTGGGAAATCTGTCAAAGTGGGCATTCCTGCTGACTTTCGCGGGTGTCGGCCTGCGCACGAACATTCGCGACATGTCTAAACAGGGCCTGCGTCCTTTCATCGTAGGGCTTCTCGGGGAGATCTTGATCGCGTGCCTGACGCTTGGGTTGGTGGTTGGCGCAAATCGTTTGGCGGCCTTATGACCACGGGTGAAGGCGGTACGCAGGAATCCCTCAATGTGCAGACTTTTTCTTTTCGAGTAACGCGGGCTTCACAACAAACGACTTAACTCTTTGAATCGGCGGGGCAGTCCGGTAGGGCCTTAAAATGCATGTCTAGTACACCGATAGACATACATTTATACGGAGGGCAATCCATTGGAGACGAATCGAATCGAAAGGAGCTGGACAGGCTCACAGTTCCGGATCGCGATCGTCGGCGGGGGATTCACCGGGGCGGTGGTTGCGGCCCAGTTATTGCGGAAGTCACGCGGTACCGTCTCCGTCGTCCTCATTGAGAAAGGCGCGCGACTCGGTTTTGGAGTGGCCTATGGGACGCAATGCAAAGAACATTTGCTCAATGTCCGGGCGAAAAACATGAGCGCCTACCCGGACGATCCCGAGCATTTTCTGCGCTGGGCCCGTTCCAACTATGATTCCGGAGCGCAGCCGGACGATTTCTTGCCGCGCCTGGTTTACGGGCAGTACGCAGATTCTCTGCTGCGGGAAGAAATCGAACTTCATCCCGGACAATTCGAACGTGTGGAAGATGAAGTCGTTTCCGTGGATCGCGCCGGCGATCGCGCGCAAGTCAATCTTCGCAGTGGGCAGCCCCTGTTGGCCGACAAGGTCGTGCTCGCGCTGGGCCATTTCCCGCCGGGGGATCTCCGCTTCCCGGGAAAGCCGGCGCAGAGCCGGCACTATGTCGCTAATCCCTGGACGAATCGCGCGATCGGCGACCTCGCTTCAAACCAGAGCGTTCTTCTGGTCGGCTCGGGCCTCACCAGTGTGGACGTCGTCCTCAGTCTGCGCCAGCAGGGATTCCGCGGCACCATTCACATTGTTTCCCGCCGCGGGCTGCTGCCGCAGGTCCACCAGGCGATTTCTCCGTGGCCGTCTTTTTGGGACAAGAAGTCTCCCAAGACCGCCCGCGGATTGTTGCGCTTGATTCGCACTCAGGTAGAAGCTGCGGAAAGATTGGGCGGCGACTGGCGTTCGGTGATCGACTCTCTTCGTCCTTTCACGCAAGATATTTGGCGCTCGCTTCCGCGTCCTGAGCAGCAGAGATTTCTTCGTCACCTGCGGTCCTACTGGGATGTTCATCGTCATCGCATCGCGCCGGAGATCGGCACCCTGCTTGCGGCGGAAACGATGGGCGGTCAGATCCAGACGCATACGGGCCGGATCACGAAATACTCGGAAGATATTGACGGAGTCGACGTGACGTACCGCGAACGCAAGACCGGCGAACTTAAGCGGCTACGCGTGAACCGGGTCATCAACTGTACGGGGCCCGAGGGGGATTACCGGAACGTGGATCATGCCTTGCTGGCAAATCTGCTGCAACGGAAAATGGTTCGTCCGGACCCGCTGTTCCTGGGGCTGGACGTTGCCTCGGATGGCGCCTTGATCGATGCTGACGGTGTGGCGTCGGACTTCCTGTATACGCTTGGGCCCGTTCGCAAAGCAGGTTTGTGGGAGACCATCGCCGTTCCCGAGATTCGCGTCCAAGCGTCAGAGCTGGCCGCGCCTCTGCTCGCTCGCCGCGAGCTGGCCGTGCGGGAAAAAAGTCCTATGTACTTCGAGCAGTTTTACCTGGGCTGTCTATCTCACGCCTCTTACATGCTGGCGTCGGAAGGTGAAGCGATCGTCGTCGATCCCCAGCGGGATGTCGATATCTACTTTAAAGCCGCTGAGCAACAAGGCGTGCAAATCAAGCACATCTTTGAGACCCATCTGCACGCCGACTTTATCTCTGGACACAAAGAATTGGCGGCACGCACTGGGGCCAAGATCTACATCGGTCCCAACGGCGGAGCCAAGATTTCCCACGTCGAGGTGCGCGACGGGTTCGAGGTGCGCGCAGGAAAGATCCGCATAACAGTTCTGGAAACGCCGGGGCACACTCCCGAGAGCATCTGCCTGGTGGTCACCGACGAGGATCAGTCTCCCAACCCCTGGGCGGTTCTCACCGGTGACACTCTGTTCCTTGGCGATGTCGGTCGCCCCGACCTGTCGGGAACGCACACTCCCGTTGTGCTGGCGAGTATGCTCTTCGACAGCTTGCACAACAAAATTCTTAAGCTTGCCGACGATGTCATCGAGAAATTTTTACCGGGCGCATGCTGCGGTAGCGGCGCGTTGCGGCCTGGCTGACGCTGTTAACTAGTATGTCTATCCATAAACTAACCTTTAAGCAAAATTGCCCTTGACACCAGGCATCTGAGCACGTTAAATCTCGTGCGTAACCTCTTATCAATCTTTACCAGGTTTCTCTAGAGCGGGATTCTCGTGCGTGCGACGTTAGCTCCGTGGCGGTTTCCGCCGCGCAGAGAAATTGAACGTTCGCCTTGTGCATTTCGTCGCAGACCGGGTTCATGACTGTGGTTTAGGATTTGCTGGCAGGAAGAAAGTGTAAGCTCGTGCAAGACTCGCCCATCCGTTTTAACAATTCTTGCTTATTCACCAAGGAGCAACCGCATGCCTGAAAAAGCCGAAGTCCGTCATACCCTGACCGAACTGCAAGCGCGCCAGCTCGCGACCGTCACCAAAACCGTCCCCATGATGGATACGATCACGCCGCGCTGGCTGATCCCCTTCCTGTCGTGGGTGCCCGTCGAAGCCGGCACCTACCGCGTCAACAAGGTGAAGGACACCCAACCCGGCAGCCGGACGATCGAGTGCAGTCCCGATCAGGAAGTCGATTTACCCGAGATCTACGTGGACTACGAAGAGAAGCCGCGCGAGTACACGCTGAACGCGGTCACGACCGTGCTTGACGTGCAGACCCGCATTTCCGATCTATACCGCAGTCCACACGATCAGATCCGGGAGCAGCTGCGGCTGATGATCGAAAAAGTCAAAGAGCGCCAGGAAAACGAACTGGTGAATAACGCCGAATACGGCTTGCTCCATAACGTTGTTCCTGAGTTCCACGTTAAGCCGAAAAAGGGAGCGCCCACGCCTGACGATTTGGATGAACTTATCGCCAAGATCTGGAAGGAGCCAAGCTTCTTCCTGGCGCATCCGCGGGCGATCGCGGCATTCGGCCGCGAATGCACTCGACGCGGCGTTCCGCCACCGACGGTAAACCTGTTTGGCTCGCAGTTTCTGACTTGGCGCGGCATTCCGCTCGTGCCTTCCGACAAACTGGCGGTCAAGACGGAAAAGACGAACATCCTGTTGCTCCGCACCGGCGAGAAGAAGCAAGGCGTGATCGGGCTGTTCCAGCCGGGATTGCCCGGAGAAGTATCGCCCAGTCTGTCCGTTCGCTTCATGGGCATCAATCACAAGGCGATTGCTTCGTACCTGATTTCGCTCTATTGCTCGATTGCAGTTCTCACGGATGATGCGATCGGTGTGTTGGAGGGCGTAAGTGTCGATCAATACCACGAGTACAAGTGATCGCATAGCGACCGACTCGACGACATCGTCTTCCGCACAAGAGGAAGGTGCGCAGAAGTACGGTGGCGTGTCCGCCGCGATGGCCGCACTACCGGATCCAGCAGTGATCGCGAGGCTGGCAAACGAGTTCTTCGCAGCGCTGCCGACGGCGATGACGCCTCCGAACCTGGCGCTGTCACCGGCTTCGCCAAGCGAGGCGGGCGCAATCCCCGCAGCAGCGGCGCCGCCTGCGGCTGTTCCGGATTTTCCGCGCGAGATGTTCTCGTTCCCCGCCGTGCCCAATGCGAGCTCAGTTCCAGGGGTTCCGCAGCCGCCTTCGTCGCCGCCAGCCGGCCCGTTGACGGAGGCCGATTTCCCTGCGATCGTCGCTTCGCTGTCGGGCGCAGCGCCGCTCGTGCCCCAAGTTTCCGCCGCTGCCCCCGCGATACCTGGCCCTTTTTCGTCTGTCGACGGCGAGAAAGGTGGGCCTTGGGCCGCCGCTCCGCAGATTCCGCCTGCCGCTGAGATGTATTCCTTTCCCGGCGTCCCCGCAATGCCACTGTCCCCGCCGACTGCTCCGCCGAGCGGGGCGGATCTGGCTGCAGTTCCGTCCACACCGGCAGTTGCAGGAATTTCTGCCGGCGGGGGCAGAACTGACCCATGGGCCTCAGCCCCCACTTTCCTGGACCAAACGAAGTATTCTCTTTCCCCCGCGTACCCGGCGCGTCGGTTCCCGCCGTTCCAGAAGTAATTGCGTCGCAGCCGAACCTACCGGAGGTCCAGTCCGTCCCTGGTGCGATTCCTGCCGCGCCTCCTGCTGTGCCTATAACGAACGCGCCGCAGTCGACTCAGGGTATCCCTAAGTCCGCTCCGTCACTTGCGATTCCGGAGGCCGCTGCCGACTCCTCCGATGCGGGAAAAGCTGCGCATCTGACGACTGCGCCGAAATTTCCCACCATAAGCGAGATGTTTTCGTTTCCTGGAGTGCCGGGAGTGCAGTCGCCTCCCGGTGCTCCGGTTCTGCCTTCGTCGATTCCCACGGAGGCGCCCACTGAAACCGACCTCCGCGCCCCGCTGACCGCACCCGCGGGCGCGTCGGCAAATCCATCACACGTTTTCGGCGTTCGGCAGCCGGCGATTCCGGGGTCGTCCGGCCATATCTCAGATACAGAAAGAGCAACCCAAGCCAACTCTCTGCCACAAGGCGTCGAATCCGTCGAATTCCGCCCGGACCTGGAGCCGGCGAATCTCGGAGTTGCCAAGCGTCCACTCGACCCGCGGTTGATCCGCCAGGATTTTCCTATCCTGCAGGAGCGGGTACAGGGCCGTCAGTTGATCTGGCTCGACAACGCTGCCACCACGCAGAAGCCGAATGCGGTCATTGATCGCCTGTCGTATTTTTACCGCCACGAGAATTCGAACATCCATCGAGCCGCCCATACGCTCGCGGCGCGAGCCACCGACGCCTACGAGAGCGCACGGGAAAAGACACGGCGTTTTCTGAATGCTTCTTCGGCGCGGGAGATCATCTTCGTTCGCGGTACGACCGAGGGCATCAATCTGGTCGCCAAGAGTTGGGGCCACCGCAATGTCCAGAAAGATGACGAGGTGCTCATCACCTGGCTCGAGCATCACGCCAACATCGTGCCGTGGCAGCAACTGTGTTCGGAGAAAGGTGCCCGCCTGCGCGTAGCGCCCGTAAATGATCGCGGCGAAGTGATCCTCGAAGACTACGAAAAGCTGCTGAGCCCGCGCACCCGTATCGTCTCATTCAGCCACGTATCGAACGCCCTCGGCTCCATCACGCCAGCGCGCGAAATGGTCGAGATGGCCCACGGCCATGGGGCACGTGTGCTGGTCGATGGTGCGCAAGCTGTCTCCCATATGCGGACCGACGTACAGGCCCTCGACTGCGACTTCTACGTTTTTTCCGGCCACAAGATTTTCGCGCCGACTGGAATCGGCGTGGTCTACGGGAAAACTGACCTGCTCGACACCATGCCGCCGTGGCAAGGCGGCGGCAACATGATTGTGGACGTCACCTTCGAGAAGACCACTTACAACGTAGCTCCGGCGCGGTTTGAAGCGGGCACCGGCAATATCGCGGACGCGGTTGGGCTCGGTGCCGCGCTTGACTATGTCGAACAGGTCGGCATGGAAAGCATTGCTGCTTACGAACACGAGCTTCTGAACTACGCCACGGCGGGCCTGCTCACCGTACCCGGCCTGAAACTGATCGGCACTGCGCGCGAGAAAGCGGGCGTGCTCTCCTTCGTTCTCGACGACGTTCGCACCGAGGATGTAGGTGTCGCGCTCAACCAGGAGGGCATCGCTGTCCGTGCCGGTCACCACTGCGCGCAGCCGATTCTGCGGCGTATGGGCGTCGAGAGCACGGTTCGCCCATCATTGGCTCTTTACAATACCTATGAGGACGTCAACACACTCGTCGCGGCGCTGTTGCGTATCCAGGCCGGGCGCGGCCCTCGCGGTCTTTAAGGCTTGGTGTCGTGACTATCTTTAACCGTCGTCACTGGGCGGTTTGTCGGCAATCCAGAAGTGATGGCGCGATCAGGCTCTCCTGAAAATCATGCGCCTGTTATTGGACCAAATGGCCCCGAGATTAACCCTCGGGGAGTCTCCAAGAGATTGAAATATGCAGTACAACAGGAGAAGCGAACCGTGCCCCGCGGATTCGGCCCCTATAATGACCAAAAGAAGCGGTGGTGTAGTTTAGGAACACAGATGCCGAAATATCTGAGTTGGCGTGAGGCCGTCGCGAACCTTCAGAGGTATAGCGGCGGCCACACGTGAGCAGCGAAAGCTGGCACGCAATGCTGGCATAAAACTTCCCAAGAAATTGCCGAAGCTCGTAGCCGCCGCGCGACTACAGATTGCGTACGCCGCTGAGCTGTGTCTAGTAGACTGACAATGGACCTCTACGCGCAAAGCATTCCTGAAGATCGGCGGACAGCACAATCAGGGGTCATTGGGGCGGTCCTTGCGGCTTTCGTTCCCAAACGTTCCCTGATAAACTCGTAAGTTGTTGTAGGCGCGTAGCTCAGTTGGTTAGAGCGCTACCTTGACACGCCAGCGTCCCACCCCAGCAGAGCGGGCAGACTGGCGCACTACCCCAAATTTTGATCTTTGTACTGGCGTATACTGTGCCCGATGCGCTGGTGATAACTTTCAAGCATGGCGACAGGTCAAGCTAACAAACTGACGGGCGCAGTCGGCGAATTTCTAGTAGCGGCGGAATTGTGCCGTCGCGGCCTGCTCGCAACACCTTTTGCCGGGAACGTCCCGCATTACGACATCATCGCGTCTGGCCAGAGTGGCGGACATGTGGCGGTTCAGGTAAAGGCAATCAACGGCCACGCGTGGCAGTTCGACATTCGGAAGTTTATGGACGCCCACATGGACGAGGACGGCAAACATCAGATTCTCGGGGACCAGCAACCGGAGCCCTTTCCAGAACTAATGTGTGTACTCGTTGTCCTCAAGAAGACGGAACAGGACGAAAAGACCGAGCAGGACCGCTTTTTCATTCTGGAATGGAAAGAACTACAAAATCTTCTGGTCCGATCCCATACGGAATATCTTTCCAACCATAACTTCGTCCGTCCACGGAAACCGGATTCCTTTCACGCGGCGCTTCGTATTTCGGATGTGGAGCCATTCGAGAACAAATGGCGTAAGATTCTGGACCGAGTGCCCTCAACGCTCATGGCGTAGTTGCAGAGTCATTTCCGCCTTGCTTTCTCCGGGCGGAAGAGCAAAAATAGCTGCTGGTGGCGGGCACGGCGGGATTCCAACCCGCGACAAACCGATTAGTAATCGGCTCCTCTATGCGCTGAGGTACGTGCCCGCTTCCCATAACAGCTAGAGACTACAACCGCTCCGCCCCGAAGTCAATAGCATACAGTAAAATAATCAATAAAACTTGCCTTGCAAAACCGCCATATTTTGGTAAACTAGCTGCTGGCCGGAGGAGGGCTGTTCGATATGACTGGAATAAAGACCGTCGCAGATTCTGGGAAGCGGAAAAGGACACGAAGCCCCGCGTATCCTTTCGTCAACCTCGAAACCGCACTCGTCCGCGCAAAAGAGTTCTTCGATAAAGAGCAGCGCAACGCCGCTAACGTTAACGTTGCGACAAAGCACTGGGGGTTTGTAGAGGGAAGTAGCAATGGAGCGCAGACCGTGGCGGCTCTGACCAGTTTTGACCTGCTGCAAGACGAGGGCGTAGGTGACAAGCGCAGGGTGCGGCTCACTCAGAACGCGCTTCGTATTCTGCTGGACACTAGGTCGGACTCCAAAGAGCGTGCGGAACTAATCAAGCAGGCGGCACTTGCCCCGAAGATTCACCAGCAGCTTTGGGAGAAGTGGGGCAACGATCTGCCGTCTGAAGCACAACTCAGGCACACGCTGCTGTTGGAATGGCCAACCCCGTTTAACGAGAACGCTGTTGATGGTTTTATCAGAGAGTACAAGGATACAATCTCGTTTGCAAAGCTCTCCGAATCTAATAAGGTGTCATCGGGGGTTGAGGATAACGGCGGTGAGGGCAAGGGCGAATACATCCCAAAAGTGGGCGATTACGTCCAATGGGAATCGCTCGGGGTTCTCAAATTCCCGGAACCTAAGCGAGTGCGAGAACTTTCTCCTGACGGAAAGTTTGCTTTCGTGGATGAGCAATATACTGGACTACCTGTAGGGGAGCTCATTCGTGCGGGGACAACACTAAGCGTTCCGAAGGCTTCTGAACCAGCAACTCTCGGAGCGCGGGTTCCACCGTCGCTAAGAACGCAAATGCAGGAATTTGTTGTTCCTCTCTCGGACGGCAGTAGGGCGGTATTCCAATGGCCAACTTCATTGAGCCAAGAGGATGTAGCCGATCTCAAGGACTCTCTGAAAATTGTAGAGCGCAAGATTTCGCGCTCAGTTACTGATGGCAAGGAGGCTAGGGGGTAACGCGAGAGCAGAGCGGGCAACTTTCGGATTGGGAACGCCACGAACAGCATAGGGTGACAAGCAAGGAGTGTTAAAAGATGTCAGTCATCTGGGTCGCGGGCAAAGCATATCGCCGGGTGGACTACAAGAATGAAGCTGATCTAGAGGGGGCGATCATTGAAGTGCAGCATCGCCTTTTCGGATCGAATCGCTTCTACTTGGACGTTAAGAACAAGATTGGAACGAAAGGGTCCGTTCAGAACATTCCTGACGGCTATCTTTTGGACTTGTCCGGTGCCAAGCCTCGCCTGTACGTCGTCGAAAACGAGCTTCAGGAGCACGATCCCCTTCGACATATCGCGGTTCAGATTCTTCAGTTTTCGATCTCATTCGAGAGCGAGAGGCTCGGGGTCAAGAAGGTACTTGTGCGGGCACTAGAAAGGCGTCCCGAAGTGCGTAAGGCGTGCGATGAGTACGCCGCCAGACGCGGGTTCCGCAACTTCGATCACTTGCTCGAATCCCTTGTCGAGAGTCCGTTTTCTGCATTGGTGATAATCGACGCCATGCCCGAGAATCTTGAGACGGTTCTCTCCAAGAAATTCAACTTCGGAGTAGAAGTTCTGGAACTGGGCCGATATGAGAGCGAGAGCGGCGAGCGCGTCTACCATTTCGAGCCGTTCTTGGAGGAAGTTGTGGGAGAGCCGATGTCTTCAGAGACCTTGGCCGTTCCTACGCTAAACCCAGATGAAATCGACACGATCATCGTGCCCGCGAAAGCGGACGGGTTTCAAGAGACGTTCCTCGGCGAGCATCGCTGGTACGCGGTGCGGATTCACGGCTCTGTTCGTTCCCAAATCAAATACATCGCAGGTTATCAGGTAGCTCCTGTTCAGGCGGTCACGTATTTCGCCCAAGTGAAATCTATTGAGCCGTGGGAGGATTCCGGCAAGTTCGTGCTGAACTTTGTCGAACCCGCAAAACAGATTGGCCCGATCCCGCTGGTCAAAGGCGGACGCGTAAAACCACCGATGGCCCCTCGATACACGACACATGATCGTTTGATGAAAGCCAAGAATCTCGACGAACTCTTTGGTGAAAAACCTGCGAGAAATGTAGAAGCAGCACATTCATCTTGATGGTATAGTGTGGGCGAATATGGCCGACCAAAAGATAGATATTTCCTCTGCCGATTTCGACAAGACCGAAGAGGCCGTCTTGAATGCGCTTTACGAACGCTCTGATGGTAGCTACTCCTCTCACATGCTGTATCTGGTGATTCACCCAGAAGTTCGGCCCGGAACGCCGCCTGCCGGGGAGGCGTTCGCTAGAGTCCGCGATGCGACCGAGCGGCTGATTGCCCGCGATCTGGTTAGGGGAAAGCGATTGAACGGACTAGAGGGCGTTTATTTCGACGCACTGAAACTGACCAAGAAAGGCGAGCGCGCGGCGATTAAGGAACGAAACCGAGTCAAGGCCGTTATCATCCCTGACATTCCCGGCCTCAGCGTCAAGGAGGCCGACCCGCCGACACCTCCACCAACCAAACCCATTTGGGAAAAGTGAAACCCCGGATCACCGTATTGCAGCCGCCGTCGTGAAACGCTGGCGCAAGAAGGGATTGCCGTAATGGTCTGCGCACTCTACGCGGCTGAGAGGAAGTTGCCGTCTTTGCGTCTGAGCGGAATCTTGCGGCCTTCAACGAACAACTCGTAATCACCGTCAGGGAGATCGCCCGCGTCTAAAAGTCTATAATCTACGTACTCAAACATTCTCGGATCGCCCGGCATTGTTACCTTCACCGCGCTGGCCCGGCACGCAATCTCGCGTCCTTGACCTCGAAGCACACCGTTCAGTACAACAGGCTCTCTGCGGCTCCCCATCACATCATCCTTTCCCCGGCCATCGCCTATCAATCTCGCACATGATCTGCTCGGCCCATCGGATCGCATCTGCTATGGCGCTGATCGTTGCGGGAACCTTTGCACCACCATCGTACTGGGCCAGTTTCCGCGCAGCAAGAATGCTTGCCGCTATCAGCAGAACGCGCTTGCGCCCCTCATCCACGTCCAAGAGTGTAGCACTTTCGCCTTGCATTCGCCTAGACATGACACTGTTGACAGCCAATGGCCTTCAACAGGATCGACAATCATCCAAGGTTGCTACCAGCGAGCAGGTGCTTGCCGTAACAAAACTAGCTAATCTCTTTCCACGTGACTCATCAGTAGAATCGCCTCAGGCATGGCACTTACTCAAAGGGAGATTCGCGAGCATGCGTTGACATTTGCGCACGAATGGGCGGATGCCAGTCGTGAGCGGGCTGAGTCCCAGACGTTCTGGAACGAGTTTTTCACCATTTTCGGGATTACACGGAGGCGCGTGGCGTCTTTTGAAGAGCCAGTGCCGCGACCGGGCCGCGCACCGGGTTCCATTGATCTTCTTTGGAAGGGTAAGCTCCTTGTCGAACACAAGTCACGCGGAGAAAATCTCGACACTGCCTACCGTCAGGCACTCGACTACTTTCCGGGTCTTCGCGAAGTCGACCTGCCGAAATACATTCTTGTTTCTGACTTCGCTACATTCCGACTTTACGACCTAGACGAGGGCGCGTCAGAAGAGTTTCGGTTGGCCGACCTGCCTGCCCGTATCGAACTCTTTGGTTTTATCTCTGGCTACCAGAAGCGAACGTACCGCGACGAAGACCCGGTAAACATCAAGGCCGCTGAGAAGATGGGAGAACTCCACGATGCCCTGCTTGCCAGTGGCTATAGTGGGCACAATCTCGAAGTTTTCCTTGTTCGTCTCGTGTACTGCTTGTTCGCCGATAACACTGCGATTTTTCAGACGAAAGACCAGTTTCGGTTCCTACTAGAAAACAACACTCGCGATGACGGTGCTGACACAGGTGCCCTGATTGCGACGGTATTCCAAACCCTGAATCAGCCTTCCGAGCAGCGTCAGACGACCTTAGATGACGATCTGCAAACTCTGCCCTATGTGAACGGGCTGTTATTCGCGGAGTCCCTGCCTATACCGACGTTCAATCGAGCGATGCGTCGCATTCTCCTTGAGTGCTGCGCCTTCGATTGGAGCAAGGTGTCGCCTGCAATTTTCGGCTCGTTGTTCCAATCGGTTATGGACACGCGAAGGCGTCGCAGGTTAGGCGGTCACTACACGGCAGAACGGAACATTCTCAAGATTGTGCGCGGTCTATTCCTTGATGATTTGAACGCCGAGTTCGAGCGGGTGCGCAACGACCGTCGCCGACTGCGGGAGTTCCACGAAAAGATTTCCAGTTTTAGATTCTTCGATCCTGCGTGCGGCTGTGGAAACTTTCTCATCATCACCTATCGCGAGCTTCGTCGACTCGAAATCCAAATACTCAAGCGGCTCCGTGAAATTAGTGGTAATGAGCAACTGGTGACTGATGTTGCGCTGATTTCCACCATTGACGTTGACTCCATGCACGGAATCGAAATTGAAGAGTTTCCAGCACGAATTGCGGAGGTTGCCCTGTGGCTCACCGACCACCAAATGAACATGGAACTCTCGACAGAGTTCGGTCAGACATTCATCCGTTTGCCTTTGCGAAGGTCTGCGCACATTCATATCACGAACGCTCTGCGTGAAGACTGGCGGACTCTCCTGCCCGCCGAATTGTTCGGCACACAATCGGACCGACTCTTCGTGCTCGGAAACCCACCATTCATCGGAAAGCAAAACCGCACGGTTGAGCAGAATAAAGACATGAAAAATGTCTTTCGGGGGCTGAAGGGGCATGGTGTTCTAGACTACGTTACCTGCTGGTACGCAAGGGCTGCCGAATACTTCACCGGCACACAGGTGAAGGTGGCGTTCGTTTCCACAAGTTCAATAACGCAGGGAGAACAGGTGCCTATTCTCTGGCAATACCTGCTTTCGCGAGGCATATACCTGCACTTTGCACATCGTACGTTTGAATGGAGTAGCGAAGCACGCGGGCGTGCGCATGTTTACTGCGTCATTATCGGTTTCGGCCTCTTTGATGTCACACAGAAAAAGCTCTATGACTATGAAACGCCCGATGCGGAGCCTATGGAAGCACGAGTCGGTCACATTAACCCTTATCTGGTTGACACTGACGACATCCTAGTTAGGAGTCGAAGGTCACCGTTAGGTGACGTGCCCAGAATCGTGTTCGGCAGCATGGCGAATGACCACGGCCACCTGCTGTTAGACGACAACGAACGTGCAGACTTGGTGGCTCGCGAACCGGGTGCAGCCAAATATATTAGGCGCATTTATGGGAGCGACGAGTTTCTCTACAATATACCCCGCTGGTGCCTTTGGCTGGTCGATGCTCAACCGCAAGACCTCAGACAATTGCCGCTGGTGATCCAACGAGTAGATGCTGTTGCTGCGTATCGTCGCCGCAGCAAGCGACTGGCAACGCGCAAATTAGCAGAGGTACCCACGTTGTTCGGTGAGAGAAGGCAACCTTCCACCGAGTATCTGATCATTCCCAAAACCTCTTCGGAAGTGCGCAAGTACGTACCGATGGGCTTCATGCCACCCGAGATTATTGCGAGTGACCTTTGCCTGATGGTGCCGGGTGCGACCCGGTATCACTTCGGCGTCGTCAGTTCGGAAATGCACATGGCTTGGTTGCGTCAAATAGGTGGAAGACTCGAAGGTCGATACCGATACTCAAACAACATCGTTTACAACAATTTTCCTTGGCCGCAAACATGCACGGCTGCCCAGCAACAAAGAGTCGCAGAGCGTGCCGAGAACATTTTGATCGTTCGAGCCACATACCACGACGCCACTCTCGCCGACTTGTACGACCGAAACACTATGCCGCGTGATCTGCTCGACGCTCACAGGGACTTAGACGCGGCAGTCGATGTTTGCTATCGCGCGACTCCGTTTACCAATGAGCTAGAACGGCTCGTGTTTCTGCTGAATCTGTACAGACGCCTTTCACAGCCGCTGCTGCCAACCGAGCGCGCGCCACGAGGGCGACGACGAAATTGAAATCAACCACGGCTGCGCGGGCATACGCGCATTTTCGGCCCGCGTGAGATTCGCCACCATAGCCACCAATCGCCCACATGTGTGTGAAGTGCAACATTTGAAATCTCTCGAATCAGGCGCAGCCCTGATCCTCCCGAGTGCCATCCCCAACCGATGTCCACCTGCCAGAAACGATCTAAGTAGTAGCACATCTATAACTTAGGGCCACTCCTTTGCTGTCCCATTGGGTTCCCCTTTGCATGTACGGATGGGTTGGAATGCCCGCATCCTTGCGCAGATTCTTTCGCCCGAAGCGGTGTCACTGCGATCCCAGCGGCGCTAGAACTGACGCGCAACGATGCCCTTACGCCATCCCTTGTCAAACGCAGGCGGATTCCTCCACCAGTCTCTAGCCATCCGCTTCGCCCGTGGTCTAGGCGCTCCCGCTTGCTCCCACGATCCGAAGATTCGCACCAGCCGGTACCACCACGCGGCGATCATTGGATCACCACCTTCGGGATCGGCGTACCGAACGCTTCCTCGTCCATCTGCCTATCGCGGTACTGCTCCCACCATTCGATAGCCAAAGCGTCGAGTTCTCCCTTGGTACCCGGCTGCCCACAGAGAGGGCATACCGTGTCGATTTCAGCGCGATAGGCAGGAACAGCACAGATCGGACAAGGGCGGTTCATAGCGCACCAACCTTCGACCTCTTCACCAGAAGTGCTGGACTAACGCCGAGTGCTCTCGCAATACTGCGTAGCGATTCGCCAGCAGCCCGACGCTCGCGCACCGCGAGCATATCAACCGCCAGAGCCGTCCTGCCTAGCTTCAATCCCTTGGCCTTCGCATTTGCCATACCTGCGATCACGCGTTCTCGTATGAGGTTCCGTTCAAACTCCGCCATAGCACCGATGATCTGGAACATGAGACGCCCGCTGGGAGTGGTTAGATCGAAGCCGTCCTTCAGGCTCACGAACGTGATCCCGAGGGATTCCAGATCGGCCAGTGCGGTGACTAGATGCTTTAGAGATCGGCCAAAGCGATCTAGTTTCCAGACGGCAACGATGTCGAACTTCACCGCCTTGGCATCGAGCATGAGCCGATTTAACTCTGGTCTGCTCTCTTTGATGCCACTGACGCCGTTGTCGGCATACTCGCCTGCGATGTGCCATCCCCTGCGCCCCGCGTACTCCCGCAGTTCGTTCATCTGCATATTCACATCTTGGCCCTTGTCCAGTGTGCTCACTCTGCCGTACAGTGCCACTCGAAGAATGCTCATATCGTCCTTTCAATGATTGCCTTCGGTTAGGCTCCATCGAGTGCTGATTACACCCGGTGGAGCTGTTCACAAACGAAATCTTTCATGCACGTTTAATTCCGCTCGACCGCCCCTTTGTTTGCTTCACTGCCTGCTTCAAAACGTGACGACTTTTGTGAACAGTGACGAAATATGTTGCCACAAAAGAGTACTTACAGTTATGTCAATACACACATTGGTGAGAACGGGTGCAGATTGTGTTCACCTAACCCTATTGATCCGATGAACACCAATTCTTAGATACCCGTTGGAAAGGCGGGATTTACGGGATCGGTCTTGGGCGAGGCCTTGAAAGGAGTTGGTTCTGAGGGACTTATCACCGGGAGCGACTGTCGGCAACGATGCTATGGTGGACACCGATTCGTCACTTATCGCTTCGGTGACCCGGAGGTTTTACCTGCTTCAAACCGTTTCCACACGTGGCTGATCCGGTCGCCAGAGGCCCTCCACCGCGTCGCTCCTGATTTTTGGGCATCCACCCCCAGTCTGTGTCTACATTGACCCCATATCGACCCGCAGGCCATATAGCACACACATGGCGTGGTTGACTTATATCCTTGACGAGTGTATAAGACTCGTATGGGTAGAGTTTCGATGACACCGGGCGGCAGGTTCGGCCAGCTTCTCGCGCAGGCGATTGAGAAGAAGGGCATCTGCCTGAACGAGCTTGCCGCGAAGATCGACTGCACCTACGAGCAATGCCGGAAGATATTCATCGGGACCAGCAGTCCCGGCACACTACGGGTGAAGGAAATCTGCAAGGTGCTCGACATGGACCCCGTGACCGGAGAAGTGGCGGCAGCCGCAGATCGCATGGCGCGTCGCTACGGGAAAGCGGGTTTGAAAGCACTCGGGCAGGACCCACGCCTGAGCGCGCTGAACGCGGTCGCCGGGGTGCTCACCGACGCCGAGATCGGCACTCTGGTCACCGTCGCGCAGGGCCTCATAAACGCCCGCAAGCAAGCCTAGTGACACTTTTTGTCACATTCAGAGTATCATTAAGCAACTTCTATAGTTAAGTCACGATTCCCGCCTTGGGCTTTCCACTCCTTCATATTTATTTTCAAACCTGATCCCTCGCAACCGCCAAACATGGCAAAAACCATCGCTTTTGGCTGATTTTAGCGATGTTGGCCCTCCCTCGACTTCCAAGAAACACGGCCAAAACCCCGGTAAAAACACACATGTTAGGGTTGTGTTCTTAACCAATATAGTGTGTAATGTTTTATAGGGTTAAGACAGGGGATGGTGCTGGGACGGGATGCCCAGCAGGGGTCCTAAGGAACTGGACCCAACGGCGCGACTCGGCCTAAGAGCGCGAGCGCCAGAGAGACCGCTCTTACTACCCCGAGGCCAGAGGCTTCGGCAACCAAGGAGAAACCAATGGATAGGCAAGAAGCTGAACACTTCTTAGAGGACTGGGGCACGGCGGTGCATGAAGCAGGTCACGCGGTCATGCAACTCTGGCACCCCGAGGCAGAACGCGTCCTCACGAGCGTAGAAATTTTCGACCGAACCGCATCGCGGCGGACACTGGGCACCACACGCCACGATGGGGTTTGTTCAAACATGATGACTGTGGCTGGGCACTTCGCAGAACTTCGCTGGGGCAACGGACGGCGACGAGGACAAATGTTCTGTGGGTCCGATGGAGACTTCCTCGATATGGTCCGCAGCGCGGCGCGGTCTCGACACTGGTGCAAGGAGTTTCATTATCGAGACGGCGACGTGCCGCGCATCAAGAAGGTGGACCGCATCGAGGCTCGCAAGGTATGGAACCTCAACATGCGGAAGCTGGCGGCGCTGGTCAAGCGTGACCCATCCTTCGAGCGGAAGGTCAAGGCGGTTGCGGCGGCACTGCTCGACAAAAGAAAGCTGCTGGGCCATGAGGTTCTGGAAATCATGGCGACGGCGTAGACCATACAAAGGAGAACACAATGAAACTCACTGACGAGATACGCGGGTTGAGTGACCGCAAGAAACTCCACCGTGACGGGCGGCTAAAATCCGCCTGCCACGAAGCGGCACACGCGCTGCTGTCGCTGCACCTTGACATTCCGTTTGTCGGCATCGAGGTTGGAGACAAGACGGTAGAGCGCAACGGGACCAGCACCGAGATCAGGGGCAGGCTAATCGTTGGAGACTACAAGTACACCCGACGTGATGCCCTGTCTGTAGCGCGAGTCTCGCTGGCTGGCGTTGCGTATGAACGCATCGTCAACCCGCACGGGAATATTCTCACCGCTCTGCTCAGCGGAGCATGGTTTGACTATACCCAAGCAGCAGAGTGTGTCGAGTTCTCGGGATTGGTCGATGAGCCCAACGTCGAGAAGCTCATCGACAACCAACTCTTACCCAAGGTACACGGGTTCATCATCGAGAATTGGAACGCCATCATGCACGTAGGTACGGCGCTCGCACACAGCGGTGAGCTGAGCTACACGAAGGTCCGCTATCTGGCGGCATAACCAACGACACGGGCTGGCTTCGGTCAGCCCCTCACAAATTCAAAAGGAGAACAACAATGGAAGCACTGAGCATCGACAACAGCACCGCGAAAGAAAAATCTATGGTGGCTGACACTGCATACCGACTTTCCAATGGGACAGTCGTAGCCATCAACTACCCAGACCGAACGAACAAGGATTGCTATACACGAGCCGCTGGGTATCAGACGCGGATTGACATCATCGACCCCGAGACGGGTGAAGTGCTCGGGCAATTCAAGGTTGCTAACGACCCTGACGTGGGCTTCGTAATCGTCCATGCGGGTGACGGTCGGTAGCAAAATCCGAGGGGCTTCCCCAGCCCCTCCGCACTCGCACCAGAACCGACGCAGAGCATCGCGTAGCAGAACCCCAGCGCATCCCCCGGCGCTGGTGAGCTTCACCAAATCCAAAAAGAAAAAACTAAAGGAGACAACTATTATGGCAAGACCCTCACACTGGGAGGCTCGCTTAGCCGAGCTTCTTCCCGAACTCCAACAGTTCGCGCTGCGCCTCACACGAGGCAACACGAACAAAGCTGACGCCGCTGTCAGTGACGCATACACCGCACTCATCCACGAGCTTCGAGCGCAGCCCGCCACTCGCGCCAAGCGCCCGAAGCGTGGCAAGCGCAGCGGGGAGCCACTCATCTTCGCAGACGACGCCGCATTCACGAACTGGTGTCGGGCGCGAGTGGGCACTATCGCAGGTTTGAGATATGCCAACAGTAAAGCCGACATCCTCGCGCGTGACGGCAGGACCAACGACTCCCGTTTCCGCGCGAAGGTCAAAATCCGTGCAGAGCGGCACGGACGCGGCGTCAAGCCAAAGGGTTGTGGGCCGGACAAGCACATTGAGCACGACGACTGGATCGGTCAAGTAGCCATACGTTCTCACAGGGCGATAACTTCCTCCGTCGGCTAAACCGACCGCCCTCCGTTTGGCCGCGTAAACATTGGTCCAAACGTACTAAATCGTGCCAAAGCGTGAAATCCTTGGTTATACAGTAGAGGGAGAACTCTCTCCCTCATGACCCCTTAACTTTGATCCGCACGCGGGCACCTCGTCCGCATGTGATCCCATCCAACGGCACCCTGCGCGGCTCGACCCGGCTACCACCCGAGGGCCGCGCAGTGCGTGCAATCCCACCGAAGGACCATCCATGCAAGAACTGAAGCCCGCTCACACCCCAGAGTGTGTGCGATCAACCCATCCCGCTCTACTAACCCCGGCATCGCCGGAGAAACGAAGCAGAAAACATGTCAGAACTTTCAAACGAGCAGTCGCAAACCCATCAAGATTTTGTGCAGGAAGCCAACCGAGAGCAGAGGATTCTCTCCTCGATCAGCCGGACTCTTGAGTCCGCCAAGGTAAAACACCAAGGTGAGAGAGGCCCCGCTGTTCACGCTGTCATCGCTAGACTGAAAGCCGATGGCATTGATTTCAAGGTAAGCGACCGCAACTTTGTCGTTGCCTCCAAGGGCGGCGAGCCGATCAGCCTTCAGGCGGCAGTGGACAGCATCCTCCTTACCGACCGCACCATCGGTGATCCTGCATCAGTGCAGGCAGCCGTTGCCAGCGGCGAGCTGACCGTCGAAGCGAAGTCCGACCTAAGCACGCCATCGCAGAAGAGCGCGTGGCTGTCTAAGCACAGCCTAGCGGAGTGGGAGAAACTCCCAATGCACCGCCAAGGTCCGGTCGATATGAATCCCACGACGATGGCGTTGAAGGACTGGCACCGGTTGACGGTCAGTCAGAAGGTCCAGTTTCAAAAACGTGCAGACGTGGACGAGCAAGTGATGGGGCAAATCCTCCATCGCCGGTAACCCAGAGGACCGGGGCCTCGCAATCCCCTCATGCTCGACGATTGTGAAGGATCGTCGATCTTCCTCTGCACATTTTGACCTTCGCGTAGAGCCAACCAGCTCCGCGAAACGCGGCGGGGTTTTCTCCGGGCCTTCGGCCCACTCCTTTACCCCGCCGCTGATTTTCCTGAAGCCTCCTCTTCGGGTGCGGCTTGCGTGCGTCGGATGCGTACGCAGGCCGCTGATTTTCACTAACACCATCATTCGCACTCATAGAAAGAATTAGCAATGCCAACATCAACGAGCAGCACAGTGATGAACGTCAACCCCTCGAAGCACAAAGAAAATCAAGACCAGAACGCCAGCGTCGGCGGGCGCGAAAACTTCCGCGGTCGCAATGACACTCCGAACCTTGGCGGCGTCACTGCACCGACCAACACCAGTGGCATGACCTGCTCTGCTTCGGTGTTACCGATCACCATCAAAAAGGTCGATTTCATTGACCTGAGCGCCGGACGTACCGATCACCGCAGCCCGAGCAAAGACACCGCGAAGGCCAGCCTCGACAGTTGCAGCGACAACGGTGGACCGCGCAAAGCATTCGGCCAGTTCAAAGGCAGTCGCAACGAAAAGACTGGGAAGTTCCAGAGCGCGCCCACCGGCCTCGATAGTGACGCCGGGAACTAACAGGAGCAACCATGACCACCACCACAACGCCCCAAGACAACTCGAACCTGAACCAAGCGCCTGACCAGTTGCTTTACAGTCGCAGGGATGCGGCTCGGGTGTTGGGCGGCATCTCGCCACGCACCGTGGACAACCACACGCGCGCTGGTCTCTTGAAGGCCACTCGCATCGGCGGCAGAAAAATGTATCACGTCGATGAGTTGAACCGCTACGCGCGAGAGGGCAGCAAGTAATGACGCGAGGAGCACTCCGTTCTTGCACCTGACCGGAAGAACGTCGCACTCTAGCCGAGCATTACCACTGGTATCTGCTGGTTCTGATTCGGTTCGAGCTCTGGTTCCTTCTCTGGATTCGGGCACTACGTTTCTTTCTCTGGTTGATTTCGGTTCTGCTTGCATCAACCAAAGTCCCCAAGAAATACAGAAACCAACTACCAGAAGGCAGGAACCATTTCCCGTAAGGGAAAGGCTAGGCTAGGTGTCCCGCCGCTGGTACCCGCATGAATACTGGCTCAAGTCACGTGCGTGTTGAACGGTTGGTTCAACACAAACCCCTTTGTGTTGAATATCTGTGACGCACCGTGCTGAACCAATCCACCAACACGTGTTGGGAAAATGTACCAACACAAAACTTAGAAAAGAGGACGAAATGCTGAAGCATAAAGTGAGAAGCACAGTGCTCGATAGGGCCGTCACTCGCTACCCGAAAAGCGTGGTGACCGTGCTGGCGAGGATCATTGACCTAACCCGCGTCGATGATTGGAAGCATGACAACGTGGAGAACTATTTCAGCACCCCAACTCCGATACTGAAGCTGGCGTTTCAGACAAACTTGGAACGGCACACAGTGAAAATCGCACTGAACAAACTGATGCGCGACGGTGTGATTAAAGCGAATCCGCGAGAAAAGGGTTCGTACAGCGTCGATCCTGAAACGCTCAATTCATTCGCTTCCAATTATCTAGCTACGCGCACGCGGTCGCTGGAACAAAAGATTTTGAACGCCATCCGCATGAGGTTCAAGCGTCGGGGGTTTCCCGAGCGCCCGCTGACCTCACAGTGGAGCGACTTTCACCCTGTACAGTGTGCGTGCGAGCTGTCCTTCTGCTCCCACCCCAGCAGTATCTAGCACGCTGTACCAACTCACCATGAACCGCAAACTTTTCAAGGAGAAAACCTAGTGTCTGCACCACATCCGCACCAACCCCTCAATACCAAAGCCGCCAACCGTCTTCAGCATCAGCAGTGCGAAGACCTCGGCCTGATCTGGACCAGCACAACTCGTGGCGAAACACCCCATGCGTTCGTTTTACTGGGTGCCCTCGCCCTTCACGATTACGAAGAAGTGAGGCGCGCCGTCGAAGTCATGCTGCGGAAGTTCTGCAAGCAAGACGGGCACATGAACACATCGCAGCAGGTGGGATACTTTCGCGGCGTTCTCCGGCGTCGCATCGAGATGCAAGCGGAGAGAGAGCAGCGAGCGTATGCACGCGCAAGCTGAGTTCGACGCCACTCGCCAAACCACTGCCGAGATCGACGCGCTGCGCCGACTGTGGTCCACCGCGCTCCCCGGCGCAGCACCCAGCCCCGAAGCTATTGAAGTTTGGCTCAAGGGTCTGACATTTTTCGAGGTCGGCAAATGCATCCACGCCACGCAACACCTGCACGAGAAGTACGCGGGGAAGCTGAAGCAATGGCAGTTGCTCAAATACATGGACCAGTGCGTGAACAAAGCACTGAAAGACAAAGGAGAAACAGATGTCAAGTAACGCAGAACCAACCCCGGCACCAGAGCAGCCGTCGAAGCCAAAGCGCGCCTATAAGAAGCGACTCTCGAAGACTGAAGCAGAGAAGGCGCTCACGCAGCTCGAAGTCACCCATAAGTATGTAAAGAACGACATTCTCGCCGCGTTAAAGCAGAAGGAATGCAGTCCCGGCACGAACTCGCGGCTCGCGTATCTGAAAGCATTGCAGCAACTCGAAATCGACTACGTGGAGCAGATCACGAAGATGGGTGTGCTTCCGAAGAATGTCGCCAGTCAGACCACGACTTCGTACATGTTCAAGGCCCATGTGGGCAAAGGCGGTGGGGTCCAGACGCTCGCCGTTTCGGCCAAGCAGCTTTCCGAGATGGAACGCACCGAGGACAAAGAATGTCGGAAAGGTTCGTTCGAGTCCCCGGAAGATGAAGCGATCCGGGCACAGCTCGAAGCCGAGTTTGGCGATAGAGCAGTGCAGCCTGTGAAAGACTAACCGTACTGCCCCGGCCAGCTCCCCGCTGGCCTTGATCTTAATGACCAATCAAACCGTTTCGCCGTGGTTGACGCGCTGTGAGGCAGTTGACCATGAGGTAGTGGCGTGAGAAACTTCCCGCGCCAGTCTGACTCGCTCGATGGAGCGGGAATGACTCTAAAGCAACTTGTGACCCATTACATCGAACACGAACTCCCACGTTTAGCGTTCTCGACTCAGTGTGCGTATCAAAGCAATCTGAAATCGTGGATAGTGCCGACGTGGGGCAACCATCAACTCCGAGAAGTGAAAGCCGTGCAAGTCGAAGCATGGCTGCTGTCTGTACCACTGAAGAATGGCACCAAGAGCAAAATCAGGAATATCATGTGCTCGCTCTTTAGCCATGCTTGCCGATGGGAAATTACCGACCGCAACCCGATCATTCACGTGAGGCAAGCAACGCAACGCGCAAAGCAACCCGCTGTACTGACGAACGCGGAGATAACCGCGCTACTCGGTGAACTCGGGGAACCGGCCCGTACCGCTGTGTTCGTTGCGCTGGCAACCGGCCTGCGCGTAAGCGAACTGCTGGCCCTTCAGTGGCAGGACATCGACTTCTCAAATAACACGCTCACTCCTGTGCGCGGCATCGTTGACAACCATGTTGGCGGACTCAAGACGGTATCCTCAGCAGCAGCCGTTCCCGCCAGCAAAGAAGTCACCGACTCGCTGGCACGCTGGCGTGAGCGGACGCTGTACGCTGAACCGACTGACTGGGTTTTTCCTAGCCCGAAGATGGGCGGGAAGCAGCCATACTGGCAGGATTCGCTCATGCGCAAAGTGATCTGGCCCGCTGCGAAGCGAGCAGGCATCACCAAGCGCATCGGTTGGCATACGTTTCGCCGTTCACTGGCAACGCTGCTGATTGACAAGGACGCGCCTGTGAAACTGACGCAGGAGATCATGCGCCACGCAAACAGCCGCGTGACTCTCGAACTCTACCAGCAGGTCAGTATGAAGGCGAAGCAGACGCTTCAAGCGAGGGTCGTATCAGAGTGGTAAAATCGTGGAACGTAGGCGCGTAGCTCAGTTGGTTAGAGCGCTACCTTGACACGGTAGAGGTCTGGGGTTCGAGTCCCCACGTGCCTACCATCTATCTCATTGAATCCGCTCAGTCGCGAGCGGCAGCTTCTCTCCGCGTTGGCCCAACTCGTCACTATTGGTCACCAAATCTGAAAGGTCTTCGACTGCCTTCCGCTGCGCTGCGGGAATCGAGATCGTGTAAATTTCGAGGGTGGTTGACATCTTCGTGTGACCCAACTGCGCTTGCGCCTCTCGGAGCGCTGCTCCCGCGTGCTGCAAGAGCGTGGCGTGAGTTCGGCGCAGAGTGTGCCAGTTGAGCCAGGGCATCCCGAGTTTTCTTCCTGCCGGTTTCAGGTACTTGTGGCGGAACCGGTGCAACAGGCCTCGAAATCGACGAGCAGGCGAACCTCGAAAGTCACTATTTGCCTGACTAACGAATGAGTAGCGTCTTAATAAGAAAATGGGGCCAACGACCTGAACCTTCGGGCCACCAGGGGAGGCGATCAAATGGATATGCGGCAACAATCAGCAATATTTTCGATGACAAAAATGAGATTCCAAATAAAAAAGGCGGCGGTCTCTTTGCTTGCGACAGTTCCTATCATGGTTCTGCTGTTTATTTCTGCATTGAATCCGCCCAGCGCGTTGGCGGTTCCCAGCTATGCGCGGCAGACGGGCTTGGCGTGCAGTGGCTGCCACTACGCGCCTCCGGAACTCAACCCTGCCGGACGAAGGTTCAAACTGCTCGGTTATGTTGATAGAGCGGATGAGACGAAAGTCGTGAAATCGGAGAGAGGCAAAACGCATGCAGCTCTTGATCTCCTCGCTTCGCTGCCCCTGTCCGTAATGCTGGAGACCTCATTTACCGCAACCAAGTCACCGGTGCCCACGACCCAGAATGGCAATTTTGAATTTCCTCAGGATATTTCGCTCTTCCTTGCTGGAGCATGGACAAGCAACGTCGGCAGCTTTCTTCAAGTGACTTACAACACCCAAGACGACCATTTCAGCATGGATAACACAGATATCCGCTACGCGAATAAAACGAAATTGGGTGGCAAGGAACTGGTTTACGGCCTGGACCTCAACAACAATCCGACCCTGGAGGATCTTTGGAATAGTACGCCTGCATGGGGTTTCCCATGGGTCGCCAGCGATTCTGCACCCACTCCCAACGCTGCTGCCATCATTAATGGTTCTTTGGCGCAGGACGTCGCAGGAATCGGTGGCTATGCGATGTGGAACAATCATCTCTATCTGGACCTGGCGCTTTATCGCTCGGAACACGTGGGTGGTCCCCAGCCGAATCCAGGAAGTGCTGCAATTAACATCCGCGGGGTCGCGCCATACTGGCGGGTCGCTTGGCAGGAATCGACAGGGACGACGCAGTTTGAGATCGGCGCCTATGGAATGCACATGAAGACCACCCCCAACAATATAACTGGCCTCGAGGACGGGTACACGGATTGGGCCTTCGACACTCAGTATGATCGGACTTTATTCAGGACAGACGTGCTATCGCTGCGAGGCACGTATATCCGCGAAAATTCCCAGTTGGCGTTCAGCTGCAATAATGGTTTGGCGTCGGTGTGCGGGCACCATCTAAACACTTTTATGTCCAACGCCGAATTCCATTTTGGAAATCGCTATACTGGAACGTTCGGTTGGTTCATTACCCAGGGCACGGCCGATTGCGCGCTGTATGGGCCGTGTCCGGCGAGCGGCGGCAACCCCAATGGCGACCCGAGAAGCGCCGGATATATCGCAACCGTCTCGTATTGGCCGTGGCAGAATCTTCAACTCGCCGCTCAATATACCGCATATACTCGCTTTAATGGCGCCGCGAACAACTACGATGGCTCAGGTCGCAGCGCGAGCGCCAACAATACCGTTTATCTGGATGCGAAATTCCTTTTCTGACACGCACATGAGCAATTACCAATCACAAATGCAAAGGAGAACAATGCAATGAGACACAAGGGATTCATATTGGCGGTAATGACAGCCGGGTTGTGCATGGCAGCGTGGGCCGGCGATATCGAGGGAAAAGTTACTGGAATGAAGGGCCAGTCGGTGGTTTACGTCGACGCCATTGCGGGCAAAACGTTTCCCGCTCCCAAAGAACACCCGGTCATGGATCAAAAGGGACTGGTCTTTGTGCCGCACATCATGGCCGTACAACAGGGCACAACCGTGGAGTTCCTGAATAGCGATAATGTGCAACACAACGTCTTCTGGACTGCTATCGCCGGCGACAAGAAGGCAGGACACAATCTGGGGACGTGGCCCAAGGGTGAAAAGCGTCCCTTTACATTCGATAAGGTGGGCGTCGTGGCACTGCTCTGCAATGTACACCCGGAAATGGCAGGCTATATCATTGTCAGCCCAACTCCCTATTTTGCCGAAACCGACGACAGCGGCAATTACAAGATCAAAGACGTTCCCGACGGCAGCTACACCGTAACCGTGTGGCATGAAGGCGCCAAGAACCAGTCCAAGCCGGTCACTGTGGCGGGCGGTGGCAAAGCAGACTTCACGCTGAGCAAGTAGGAAGACTAAGGAGCGGGCGGCCACGTCCGCTCCCCCGCCACTTCGGGTAGAATGCTTTCCACTAGACGAACCCACTGGGGATGGCCATCTTGCTGAAGCGGTTCAAAGACAAGAAAGTCGATAGGGATTGGTTGAATACCAACTTTCCCTGCATGACGGCTTGTCCAGCCCACACCAACGCTGGCCGATATGTCGCGCTCATCGCGGAAGGGCGGTTTGAGGAAGCGTACAAATTTGCGCGCGATCCCAACCCGCTGGCGAGCATCTGCGGCCGGGTCTGTGCGCATCCCTGTGAGACTGCCTGTCGCCGTGGGGATATCGATCGGCCCATCGCAATACGGGCGCTCAAGCGCTTTCTTACCGAGCAGTACGGCCCTGAATCCAAGCATCCTCTTGACATCAATGCGGGACGCGGTCAGAACAAGCTGCCCTTCAAAGTCGCCGTGGTCGGCGGCGGCCCGGTGGGACTATCAGCGGCTCATGACCTTGCTCTCATGGGCTACTCGGTCACGATTTTTGAAGCCGCTCCGGTGGCTGGCGGAATGCTTTACCTGGGAATTCCCGAATACCGCTTGCCTCGTGACGTGGTGGAAGCGCAAGTGCGAGAAATCCTTGCGACCGGCGACATTACTCTTAAGCTCAATCAGGCAGCCGGACGCGACTTCATGGTTTCCGACCTGCGCCAGCAGGGCTTCGACGCGGTGCTGATCGCCGTGGGCGCGCATCGCAGCCGCGATCTCACCATTCCGGGGGTTGACCTGGATGGCGTTTACAAGGGCATCGATTTCCTGCTCAACGTGAATCTCGGCTACAAGTTCACCATCGGCAAAAAGGTGATTGTGATCGGCGGCGGCAACGTGGCCATGGACGTGGCGCGTTCGGCGGCTCGCG
>Ga0224558_1001116_pt1 | contig 29246 bp, 28 predicted proteins | sample 714S32024metaG_FD_180682 | JGI IMG/M metagenome (GOLD analysis project Ga0224558, IMG submission 180682) | Peat soil microbial communities from Stordalen Mire, Sweden - 717 S3 20-24 | ecosystem: Environmental > Terrestrial > Soil > Wetlands > Peat | place: Sweden: Norrbotten County, Stordalen... | reverse complement strand
CCACCCTGCTTGGTCTCTTCTGCCTTTCGCCCGAAGGCGATGATTCTGGTCTTCTCATCGGCGATGTCCAGATTGAACTTGGCCAGCCTGGGGATGAGCGCCTGGTAGAAAGCCCTGGCATCGTCCTCATACTGGAAACAGCAGACGAAGTCGTCACAGTACCTGACCATGTAGGCTTGCCCCCGGCAGTTCTTGCGAACCACCAGGTAGAACCAGAGGTCGAGAGCGTAATGCAGGTAGATATTTCCAAGTACCGGACTAACCACCCCGCCTTATCAAAATAAAATGGTTATCCAAAGTAAACGACTGGAAAGTGCATGAATAGGGCGCTTAGGGGCCATTTACTTTGGATAATACGGACCGCTCTAAAGGCTGTTGAGCCAGGCTAGTAAGTCTTCATCCTGATTCCATTGTGGCAAGTCAGTTGCAGTCATATTGGGATACGCTTTTTCCAGAGCCTTACGCTTCAGTTCGGTGTCAATGCGGGCATAAATTTCTGTTGTTGCAATATCAACGTGCCCCAAAAGATCGCGAATGTAGATGAGGTGTGAGCGCCTGCCTGCAACAAATGCATCGCTTTCGTATGCCTGAAATGGGGAGCTCCCCATTTTCGCCAGTGGACGGCAGACACATGGCTCAGGAAATCCGAAGGTTTGGATTTTCTGAGGCATTCGCACGCCACAATCCTGCATGAACTAGGCGTAGATCTTAAAGACATCTCAGACCGGCTACGGCACAGCACCCTGGTAATAACCGCAGACCTGTACACAGATGTAACCAACAAGAGAAGGCGCCAGGTGGCGCAGGCCTTCGCCAAGGCGATCATGCACGCCAGAAAGAAAAACTCTCCCCGTCGCAACCAGGGAGAGAGATGAAGTGCATCCGTTTGCAAAATCGATTACAGCTATATCATGATAAGGTGATGCCGATTCCCTGAAACCCTTGCTGTAATTGGCGGGAGCGTGTGGGAATCGAACCCACCACAGACACTCGTCATGCCTCTCACTGGATTTGAAGTCCCTAAAAGGGCGTTTCAGATGGTTTCAGTTTGTTATCGATAGTGTCTGGAATTCAATAATATCAACACTTTAGCGGCCCGGGGCAGTTATCATCTGTTATCATTTGTTCATACGTTTTTTAAAAGTTCGTTTGCAAAATGTTTGCAAGATCATCCTGCATAAGAATTTAGAACATCGGGCAATTGCAGATGTCGGATTACATAGCGTCTGCTGGCTCTTGTTTGGCTTTCTTCTGCTTTTTGATAATTGCCGCCAGGCTACGGAGCGCTTCGTTCACTGAGTCATGATCAGGAAAATATTCGGCAACGTCGGGTTCTATTACCACGACATTGGCGCCTTCGGCATATCGCTTGGTGCTCTCCCGTCCTCCTTTTCAGGAGAATTATTTTATAGATTGGGGAAATGTAAAAACGTCGAGCGGATCGTATATGCTCTTTACCCTTTCCAACCTGCCTGCATTGCGCCCGTAATAGGCCTCTTCATAATCCGGCAAGTCGCTATAAGGAAAATTGACGTAGGAACCCATTGTTATGGATTTTAAATAATCAAATTTTTGTTGCACCCACTCGGTATTTTTCTGGGCATATTGTTGTTCTAACCATACTGATTGAAAACCGATTATATATTTCGCCTCCCTGTGGTAAAAGGCCGTGGCATCATTGCTCACCTCTCTGACCTTTCCTCCGAGAGCATAAACACTCACGCAGGCTAGTATCGAGCCCTCCGGCCTGGTGCGGATCAGTCCCACAATTTCGGCAATCTCTTTTTGATCGTATTCTTCATAGACAAACCTTCCCGTAGATTTAAACTGCTCTGAATCTGGATATGATTCTCCTATTTGATTGATAGCTTCGAAAAATGGTATGTACTGTAGAGTCAATCTCATTCCTTCTATGCTGGCCAACGGCTGCAAGATTTCGGCCGCCTCTTCCGGGGGCCCATAAAATATTCCCCTGCCGTATATCGCCAGGCCTTCTCTTTGAGAATTGTACATATTTGCAATGATCGTCAGTCTCTCGTCCAGTCCGATCAGCCATCTCTGCCAGGCATCGATGAAGATCGCCTGAGTCTCTTCGGTTGAACCCGGCAAATAGAGTTCGACCAGAGAAACCCTATGGACTTTCGGCGGCAGCTTGAAGGTTAGGGAAACTACAACGCCAAAATTTCCTCCGCCCGCTCCTCTGCAGGCCCAAAACAGATCAGGGTTACAGCACTCGTTCGCCAAGATTATTTTTCCGCTATAATCCACCAGTTCAAGCTCCAGCAAACTATCGCAGCCAAGCCCCAGGTGCCGGCACGAATAACCCCAGCCTCCACCGAGCGCATATCCGCTAACCCCTACTGTCGGACAGGTCCCTCCCGGAAACGGGTATCCTTCAGCGGCAACAAGGCCATACAATTGATTGTTCTTTACTCCGCCTTGAGCTTTTAAAAGATTGTTTTCTCGATCTATTTCCAGACCATTCATCCTGCTGATATCAATTACCAGGACAACATTGCCGACTGAATAACCTTCGTAATTATGCCCTCCGGATCTGATTCTGATTGACACACAGCTATTTCTGGCCCAGCAGATTGCATTGCTCACATCGCAAACTGTAGAGCAATAGACTATGGCCAGAGGGAGCTTCTGTATCGCTCTGTTCCATTCCTGTCTTGCTTCTTCGTAGCCAGGATCGTCAGGAGTGATGACTTCACCGGTCAATCCACAATATCTATCATCCATGATAAACACCTCTCCGGTTTGAAATATTCAACTGGGTCTTGGCTTCAAGTTCTCCGCATTCTTTCAGGCCGGGCGTTAGCCCGGATGCGGAGGAGCGCGGGTTAGTCATCTGTGTTAAACTTACAGCCTGAAAGCAGTCAACTAGTTCTTGGTTTTCGTCTTATAAAATATTTCTTCCCTGATGTGCCACTGATTTCCGAGCCAACCTCCCTGTTTATTACCAATATATCTCTTGCTTGCGCCAGTAACTTTGAAGGTACATATAAATCAACCCCAAGGTTTGTCATACCCATGTAAATATTTAAATATTCGCCTGCTCCCTTGAACTTCTTCATTACGGGAACTCCAGATGAAGTTAAAAGCGCTTCCAGCATTTCGGCCTCAATACTGTTGGACACCGAAGTCAGATAAGCCTCTCTGTCATCTTCAAGATCGCTGCCGTTTGACTCACTATGCTCCACGTTTGCCTCACGATGCTCCAAACGATCCACCAAATCCGTGTTGCAATCGCTGCAAGCCTTAAGGCCTTCCCGATATTCCGCTCCGCATTTGGGGCACCATGGCATACAACACTCATCTCCCTTTAGAAGCTATTTTCTGCACCTATTGTCAAGAGTTCTAAGCATCAGTTGGGGAAAACAAGCCCCACTGATGCTTAGAACCTGCGCTCAGGAGCGTAGCCGCTTTTATCCAGCTGCTTTGAAGAAGCGGAGGCATTAGAGCGGATAGTCTCGTGGAAAACTAATTCCGTGGGGGGTTGCCTATTGTTTTATATAGAAATAAGGTATACTCAAGTTAGTTGTTAGATGATGTGGCTACATCTAACTCGGAAGGGCCACTCTGATTGATCGTGTTAATTATACCCATCAGCGTTTCTTTGGTAGTTGCACCGACAATATGCGTATGATTGTAGACCATTATCGCCTCTTTCGGGCACCAGTTGCAGAATGACCGAAGGTAGATCAGGCGCATGTTGTAGGTAGCTGGTTTGATTGGCTGCCCCATATATTCAAAAGCAGCCTGTTTCTGGCAATCCTTTTCCCTGTAAGCCGCTGGATACCGCTTGTAGAACATAGTGACATGGGGCTTATAATCCTCAACCGTCCGTTTGCTAACCCCCTGCGCCTGCTTCCACCACAAAAACTGCTGCAACGCCTCTTCCCATGTTGCCGGACACTGCTTCTGAATTGAAACCACTTTGCTCCTGCCCATAAATAAACCATCCTCCTGCTCTTTTTTTGCCGACAGAACAGAAAAAGGGTTAAATTCAGTCCAAGCGGTCGTAATAAATCCAGTGAAGTTGACAGACTCCGTGAGCATCACTGGATTCACCTATTAAGCTTCCAGTATTTTTCCATTGTTACTTAATGGATAAAACCTGAACTCCATGTCTCCCAAGTAATTGGCGGGAGCGTGTGGGAATCGAACCCACCACAGACACTCGTCATGCCTCTCACTGGATTTGAAGTCCAGGCGCACCACCAGGCACAATCCGCCCCCGTTTTGTTTGATTCTACCATAAACACCGGCATGAGTCGATCAGACGCTGGCTGTACTGTTTAGCCGGGCTATTTAGACGGACTGCCGGGCGTGTTTCTGCTGGGCGATCAGGGCCGCCCCTAGGGCACCGACGATCTGGGGTTCCGGAGGCAGGATGATCTTGGCGCCCAGCTTCTCCGAGAGTGCCCTGACCACGCCCGGGTTTTTAGCCACTCCGCCGGTCATCATCACTTCGGGCGCCAGGCCGAGCCGGTTGGCCAGGCCGGCAGTACGTTCGGCAATGGAACGGTGCAGGCCGCGGACGATCTCCGGGCGCGGCACACCCTGGGCGATCAGGGAGACCACCTCTGATTCCGCGAACACCGTGCACATGCTGCTGATCTGGGCTGCCCTGGCGGCCTGCTGGTCTTCCCGGCCCAATTCCGCCAACTCCAGTTCCAGCCGCTGCGCCATCACTTCCAGGAAACGCCCGGTGCCGGCAGCGCACTTGTCGTTCATCAAAAAGTCCACCACGTTCCCCTTTCCGTCGATGCGGATCGCCTTGCTGTCCTGCCCACCGATGTCGATCACCGTCCGCACCTTGGGGGAGAGCCATGCTGATCCCCGGCCGTGGCAGGAGATCTCGGTGACCTGGCTGTCGGCGAAGGGGACGCTCATCCGTCCGTAGCCGGTGGCGATCACGGCGTCCACATCCGAGGCCTGTAGGCCCGCTGCAGATAGGGCCAGCTCGAAGGCCCGCTCCGCCGCTGCCCGGGCCATGGCTCCGGTGTTGATGATGATCTGGCTCAGCGTCTCTCCATCCCGCATCAGAACCGCATCCGTCGACAGGGAGCCGACATCAATCCCCGCAGTAATCATAAGGCGCATCCCAACTTCCTCTCCTGCAATATCTCCAGGAATGCCTGCATGCGGGTCAGCATTCCACCGCAGGCCTCGTTCCTTCCATCTATGCAGTCTCCCTCCAGGACCAGCACCGGCCAGCCCTCATCCCGCAGGGCCTCCTTGATCATCAGGGCACCGCCGCTAGCTGTCCGGCAACCATGGTGCGAGAAGTGCACGATCCCGTCCACCCGGTACTTCCGGGCCAGTTCCGCCATCACCCGGATACGTTCGGTGACCGGTTTGAAGGCAAAATGGGACATGGTTTTGCGGGCCAGGCTCAGGAAGGGCTGCTCCGGATCCAGGGGCGTCCAGTAAACGTGGCTGAACTCCTCCATGGCCAGCACGCCCCCATCCTGCTCCACGAACTTCATCAACTCGTTGTTATAGTATGGTTTCAGGTGCATCCAGAGCAGGCGGTATTTCTCCGTCTGTGTGCCTGTTTGCCCGCTCCTGCCAAGTCCTGCCACCCGCCGCTCGATCTCCTTGGCCAGGCCTGCGGCGATCTCCGCCGCCTCCCGGCTGCCCTGGCCGACAAAAAAGAGGTAGACAAAGCCGAGCATGTCGTTCCCGGATACCGGCGATGGTACCCGGCAGCGCAGTTCATTCACCCGCTGCATCTGCACCCGGAATCGCTCGCTACAGCGAACTGCCTCCGCCAACTTGTCCCGGTCGGGGCGCTGGCCGGTGACATCCGCCAGGCTGAGCCATAGCTGCTCCAACTGCCCGGCCACATAGCGCACCGCCTCCGGGCTGGAGTTGTACGGGATGTCCAGGGCCAGCAGCGGGGCCCCGTAGAGGGCGGCCAGGTTCTGGAACAAAAGCGGCGCTCCGTCACACAGATGAGTGCTAGCCAGCAGCGCCGCCGGACGGGGCAGGTTACCCGCCGAGGCCGCCCCGGCGATGCAGCGGTGAAAGGAGCAGATGTCCCGGCTGTAACCCGCCTGCTCCCCCATGCTCATGGTCTCTTCGCCAAAACCTAGCGTCGCTATATAAGCGGCTGCCACCTCCGGCGAAAAGGGGCACAGGCCAAGGCCCCAGGCCAGTTCCACCGGAAAGAAGGCGCTCGACCAGACCACAGGGGCCTTGCCGACATAGGCCCGGCCGGTCTCGTTAAAAGCAAACACCCCCATCTGGTACATGGCATCCAGCGGCCAATTGCCCCTGGTCAGCCTGAGAACCCCGCCCAGCAAGGTGTAGGTTAGTGGGGACGACAGCACCCTGTCCCACCGCTGCCGGTCACACAGCATATGGCGCATAAAACCTTCGACGTCCATCATTTCACCTGGTTTCCTTCGACTAATATTTTTCCGTCGGGGGGCCGAGCACTTCCAGAAAGGCCTGGATGCGGGTACGGGCCTGCTCCAGCCCGGCATCCCGGTACTCGGTCTCCAGGTAGAGCACCGGCACGCCCGCCTCCATGAAGCGATTGCGCAGCAAGGCATATTCGTAGATGGAGGCGTCGCAGAACTTCAGAGCATGATAGACCACTCCCTGTGCCTGGCACTCCCGGATCAGCGCCTGCAGATAGGCGAACCGCTCCGCCCCGGCCAGCATCCGGGGGCAGGCCGGGCGCCGCAGGTAGCTGCGGGCGAGGGTCATAAAAAGGTCTCTCCCGCCGCCGTCCAGCGTCTGTTCAGTGTCTGGCAGACAGTAGCGGTAGCTCTGGCAGAGGTCATCTCCGACCACATTACCGCCGAGGTCCTCGATCAGGTCGAAATAGGCCGGCGGCAGTGAGTTGCCGGTCACCAACAGGCGCGGCCCCAGGGATGATCCTTGACGCCGTAAATGCTCCAGAAATACGGCAGCCGCAGGGCCGCCGTCCTGCATCCCGTCCTGAGCGCTATCCCAGTTGTCGCCCGAACCGGCATCCTGCAGGGAGGCGACCAGGCTGTTCAGCACCGGAGCCAACTCCTCTTTCCGAGTGCGGCCGGCAGCGCGCACCAACTCCAGGAGGCCTGCCGCCCGGAACTGTTCCGGGCGTTCCCGGCGCATCCGGTAGAGTTCCCGCAGCAGCAGCCGTACCTGCTGCTGCTTATCGATGGCAGTCAGGAAAGCCTCATCACTCCAGGCCGCCCCGTAGAATTCTCCCAGGCGCCCGGCCAGGTCCCGTAATGCAGCGGCGAAGGCCCGGCAGGCAGCATCGTCCTCACGTCCAAAGGTACGAGGCATGTCCAGCAGATGCACGAAAAATTGACCGTTGCCGCCCCGGGCATGCTGAAAGGCATTGGCCAGGTGTACCAGGGCGTGGCAGGATGCTGTCAGCACAACCCCTGACAATGATGCCCCCGTCCCTGCGTTATCCAGCCCCTCACTCAGGCAGGCCCTGGCCAGGGGACAGAGGTTGACCGGCAGGTACTGCACGGCGCTTGCCTGGTTCTCCCCGCCGCAGAGACGGAAGGATTCAATTCCCAGGGCCGCAAAGACCTCTTCGGGTGTATAGGCGCATACCCAACCCAGCACGGTCTCCATTCCACCCCTCTATGCCCCTGTTTTCTCAAAGAATAATAACCCACGAATATAAAGTCAAGCCTTTAATCAGAGGCAGAACTGTATTTAAGGCTTTCAGACGCCACGAAACTCAGAGGCAATGACCTTTAGTCGGACATCCTGATACAACGCGAAGATTCAACTGGGTCTTGGCTTCAGCGGGTGATTGCTTTTCCCCCACTGAAGCTTAGAGCCAGTTAACTAGGAGCGCGCCCAGAGGGCGCCCGGCTCTTATCCCACCGCTTCACGTACTCCGCATTCTTCAGGCCAGACCGAAGGTCTGGATGCGGAGGAAGCGGGGCTAGAGCGGGTAGCCATCGGTCAAGATCGCAAAGGACGATGTTGCGTTATAAAAACATAGCGCGCCGTGGTGAATAACTGGCGCGCCCCGGATGCTAATTTAGTGGTTGGGTCTGGAGAGCAAAATGACATTAGAATCAATTATTAGTTCGATAGTCTTGTCCAACCCAACAACTAATATGTTGGTTGGTCAACTGTTATTCCGTCCCCGCCAGGCCACCGACTTCACGGCCAGGCCCTGTTTGACCAGGTCTTCGACAATGGGGCCGGCCTCTTCATTCCGCAACTGAATCACCAGTGTACCTTTTCCGAACACCGCCAGATGGGACACATCGCCACCGTGCTTGAAGATGATGCTGACGACCTTGGCCAATTCACCCGGTTTGTCCTCGGCCTCCAGGTTGAGGCGAGTGCCCGGCTCGTTCAGGCCCATGATCTCTATGAAGGCGTCAAAGATATCGCTCTCGGTGATGATCCCCACCAGCCTGCCGTCTTCAACCACGGGAAGGGCGCCGATGCCATGCTGGCGCATGAGCAGGGCGGCTTCTTCCATGTACGCGTCCGGCACGATGGTAATCAGCTTCTGCTTTTTAATCACCTTGTCGATAGTCATCTTGGAGAGCAAATAGTTGATCTCGAAGATGCTCAGCGAAGTCGCCGACGAGGGGGACACATCCCCCAGGTCGCGTTCGGTCATGATTCCCACCAGCTTGCCCTTGTCCACTACGGGCAGGCGGCGGATCTTGTTCTCCCGCAACAGGGCGAAGGCGTCAGCGATGGTGTTTTGCGGCGTGATGGTGACCGGGTCCGGCGTCATATGGTCGCGTACCAGCACTTGACCCACTCCTCTCATAACGGATGTCGGATGCATGAAGTCTGATGCCGGACTTGCATGCTTTTTAGAACAGAGGCCAGAATATAACCGCGCGCCAGAAGTTTTTTGCTTTTTTCGGCCTCCGGCTTCTGGCCTCTGAAATTGCCGTTAGGCAATTTCCCCCAGGTAGGCGGCGCGCACCTGCTCGTCCTCCCGCAGTTTCTCAGACGGCCCGGACAGGACGATCCTTCCGGTTTCCAGCACGTAGCCCCGTTGGGCGACCTGCAGGGCCATGAAGGCGTTCTGCTCCACCAGCAGGATGGTAGTCCCCAGCTTGTTGATGCCGGAGATGATGTCGAAGATCTCTTCCACCAGGATCGGGGACAGGCCCATAGATGGCTCATCCAGCAGCAGCAACTCCGGCTTGGCCATCAAGCCGCGCCCGATGGCCAGCATCTGCTGTTCACCGCCGGACAGGGTAGCCCCTAATTGTTTCACTCTTTCCTTGAGCCTCGGAAAGCGGGTGAAGACCTCCTCCAGGGACTCCTGGATGCCCGCCTTGTCGCTGCGGATATAGGCGCCCATCATCAAATTCTCCAGCACCGTCAGGCTGCCGATGATCCTGCGCCCCTCGGGCACGTGAGAGATGCCCAGCTTGACGATCTGGTGCGCCTTCAGGTTGGCGATCGGCTTACCGTTATAGATGACCTCCCCGCCCCGGACCCTGTTCAGGGCCGAGATGCTTCGCAGGGTAGTTGTCTTGCCGGCGCCGTTGCTCCCGATCAGGGTGACGATCTCGCCTTTATTCACCTCGAAGGAGATGCCGTGCAGAGCGTGGATGTTGCCGTAAAAAACGTCCAGGTTCTTGACTTCCAGCATCATGCGACAGCCCCCCTTCCCAGGTAAGCCTCGAGCACTTTCGGGTTTTCGCGGACCTCCTGCGGCAGGCCGCTGGCGATAATCTCTCCGAAGTCCATCACTACCAACCGCTCACAGAGGTTCATCACCAGGCCCATCTGGTGTTCGATCAATAACACAGTCACGTCGAACTTTTCTTTGACAAACCGCACCAACTCCACCAACTGCTGCACCTCCGCCGGGTTCATGCCCGCCGCAGGCTCGTCCAGCAACAGCAGGTCCGGCTGCACCGCCATCGCCCTGGCGATCTCCAGCCGTCGCTGGGCGCCGTAGGGAAGGCCGTTGGCCTTGATCTCCGCCTTGTCCTCCAATCCGAAGACGGCCAGCAGGTTCATGGCGCGCCCGGTCAGTTCCGCCTCCCTGGCCTTGAACCGGGGCGTGCGCAGGATGGAATCCAGCATATTGTAGCCCGCTCTGGGGTGAAAGGCAATGCGGACATTGTCCAGCACCGAGATCTGCGGGAATAACCGGATGTTCTGGAAGGTGCGGGCGATGCCCCGCTGCGCTACCTGAAAGGGCCTCAGGCCATTCATCGTACGTCCTTTGAAGGCGATCGTCCCGTCCGTTGGCCGGTAGTAGCCGGACAGCATGTTGAAGACAGTGGTCTTTCCGGCCCCGTTCGGCCCGATGACGCCGACGATCTCCCCCGCTTGGATTTCCAGATCAAACTTGTTGACAGCCCGCAGGCCGCCAAAGTTGATCCCCAGGTTCTTAACTTCCAGCAGCGGCATTTGACTTCCTCCTTCCGATGTACGGCACCAGGAAGGATGCCTCCATGCCGCCAAAAATGCCTTGCGGCCTTAAGATGATGACTACAATCAGGATCAGGGCATAGAGCACGCCACGCAAATTAATAAAGGACGGACCCAGCAGGCTCAGAAACATCCGCAGTACCTCCAGCAGGAATGTCCAGCCGACGGCTGTGATCACCGTCCCGGTCATGCTGCCCATGCCGCCCAACACCACGATGATCAGGTAGTTGATCGATTCCAGGAAGGTGAAGGAATCGGGGTTCACGTACGGATAGTTGTGGGCATACAGGGCGCCACCCAGTCCTGCCAGAACGCACCCGACGGTGAAAGCCATGATCTTCGTTCTGGCCGGGCTTATCCCCACCACATCCGCCGCCGTCTCGTTCTCCCGGATCGCCGTAAACGCCCGGCCATGGCTGGAAAAAACCAGATTCCTGACCAGGATGAATACAATCACCGCCGTCACGAAGTACCACTCAAAGGTCTGAAACTGCGGGACACCGGTCATCCCCTGCGCTCCGCCCAAGACAGAAGACAGCTTGTCGGAATTCTGCATCCCGTCGTAGACGATGAAGTTGAAGCCCAGGGTGGCGATCCCCAGGTAGTCGGACTTCAGCCGCAGGATCGGCACGCCGATCAGGTAGCCGACCAGCCCTGCGCTGATCATGCCGACCACCAGCGACCCCAGAGATGCCCATATACCGTAGTGGCTGAAGGTGATGGCAAACCAGCCGGCGCAGTAAGCGCCTATGCCCACGAAGGCGGCATGGCCGAGCGAGAACTGCCCGGTAAAGCCGTAGATGATACTCAAGCCCAAGCCGCCGATGACATAGATCATCGACTCATTCAAGATAATCTGCCAGTAGGGGCCGATGATCCCCGTCACGATCAGCGCCTTGAGCAGAGCATACAGCACCACCACGCCCACCAGGGCCAGGACCATCTGCTTTGTCTTGTTCACGACGCCACCTCCTATATTTTCTCTGGCTCGTTGCGCCCGAGGATCCCCGACGGCCTGATCAGCAGTACGATGATCAGGATGGCGAAGGCCACGGCGTCACGGGCCTGGGAAGAGATGTAGGCGGCCGTCATGATCTCCACCTGCCCCATGATCAGCGCCCCCAGCACCGCCCCCGGAATGATGCCGATGCCTCCCAGCACGGCGGCGATGAATGCTTTCAGGCCGGTCATGACCCCCAGGAAGGTCCAGATCTCCGGGTAGGCAAAGCCGAACAGCACACCGCCAATCCCGGCCAGACCCGAGCCTACGAAAAAGGTGAAGGAGATCGTCCGATCGACATCGACTCCCATCAGGCGGGCGGCGTCATGGTCGAAGGAGACGGTTCGCATGGCCGATCCCAACTTCGTTCGGAAAATCAGCAGTTGCAGCAGCGCCAGGAAAGCGGCCACCGTGACCAGGATGACCACCTGGATGTCGGTGATCCGGACCCCCCCGATGATCCAAGTAATCTCTTTGATGGGGGGAGTATACGAGATGTAGTTGGGACCGAAGACGAAGTTGAGACTGGTGAAATATTCGATAAAAAAGGAGGCGCCGATGGCGCTGATCAGAGCGCTGATCTTGGCGGCATAGCGTAGCGGCCTGTAGACGAGGCGCTCGTTGATCACCCCGATCACGGCGCAGGTGATCAGCGCCATGACCAGAGCCACCGGCCAGGGGAGCTTGACGAAGGTGAAGCCGATGTAGCCCATGAAGGCACCCACCATGAACACGTCACCGTGGGCGAAGTTGATCAGTTTGATAATCCCGTAGACCATGGTATAACCGAGGGCAATCAGGGCGTAGACCAGGCCCAACTGTAAACCGTTTACGACTTGTTGGAAAAACGTTACCACTTGTTACCCCTCCACAGTGTGCGACGGTAAACATTGGAAAGGGGCGCCCCCGCAGGAGCCGCCCCTTTCCTTTTTTACCTTAGGATGGTGCCACCTCAGTGATGAAGTTATACTTCTTCGCCGGGCCGTTAATCTGCAAGACGACCGCCGGCTTATTGACCGGGTTGCCGTCCGGGCCGAAGGTGAACTTGGCGGTAATACCCTGGAAACCATTGAGATTCTGGATGGCGTCCTTGATCTTGGTCGGGTCGGTGGACTGGGCGTCCCTAACTCCCTGCAGGACGATCAGGGTCGCATCGGCGCCCAGGGTGGCCAGGGCATCCGGCACGGAGCCGTAGGCAGCCTTGTATGCGCTGACCCACGCCTGGATCGTGGGGCTCGGATCGTCTGCCGAGTAGTGGTTGGTGAAGTAGCTGCCATTCATCACTGCAAAGTTGAGGTCCGAGGAATCCCAACCGTCGCCGCCCATGAAGATGGACTTGACACCAAGGTTACGGGCCTGCCCGCCGATCAGGCTGACCTTCTGGTAGTAGTCGGGCAGGTAGAGGATGTCCGGGTTCAGCTTGGCGATCTGGGTCAGGTCGGCCGAGAAGTCGGTGTCGGTCGTGGTGTAGGCCATTTGGGCTACGACCTTGCCGCCGAGCTTGGTGAAGGCCTGCACATAGGCGTCCTTGAGGCCGGAGCTGTAAGCGTTAGTCTCGTCAAACATGGCGGCGGCCGTCTTGGCATGCAGGTAGTTGTAGTCAAAGGTGGCGCCCGCCAGGCCCTGGAACGGGTCGATGAAGCACGCCCGGAAAGCATAAATTTTCCTGGTGGGGTCCATCGTGACCTTGACGTTGGTGGCGGTCGGGGTCACAAAGGGCACGTGGTACTGCTCGCAGACCACCGAGATGGGGATGGTGGTCAGGGAGGTGGCGGAACCGACGATAGCCGACACCTTGTCCTGGGTGCACAGCTTGATCGCCACGGCGGTGGCCTGATTGGCGGTGTTCTGGTCATCGGCCACCACGGTCTGGATCGTGTAGCCCGCTACCGTACCGCCAGCCTGCTTGATCTCCAGATTAAAAGCATTCTGGATCGACTGGCCGAATGTCGCCACGTTGCCGGTGAGTGGTACGATGAGGCCAATCTTGATTACATTGGACGCCGTCTTGGGGGCGCAGCCGGAGAGCGCCACTGAAAACACAAACATCACTACCAATAAAAGCGCGACCCACTTCATACGTTTCATCAATTACCAAACCCCCCTCTGTTTTCTTCTTGCTGTTCTACTTGCTCTCCAAACCTGTTCCTTAATCGTCGCGCAGGCGACTCTGGTCTAAATCATCTTGCCAGGCACGAACTCGCGCACCACCCTGCCGGGTGCGCCATTGCGCCTGACTTCCTCTGACACTTCTAACGCGCCATTCTCTTCCTCGTCTCGACTAAAAGGATGATTCCTACCCGGAACGCGGAGCCGGGCACTACCCCCTCCCCTCGGTATCCTGTTTATCTCCGATAATCTTAATAAAGGTTATATTCGTCGGCTACTGGAAAATTCCTTTCATAATCATTCGCGCTTTATATTTTTTCTCGACACTTTTTCAGTTATTTTTGAGATAAAGCGCCCGCTTATCCCCCAAGCGCCGGGTCTTCCTGGACTGATCGAAGAATTCCAGCAGCGGCAGACAGTAGCGCCGCGATGTGCCCAACAGGTCCCGGGCCTCGGCGACGGTAACCGTATCATTCCTGATCAGAAATTCCTGCAATAATTGCCAGGCCTGATCCACCGCCTCTTTCAAAAAGTAGAACTCCTCACCCACTTTGACCAGGCTCTCATGCTGCAGGTAATACTGAAACAGTTCCGGGTCTCCGAACAGTGAACGCAGTTCCTCTATGGCAGGCGGAGCGAAGGGCTGGACCTGCAGTGCGACAATCACCCCTGCACAGGTCTCCTGCTGCCCTGGCGTCAGGTGTACGCCGAAGTCGGGCCTGGCCAAGGTCTGGCCGGTGAGCACCACTTTCCGGTCTGCTGCCCACTTGTCCAGCAGCGCCTGGTAAAGCCGGGGGGGGATGGCACTGAAGATCCGGGATCGCATCTCCTCCTTGGGGTAGCCGCTGCGTAGCGGGAACTGTTGATGGTACTGCTGGAGCGCCGCCTCCACAGTCTGCTCCCAGGAGGCCATCAAGGCTGCGGTGACAGCGTGGGTCTCGCTCCCCAGGTGGTACAGGAAAAGGTCCCCGGCATCCCGCATCTCCTCTAAAAACCGCTGCGCCTCGTCGATGTTGAGACCGGCCTTGACGGACAGGTCCCCGGGGGTTACGGGCCCACGCACCGTTTGCAGCTCCTCCCTCAAGCGTGCGAAAGGGCTGCCCGATAGCTTGCGCTCCAGCCGCTCCAGCACCTCGGCCCGGAAGCGCCGGTGCCGGAGGCCTCCCACCTCTACAATCTCACCGCCGCCCACAGTAGTGACCGGGGAGTATTGCCGGATCACGAACCGGTCGTGGACGGCGGCCACTACCGGTTCCTCCAGCTCGATCTGCACGAAGGCGTCGGCCCCTGGCGTTAGTTCGTCATGGTCCAACAACCGCAGGCGACCCAGGGTCTCCTTGGCACCCAGGTGGAACCGCACCCGCTGCCAGTTCTTCAGTGGCCGGGGGGCGCCCTTCAGGGCGTGAAGCCAGGTGGTCAGGCGATGAACCGGAGCGAAAGCCCCGGGGGTTACCAGAACCTCGCCCCGCTCCACCTCGCTTACCTCCACCCCGGCCAGGTTTACCGCCACCCGCTGACCGGCATGGGCCTCCTCGGTTTTTTTGCCGTGCACCTGCAGCGAGCGCACCCGTCCCTGAACCTCCGCAGGCATGATCGCCAGCACATCCCCGGCGTGGATACTGCCGCTGAACAGGGTCCCGGTCAGCACCGTGCCGAAACCGGTGATAGTGAAGACCCGGTCGATGGGCAGGCGGGCGGAGCCGGTCCGGGGCTTGGGCTGCACCGAGGCGGCCATCTGCATCAGGACCATCCGCAGTTGATCGAGGCCCTCCCCGGTGATCGAGGAGACAGGGACGATCGGGGCGCCGGCAAAGCGGGTGCCGGCCAGCAGGTCCCGCACCTCTTCCTGCACCATCTGCAGCCAGTCCTGGTCCACCAGGTCGGTCTTGGTGAGGGCCACGATCCCTTTCTGCACATGCAGCAGGTCCAGGATGTCCAGGTGCTCCCTGGTCTGGGGCATCACGCCCTCGTCCGCCGCCACCACGAACAGGACCAGGTCCACACCGCCGGCGCCGGCCAGCATGTTCTTGATGAACCGCTCATGACCGGGGACGTCCACGATCCCGGCCACCACCCCGCTGTCCAGGTACAGGGGGGCAAACCCCAGCTCGATGGAGATCCCCCGCTCCTGCTCCTCCTTCAGGCGGTCCGTGTCCACGCCGGTCAAAGCCTTGACCAGTTGGGTCTTGCCGTGGTCCACGTGCCCGGCGGTACCGACGATGATGAAGGAGTCCATCTTAATCACCTCTCCCCGCCGTCGGACAGGGCAGCGGCCACCGCCTCCACCAGCAGTTCGGCCTCGCCAACCTGGAGGGTGCGGGGGTCGAGCAACACGCAGTCCTCCTGGATATGCACCAGCACCGGGGGGTCGCCGCGGCGCAGGCGTTCCGCCAGGCTGGCGGCGCTAAGGCGTGCCGGGCGCAATTCCACCAGGGTGGTCGGCAGTTCCTCCAGGGGCAGGGCGCCTCCCCCCACCCTCGAACCCCCCTTGCGCACGGCGATGGCGCACTCGGCGCCCAGGCACCCTGCCAATTGCTTTTGCAGGTCCACAGCCTGCTGTTGCAGCCTGTCCGGTGTGACGGTGAGCATCTGCAGCACCGGCAGGGTTTGCTCCGCCTCTTCCTGCACATAGGCCTGCAGAGTGGCCTCCAGGGCCGCCAAGGTGAACTTGTCGACCCGCAACGCCCGCAGCAACTGGTTCTCCTTCAAGGTGCGCAGCAGTCCGGCGCGCCCCAGGATCAGTCCTGCCTGCGGCCCGCCCAGGAGCTTGTCCCCACTGAAGGTGACAATATCCACCCCTGCCGCCAGGCTGGCCTGGACCGTAGGTTCAGGCCCCACCCCGTACCGGCTCAGATCCACCAGTGCCCCGCTGCCCAGGTCTTCAACCACTATTACCTTGTGCCTGGCAGCCAGGCCCACCAATTCATCGTCGGCGACCTGGCATGTAAAGCCCATGATCCGGTAATTGCTGGGATGCACCTTCAGGAGCATGGCGGTCTCAGAGCCGATCGCCCGCTCATAGTCCCAGAGGTGGGTCTTGTTGGTGGTGCCCACCTCTTTCAGGATCGCCCCGCTTCGAGCCAACACCTCCGGAATCCGGAACGACCCCCCGATCTCCACCAGTTCGCCCCGGGAAACCACCACCTCCCGGCCGCGAGCCAGGGAATCGAGCACCAGCAGCACCGCCGCGGCGTTGTTGTTCACCACCAGGGCGGCCTCGGCCCCGGTCAAGGTGGTCAACAGCCGCTCCACGTGGTCGTAGCGGGAGCCCCGCTTGCCTTCTTCCAAATTGAACTCCAGGTTGCAGTAGCTCCGGGCCACCCGCTCGATGGCAGCACAGGCCTCGACACTCAAGGGAGCACGGCCCAGGTTGGTGTGTAGCACCACTCCGGTAGCGTTGATCACCGGTCGCAGGTTCGGACGCAGCCTGGCCTCCACCCACTGCCGGACCTCCCGCGCCAGTCCATCGAGATCCGGAGGAATCTCTCCCTGCTCCAGGATCGCCCGGCGCCAGGCGGCCAGCACCTGGCGCACCGCCGCGGTCAGCAACCCCGCCGGATAGGGCCGCTCCCTCCCGGCAGCGGCCTTTTTAACCAGTTCGTGGACGGCCGGCAACTGGCGCACCTGCCCGACCTTGGCCATAGTCACCCCTCCTCCCGATGCAACCCCCACCGCACCATTACGGCGCCACCCTGGCGCCCCTGGACAATGTCGGCAAGCCACACCAGGTGTTCCGATGTTCTCGCTTACAATATGGGTTCGCAAAAATTGCCTTTGGCAATTTTCCCCCATTTTCATGATTCAATTCCACATCACGGAAACAAATCCTTTTTGCCGGGGTTCTGGGCATCCGCCGGGCTCCAGGTTCGAACCTCGAGCTTGGCTACCGGGAAAGGCGCAGGCCAATTGTCCTGGCAATCTGAACAGCCAGGAGCAGCACGCCGACACCGCCGAACAGCGGGTAGATCAGGCGCACCAGGGAAGAGAACTGGAAGCGGGCGAGGACCAGGGACAGGACGAGGACCAGGATGAGGGCGGGATGATAGGCCAGGCGTCCCCGAAGCCTGGTAGACACCCCGTAGCAGCTCACCACCGCGCTGCTGAGGATGGCCGCCCACAGGACGGTAAAGTATGCCCACTGCAGGCTGGGGTGCGCCATTCCGGCCACCACCAGCATCGGCACTTCCCAGGCCGCCACCTGGCTGCGAAAGGGAAGCAGGATCTGAAAGATCAGCAGCGCAAAGACCCCCAATCCGAGCCCCCCCAGCAGATTGCCCGCCAGGCACTCCCTGGCCGTAGCCCGCTCACTCAGGGGCACCAGCACCACCATCGCCTCCAGCATGTTGAAACCTGCATAGAACAGAGTCGCCCCGATCCAGTGGGGAAAGATCGGTACTCCCGGGCTCATTCCGGCCTGCGGGATCAGACCTCCCATGCCCCGGGTCAGGAAGAAAACCGCCAGGCAGACCAGGAACTTTAACGGCACCAGGAGGACGTTGAAGGAGACCAGGGATTCCAGGCCGCCCCAGAGCACCGCCACAACTACCACACCGGTGAGGATGCCGCCACAGCCCGTGGGCAGGCCAAGGTGCCCGGAAAACAAGGCATTGGCTGCGGATAGCATGATAAAGACCGAACAGAACAGATACAGGCTGATCAGCACATCGACGCAAACCGCCCCCACGCCTCCCACCAGGAAATGCAGATAATCGGCATAGGATGCCAGGCGCCGGCGGTTGCAATACCCACCCAGCCACATTCCCCAGAGAGCGAACAACAGACCGGAGCAGATGACCCCATACCTGCCGGCAACTCCGTAGCCTAGAAAAAACTGGCTCAGTTCCTGACCGGAGGCAAAACCGGCGCCGACTATCGACCCGATAAAGGTTGCCGCAATTTTCCAGACCAAACCCTTCTCCCCGCGGGCCACACCCATCACCCCCCCGTCCCTTTAAAAACTATGTGGAAACAGGGTTGCCAATGTATAAAAACAGTAGTTTTGCCATAATACTTTAGAGTAGTTATCCCAGGGGGATGGTGCCCGGCACAGTGGACGATAGGAGGAATTGCCGGTGAGCAATGATCAGGCAGCCTTCAGGGCAGAGGATCGGAGACACAACCCCATTAGAGGTACGGGCACACACCCCGCGCCCAGAGTGCGCCCGGGGAATGCCCCCGATGGAAGGCCTCCGATCATCGATGAGCCACAGGACCTGCGGGTTAGCGTGCATGACAGCAATGCCGCCCAGCAGATCGGCTCTTTTTTGGGACACCTGTTGCAGGACCTCGATCCGGGGCAAATCCGGCCGCTGGTGCTGGTCGCTATCGGCACCGACCGTCTCACCGGGGACAGCCTCGGGCCACTGGTGGGCAGCCGCGCCCGGGAGTTGGCGCCGGGGCTGCCGATCTACGGCACCCTAGACGAGCCGGTGCATGCCGTCAACCTGGCCGCTACCCTCAAGGAGATCGACCAGGCATACCGGGAGCCGCTGGTAGTGGCGGTGGACGCCTGCCTCGGCCAGGCCTGGAACGTGGGCACCGTCTCGATCGGCCGCGGGCCGCTGCACCCTGGTACCGGGGTCCACAAAGACCTTCCCCAGGTGGGCGAGGTCTTTATCTCGGGGGTGGTCAATGTCGGCGGCTTCATGGAGTTCCTGGTGCTGCAGAACACCCGTCTCTGCCTGGTAATGCAACTCGCCGACTGCATCGCCCGCGCCCTGGTGTCAGTCTGCACCGTCTGGCTGCAGCGATGCGCTTCCGCCGCCGCTTCTGACGCCTGCGCCCCGGAACTACAGGCATGCTGGTTCAACAAATAGAAAACAGCCGCTATGGCTGTTTCATGTTGCCGCACCCCGGTATCTTCTGGCCTCGACCGGCTGGTTGCCCTGCTAAGATTATAACGGCCCACCTTCGGTGGTTACCCCGCGGGCGTGGTTATGCGCCAGGGCAGCGATGACCTCTTCGTCGGTGGTCTGGCGGAAATCCTGGTAGAACTGACCCACGGCATAAAAATCTTCGGGCACAAGCAGGCAGATGACCTCGTCGGCATCCGGGCCGATCCGGGCGAGGGAATCCCTGGGAGCGACCGGCACCGCCAGCACCAGCCGGTCCGGTTTTTGCCGGCGCAGAGAGCGCAGGGCCGCTTGAACAGTGTAGCCGGTGGCAATGCCGTCATCAACCAGGATGACGGTGCGCCCCCGGTATTCCGGAACAGCGCCCGGCCCGCACCCGGTGCAGGCGCCTCGATAAACGCTCAAACGCCTCCTGATCTCCTGCAGTTCCCTGGCTGCCTGCTGTTCCAACTCCCGGCGTTCGATACCAGCGCGACCGATCAGGGTCTCGTCGTAAAAAATCGTACCGTCGGGCGCCACCGCTCCGACGGCCAGTTCGGGATTGAAAGGCGCCCCGATCTTTCGAGGCACGATCACGTCCAGGGGAGCGCCCAACGCTGCCGCCACCTCTGCAGCCACGATCACGCCTCCCCGGGGAATCCCAAGCACGCACACGTCCGGCTTCTGAAGATGCTGCAGCCTGGCGGCAAGCCGCCGTCCAGCATCCCTACGGTCTGCAAACACGGCTCTACACCCCTTCTCGATGTTCGATGTTCGAGGCTCGATTTTTGTAGGAATTGGCCTTTAGCCAAGTTCTTGGTCTTCCCCTCGAACCTCGATATCAGGCGCCGCCTCCGCGAAGGTCTTGCACTCCCCCTGGAAAACGGCTCCTTCTTCCACATACATCTTGGCAGCCAGCAGGTTGCCTAAGAGCTTGCCCGTCAGGGTGAGTTCCATTTTGCCGGAGGCCTCCACCTGCCCGCGAAGCTCGCCGGCAATCAGAACATTACGTCCGGATACCTTCGCCTCGATATAGGCGCCTTCCCCGAGGATCACATCCCCGGAGGCCTTGATAGAGCCCTTGAAGCGCCCATCGATGCGGATTCCGCCGACAGTCTCTATCTCGCCCTTGAAGTTCGTGTCCTTGCCTAGAATGGTGTCCAGCTTCTCATCGGTGCTCAGACTGTCCTTCCTGCCCCAAGCCATGTCTACCCCTTCTTTCTGCCCGTAAGTGTCTCTGTTCAGCCTTCTTTCACGCAGTTCCTCGCTGCAGAGGGCAATGGGGGATCCGGCAATGAAAGGTCGTCTGTATAGGATCGCGGCTACGGTCTCTTGTTGGCCAGGGCTTTCTGGATCGCCTCTTTCTCCTCATTGCTCAGGGGAGTGGTGGAAACGCCGCCAACCACCTGCCGGGCATAGAGGCGGCAATCATCGCGGCTGACAAGGCAGCAAAAAACCACACCATCTCCACTCTTATTGAGCAACGCCAGGGCAAAGCTCATGTTTCCCATTTCGGAGAAGGCATTGAAGCGCACAAAGCCCACTCCCTGCAGGGATGCCGCCTGGTCCGCAACCAGGCTGCCCGTGCCATCCTCAAGCTGGCCGAGCCGCTTCCGGATTTCCTGACAGGTTTCCAGAGTCTCCCCCAGCAGTTCTTCCAGGTTTGCCCCCCGGGTCCCTTTCATCAACCTCTGATACCGTCTGCCGATCACCAGCAGTCGGATACTTAGGATCAGAAAACACAGCCCGATCACTAACAAGAGGCCGGATGCCAACAGCAGCATGTTTTGTGGTGTTAATGTCATTCCGTCAATTGCCATGTTGTAATCAATCCTTTTCAGTCCCCTTTTGATCGGGTCGAAGACCCCGGGTGGCACGCCTACGATTCCATAAGAAAGGTTCGACATGCTTAGTTGTTGTCCTCTTTTCAGGTAAAACCTAAATTTACATTCCAAACACCAATCTTCCTTTTCTTGACACTCAAGCCGTACAAAGCTAAACTTGGATCGAGGGTTGCAAGCGAGCCATTTTTTTATATTATAGGTGGGAATGAGATTGGACGGAGAACAATTAATCAGGCTGCTGGAACAGGTCCGGTCGGGTGAGACCGGCGTCGCCGAGGCGGTGGCAGAGTTGAAGTACTTGCCTTTCCGGGATATCGGCAGCGCCAAAATCGACCATCACCGCCAACTGCGTAGCGGCGTTCCGGAGGTGGTCTACTGCGCCGGAAAGACAGCGGCCCAGGCGGCCCAAGCCTTCCGGGAGTTGGCCGCCCACAGCGACCGGGTGTTGGCCACCCGGGTGCCGCCGCGCACCGCCCAGGCGATCCAGGAAGAGTTCCCGGCCGCCCGCTACTCCCGGGAATCGCGGCTGCTCTACCTCAGCACCGTCGAGATCCGGCCGCGTTGGGGTGCGATTGCCATCCTCACCGGGGGCACCGCAGATATCCCGGTGGCCGAGGAGGCCGCTCTGACCGCGGAGCTGTTGGAAAACCGGGTGTTGCGACTCTACGACGTAGGCGTGGCCGGCATCCACCGCCTGTTGGAGCATCTACCGGAGCTGGGGGAGGCGCAGGTGGTGATCGCCATCGCCGGTATGGACGGCGTATTACCGAGCGTGGTCGCCGGCCTGGTGGACAAGCCGGTGATCGCCGTGCCCACCAGCACCGGTTACGGCGCCAACTTCCAGGGGCTGGCCCCCCTGCTCACCATGCTCAACAGTTGCTCCCCGGGCATCGGGGTGGTCAACATCGACAACGGCTTCGGAGCGGCGGCGCTGGCCCACCTGATCACCCGGAGCGGCGGTGGGAAGCCCGCCTAGTCCTCTGCCAAAGTATTTCTGCAAGCCTTTCTTATAATTGTTGGTTTGGCAACCGGCGCCCACAGGGGCGCGGTGTGGTGGTCTTTCATGGAGGCAACCTAATGCGCATTCTCTATCTTGACTGCTTTTCCGGAATCAGCGGCGACATGTGCCTGTCCGCCCTGCTCGATCTGGGGGTCCCCCTGGATCTTCTGAAGCAAGTGGTGGCCCAGTTGGGGGTCGACATTCTGCTGGAAGCCAGGCAGGTGTCAAAAAAAGGCATACAGGCAACCCAACTGCAGGCCAGGTCGATTTCAGACCAGCCAACCGGGCGAAGCCTGCGCAGCCTGCAGGAAATTCTGAGCCATAGCAGCCTGCCGGCAGCGATCCGGGAGCGGGTCGAGGCCGCCCTGCTGTGTCTGGCGGAAGCGGAGGCGGGAGTGCACGGCACCGTTCCGGAAGAGGTGCACTTCCACGAGATCGGCGGCCTGGATACCCTGTTCGACCTGGCCGGAACCTTCGCCGCCGTCTCCTATCTGGGCGTGGAGCAGGTACTGGTCTCGCCGCTCCCCCTGGCCGGGGGCAGCATCATGACAAGGCACGGCCTGCTGCCACTGCCGGCGCCGGCTACCCTGCGGCTGATCAAGAATGTTCCCACCTATGGCGTGCCCCTGGAAGCAGAGTTGGTCACCCCCACCGGCGCCGTTCTGGCAGTATCCCTGGCCTCCGGCTTCGGCCCACCGCCCCTGGCCCGCTGGGAGCGGTTCGGCTACGGGGCGGGAAGCAGCGACCTGCCCCAACAGCCCAACGTGCTCAGGGCCTGGCTGGGTGAGGATACGGCGACGACAGGCGCCGTGCCCGGTGCGGCAGTTCCGGATGCCGCCTTTGACGAGGACATGGTGCTGGTGCTGGAGACACAGTTGGACGACCTCAACCCCGAGTTGCTGCCCTATCTCAGAGCGCAACTGGAGCGGAGTGGCGCCATCGACGTACTCTTCACCCCCACGGTGATGAAAAAGGGGAGGCCCGGCAACATCGTCACCGTGCTCTCCCCCCGGGAAAAGCTGCTCGCCCTGACCCGCATCCTATTCCGGGAAAGCTCTGCCCTCGGCCTGCGCTGGTACCCGGCCGGGCGGCTCAAGCTGTTCCGGACCATGGAAGAGGTGGCCACACCCTATGGGACGGTCCCGGTCAAGCTCGGCTACGCCCGTCGACCGGACGGCGCCCGGGAGTACTTCAACCGGGCGCCGGAATATGAAGCCTGCGCCAAGCTGGCCGAAGAGACCGGAATCAGCCTCAAGGAGATCTATCAGGCCGCCCTCAGCGCCGCCCGGGACAATCTGCAAAAAGAGTAGGCTGCCCACCCCCAAAGCTCACTTCATCCTCCGGATCAGCTCGTAGATCAGCCGGGCGGTGATCCCCCAGACCATCCGCTGCCCCGCGCGGTATACCAGGATCCGGTGCCGGTTGGCTCCCCAGGGCCGGGTATAGCGCTCCGGCAGCCCCAATTGCCCAGCCGGGAACAGAATGGTCTCCTGTCCGGTGCGCTCGTCCACACAGGTTGGGTGTTCCCGCACCACGGTTTTGTACTCCTCTGGCGGCGTGTTCTCAAAGTACGACACCGGAACGGTGAACACGGAATTGACCTCACTGCCGTTGATCCGCAGCTCTTCCAACCCCTTAAGCCAGCCGATGCCCACATAGGCATCCACGGTCGCCCCCATAGAGGTGACCAGGGTACCCAGGGCGCCAACCACTGCGATCCGCTCCTGCGGGATGCCCAACTCTTCCACCGTCTCCCGGATGGCAGTCTGCTCCGTATCTGCGTCGTGGTCCGGATCGAACAGCCCCCCGGGAAAACAGATCTCTCCGCCCTGGGGAATCTCCGGGTGGCGCTCCTGCAGGACGAAGTGATACTCCCCATCCAATAGCAGCAACAGCATCAGCACCGCCGTGCTCCGGTAGTCCTCCAGGCCCAGCAGGCAGGGCTGGGCCGGTAGGTTGTCATGAAGCCGTCTCAACTGTTCCGGTGTCACCCAACCACCCCCTGACGCCAATCTGTGCCCCTGCCATCCATATAAGACGCCCGGCATCTAAAAAGAAGAAAAACACCTGAGACACCCGGAGCGGGCATTTCGGCAAGCAGCGGTATCCTGGGTGCAAAGATGAAAAGGGTTCGTTTGCGAGAGCCATAAGAAAATGTTCAATCAAGTTCGCTGCTGAGGCCCGACATCGCCTCGATGGCCTGCCGGATCTCTTCGTCGGTGTTGAAATAGGAGATGCCAAAGCGCACCGTGCCCTGTTTGGTAGTACCCAGGGTGCGGTGGGCGAGGGCAGCGCAGTGCAGTCCGGCCCGGACGCCGATCTGGTAGATACTGTCCAGCAGAAAAGCCACCTCTCCAGAGTCGTTGTCCCTAATGTTCACCGACAGGACCGGGGCCTGGGGCTGCCGTCCGGGGCCATAGATAATCATACCGGGGATCGCCGCCAGCCCGGAGCGCAGTTGTTCCAGCAGAGCAGCCTCGTGCTCCCGGATCCGGTCCAGCCCCTCCTGGAGCAGGAACTCCACACCGGCGCCCAATCCGGCGATGCCAACGGTGTTCACGGTGCCGCTCTCAAACATCTCCGGCATGATCTCCGGCTGTTCCTCGGACTCGGACTGGCTGCCGGTGCCGCCATACCTGAGCGGTGTCAGGGAAATGCCTTCCCTGACGTAGAGACCGCCGGTGCCCGGCGGGCCGTACAGGCTCTTATGGCCGGGAAATGCCAGCAGGTCGATATTCAGCGCTTCTACGTCGATGGGAAAGATCCCCGCGGTCTGGGATGCGTCCACCAAGAACGCCAGGCCCTGCCGGCGCGCCAGGAGCCCGGCCTCGGCGACCGGCAGCAGGGTGCCGGTGACGTTGGAGGCGTGGCTCAGGGCAATCAGCCTGGTGTTCGGTTGCAGTGCCCGCTCTAGATCATCGGGATTCAACTCACCCCGCTGGTTGCAGGGGACCACGGTGTACTCCACGCCGAAGGCGTGGAGTGCCCTCAACGGCCTGATCACGGAGTTGTGCTCCATACTGCTGGTCAGCACATGGTCGCCCTTCTTCAGAAAACCCTTCAGGGCCAGGTTCAGGGCCTCGGTGCAGTTGATGGTAAAAACAACCCGCGACGAGTCGTCTACGTTAAAAAAACCGGCCAGCAGTTCCCGGGCATGATAAACCACGCGCCCCGCTGCCAGGGAGAGCCGGTGGCTGCCCCGTCCGGGGTTGGCGCCCTTTTCTCTCAACGTCTCCACCATCGCCTTTTCCACGGCCGGTGGCTTTGGCCAGGTGGTGGCGGCATTATCTAGATAGATCACCGAAGAACCACTCCAGTAAGCGATTAAGTTCGTCCTTACTGTAATACTCGATCTCGATCTTGCCGCTCCGCCGCCCGGAACTAACCCTAACTTTGGTACCCAGGAGCTGCCGCAGGCGCTCTTCCAGGGATTCCATCTCCACGTCCCGCCCCGGCCCGGCAATAGTCTCCGTAGAACGAGGCGCCCTGGCCTGCTGGAGGCGCTGAGCCTCCCGCTCGGTTTCCCGGACCGACAGCTTCCGGGCGACGATTTGCTGGGCGAGGGCGCTCTGCCCGCCGCCACTTTCCAGTCCTAGCAGGACCTTGGCATGGCCGGCACTGAGCAGACCCCGGTTCAGGAGGTCCAGGATCTCCCCGGGCAGTTGCAGGAGACGCAGCGAATTGGCAATGAAGGGGCGGCTCTTGCCGACCCGGCGGGCGATCTCCTCCTGGGTGAGCTGGAAGTCCTCCGCCAGCCGCCTGTAGGCGTTGGCCTCCTCCAGCGGGTTCAGGTCCTCCCGCTGCAGGTTCTCCACCAGCATCATCTCACTGGAGGCCAGATCGTCCACGTCCCGGACCAGTGCCGGAATCTTCTCCAGGCCGGCCCGCTGACTGGCACGCCACCGGCGCTCCCCGATGATCAGTTGGTACCGCTCTCCCGCCACAGGACGCACCACTACCGGCTGCATCACGCCATGCTCGGCGATGGAGGCGGCCAGTTCCGCCAGGGCCTCCTCGTTGAACTCCCGGCGCGCCTGGAAGGGGGCGGGCTCGATCCGCCCCACCGGGATCTCGGCGATCTCCCCCTCTGCAGGGGTTTCCGCTTCCGGGATCAGCGCCCGCAGGCCCCGCCCCAGTCCCTTACTTTTCATTTTCGATCAACTCCTGTGCCGCTTCCTGATAGAGTAACGACCCCCGCGACTTGGCGTCATAGAACAGCACCGGCTTGCCGTAGCTGGGCGCCTCGCTGAGGCGCACATTGCGCGGTATTACCGCACGGAACACCTTGTCGCCAAAGTAGTTCTTGGCTTCATCCACTACCTGGATCGCCAGGTTGGTACGGGCATCAAACATGGTCAGCAGAACGCCCTCCAACTCCAGCGACGGGTTGAGGCGCTCCTTTACCAGTTTGATCGTATGGAGCAACTGGCCCAGTCCCTCTAACGCATAATACTCGCACTGCAGCGGAATCAGGACATTGTCGGCGGCTGTCAGGGCGTTGAGGGTCAGCAGGCCGAGGGACGGCGGACAGTCGATCAGGATATAGTCATAGCGATGGCGCAATGCTTGCAGGACAACGCGGAGCAGCTTTTCCCGGTTTTCCATATTGACCAGCTCGATCTCTGCGCCCGCCAGGTTGATCGTCGCCGGGATCAGGTCGAGGCCGGGCACCTGAGTAATCATCAGCACCTCGTCCTCGCTGGCCTCCCCCAGCAGCAGGTCATAAATGCACCTGGTGAGCCGCGTCCGATCAATTCCGACACCGCTGGTGGCGTTTCCCTGCGGGTCGATGTCTACCAGCAGGACGCTTCTGCCAGCCACTGCCAGTGAGGCCCCCAGGTTGACCGCGGTGGTTGTCTTGCCCACGCCGCCCTTCTGGTTGGCGATCGCTATTATCCGCATATCCTGCCGTACCTGCCTTATGCCAGCTTGCCCGGAGTGATTGTTCCACGTGGAACATTTATCTTTCTTTCGGTTAATCTTATCCCACAGCAAAACCTGTCCTCCTGCTCTGGCGCCACCCAAAATTCGATCATTCAGGACCTCAGCGGTCCGCCGGTAGGCCGTTAGAGAGTTTCCCGGTGGTCGTTTAACACCCGATAATCCAACAAACCAACTGCTCTAAAATCATTTTTCCGATAAAACCGCCGTGCCTCTCTGTTATCCTCCGGGCAGATCCATTGCCCCATCCCGTTTTGTAAGGCTGTGCCACAGCCTTACTGAGCAGACATCCCGCAATAGTACCCCTCCGTAATCCAAAACCCCAGAGAAGGGCTGTGGCTTTTCTTTCCCACCGTTCCCATCCGGCAGTCCCAGCATGCGCACCAACTCGTCCTCACCAGAGTTGACGATCTGGCCTCGGAGCTCCGAAGCCCTCCAGGAAAGGGGTGCGCAGATATAGGTTCGGCAGATCAACGGCCTTTTTTCGTAGACACTGCATAACCCATCATTTCGGTTCCACAGTGCGCAAGTCTCACGTTCATCCAGGCGTAGGGTGACGTCAACGCATCCATCCTGCCGCTGCACCACGCCATAGGCAGCCACCCATCCGTTCAGCGGCAGGGCCATGCCCAGCCCTCCAAACTTCAGGCGATATATGTCCACCACCGTCAGCGGGAGCCGCCCGCCGCAGCAGATGCTGCACGCCACACAGTGCTCGCTGTATTTTTTTCGGGCTTCCTGCGTTGCCAGGATCCCGCCCACTGTCTTTTCATAGTCCGCCACCGTAGCCGAGGGATCGAGCACTTCCAGATCATAGCATTCCGTTTCATTATCCCACCAGAAGCTCACTTTACCTATTGTCACCATCTCATCCCCGCCCGTTTACGTGCCCGCTACCTTTTTCCACAGATGGCAACCCGCTCTAATGTCCCCGCTTCCCCGAAGCGGTGGGATAAGAGCGGCTACGCCCCAAGTTAACTGGCTCTAAGCTTCAGTGGGGGAAAAGCAATCACCCTCTGAAGCTAAGACCCAGTTGAACGCTTTTCTTTAATTTTCCATTGCAGACCCATCGTCTTTGTCTGCAGCAGTCCATCATGGTTACTCGACACCTTCGACACCGTAAGCATTATTCCTGCAGGCTCTCTTTTCTAGAAGTGGCCTTTTGGCGGGTATGCCCGACCTGCGCGGGTAGTTCTCAGGCGTGGGCGTAACTTTCTTGATGCTGACCACGTTCCGGCCATTCTCCCCGGGAAAACGATAGGGGATCACCCGCTCGAGTGCGCCTCCCAGCAGCTCCAGGGCATATGACGCTTCGGCGATCTCCACACCAGCGGAACCGCCCTTGAGGGCAATCAGGTGTCCGCTCATGGCAACAAAGGGAATGGCCAGTTCAGCCAGTACCGTCATTGGCGCCAACGCTCTGGCTACGACACAGTCAAAGCTCTCCCTATTGGTCTCATTCCGCGCCAGGTCTTCTGCGCGACCCGTCAGCACCTTGCAATTTTCCAGCCCTAAGCGCTTAATCGCCTCCGACAAGAACAGGCTGCGTTTCTGCTGTGACTCCAGCAGGTCAAGTTTCAGTTCCGGAAAGCAGATCCGCAGCGGTATGCCAGGAAATCCGGCCCCGCTGCCGATGTCCAACAGGCGCAAGTTTTCCCTCAGATCCGCTGCCGCACTGCACCACAGGGAATCCAGCATATGGGCTTGCATCAATTCCTCACGCCCATGCACCCGCACCAGGTTCATCCGCCGGTTCCCTTCCAGCAACAAGTCCGCGTATTCCTGAAATTGCCGCTGTTGCTCCTGGCTGAGCTCGATACCCAATCCCCGGGCACCCGCCACCAACACCTCGATATCGTCATCCATCAATATTTCACCCAATCATTTTAACCTTTTATCACAGACGACTGCCCAACATCAAATAATTAATGTGACTGCCCAGGTACCGCCATAAAGCTTTTGCCGGCGCAATTAGGAGATGAAACTCTATCATAGCTGGCTAGCTGATTCCGGTGAGCGACCTTCTCCATTAGGGAGCGAGCGGAATCAGCTAGCCAGCCCGGCCGCTTTCGGGCTAAGACACTTTGTTTTTAAATCCTTGCAGGCAGCGTATTTTGCGATTT
>Ga0224558_1001115_pt1 | contig 29247 bp, 27 predicted proteins | sample 714S32024metaG_FD_180682 | JGI IMG/M metagenome (GOLD analysis project Ga0224558, IMG submission 180682) | Peat soil microbial communities from Stordalen Mire, Sweden - 717 S3 20-24 | ecosystem: Environmental > Terrestrial > Soil > Wetlands > Peat | place: Sweden: Norrbotten County, Stordalen... | reverse complement strand
CTGTTTCGGCGACTCAAAGGTTTCCGCCGCATCTTTTCACGTTTTGAGAAACTCGATGTTGTATTTCTCGCCTTTATCTACTTTGCATTCATCATCGAGGCCCTGCGATAGTGTGAACAGACCCTAGATAGAGGTGCGGCCAAGTTTGAGAACCGGGGAACACTTCCTCGCCATCTGCGCCCAATTGATGCGTCGGATCCTCGTCGAGTACGCGCGCAGGCGCACGCCGCCAAGATTCGCGATATGCTGGAGAAGGTGCTGGAGTTGACGCCAAGGGAGCGCTCCGCGTATCTGAAACAACTCTGTTCGTCGGATTCATTGCTGCGCAGGAAGTCGAAACCCTGCTCGCCTCCAGCCCGAACGCGCTAATCGGATATCCCGGTTGGCGTTCCTTTTCGTCCGGATGGCCTTCTGATCATCAATTTGCCGACAGCGACCGCTGAGACCTCGGCGACTGGATTCTCTGAGAACTCTTTGTCACGCCAGCTTCACCGGTCGTAGCAGAACCCTTGCCCATCAGTTGCAGGTCTCCGCATGTTCCCTTTTTGATGGTGGCCTCGAACCCTCTCTCATACTTGCCACCTGTCTTTTCCCACCGTCCGACGATGTCAACCGAGTCGTTGATGCCGTCGGGTCTGGTGTAGTCGGGACCATGGGGATCGCTGAATGTACAAAAGTCCCCGGTCGCGCCGATCTGTAGTGCGCCATAGGAGTTGCCGCTGGCGTCGTACCAGGAGAAAGCAATGTCGTTTTCATTATTGATGGAGTGAATATAGGTCTGGGCCGCACCCGGCACATTGATCGGCCCGCTGTATTCCTGGGTCGCGCTGTTATACGTCGCACCTTCGTAGTTGCCATTGGAATCGATCCACTGCAAGGTGACCAAACCTGCATTATTGATTCCCCACGCAAGCGTGAAATCGTTTGCCCCGGGATAATCAAGGAAGGTGATCCCCTCACTGTTCTGGAGATAGCCGTGAACGACATCACTGGAATCGGTACACCAGCCGACGATTTCTCCGCTATCGTTGATCCCGGCAGCAGCCGAGTTCAGGCAACCGGTGGGACCGACATCCGAGAACTGCCCGTTTTGGTAGACGAAACTGGCGATAGCTTGGTTGCCCTCGATGAAAGTGCCATAGTTGCCCACAATCGTGCCGTTGGAGCTCACATTGATGGGCTCGGTACAGCACACCCCGTTCGGGTCGTCGATGTTGGTGACTTCTCCATTCAGCAGAAGAAGACCGTGAATGGTGCCCGTCTTGTCCATGTAGTACCCAACCATGGCCCCGCTGTTATTGATCCCATAGATGCTGGTCTGTTCAGTTTTCGGCACCGCTATCTTCTTGAACTTGAAGGTCACATCTGGCCCGTCCTGTGCGGCAGCTAAGCAGGCCAACGCCAGAACAGCGGCCAACGCCCAAAACCCTGGTTTGCATTTCTTCATAAACTCTCTCCTTTTTGGTGAAGTTGTTTTCCTTGCCACGCTCAAAACTCATTTCCTAAAGCGAAATTCCTTGGCGAATCGGTCGGGCAACCCGCCATTTCTTTACCTCTCGGCATCGTCTCTTTGAGGTGGGCGCACCTCCCGGAGCAATTCGCCACGCAGAAGCTTGTGAACAGCGGTTGCGACTTCCTCGCTCTTCGCCAACCCACAGCGACTTCCCGAAGCCAAAGCCCAGCCCGCAACGAAGATACCGACGCCCAGCAGGAGAGCGCCGATCAGCAATCGTGTTTTACCAGCAGCGAGCACGTCGCCTCCCGGCTCAGGGACCCGTGCCTCCGAATCAACCGGCCCCCCAACTGTTGGTTGAGGCGCGGTTGTTTGCTAAAGCGAAATTTCCTGGAGAATTGGTCGCGCGAAACAAAAGTTTCTTTCCCGTCCGCAATACCGCTGGCCGTACCAGGAGTGCTTTGAAACGATTCCCGGAGTTCTGCACTATACAGACGGAGGGCGCCCGCGTTTATCGAGCAGCGCCCGCATTTTCAATCGGTTGACACGGTTATCCGGTGAGGGTAACTTTATCTACCAAGATTCTGGGGCCCCGTCGGGTGGCTTAGTTTGTCGCGACTTCCGTCTAGAACTGTCAGCGAGTTACTGGCGCACTGGCACGCTGGTGACGACGACGCATTGCGCGCGGCGCTTCCTCTCGTCTACGACGAGCTCCGCCGCATGGCGCATCATTACTTGCGGAAAGAACGTCCCGGCCACACCCTGCAAAGCACCGCCCTGGTGCACGAGGCGTATCTGCGACTGGAGAAGCAGGGCGCGGTTCCGTTTCAGAACCGGGAGCATTTCCTCGCCATCTGCGCCCAATTGATGCGCCAGATCCTCGTCGAGTACGCGCGCAGTCGCAACGCCGCCAAGCGAGACGGTGGATTCCGGGTGGAACTGGACGATGCGCTCGCCTTCAAGACCCGCAGCTTGGATATGGTCGCTCTCGATGACGCCCTGAATGAACTGGCCAAACTTGATCTGCAACAGAGCCGCATTGTTGAGCTGAGGTTTTTCGGCGGCCTTTCCATTGAGGAAACTTCGCGCGTGCTGAATCTGTCGGCCACCACGGTGAAGAAACATTGGGCGACGGCCCGGCTCTGGTTGCATCACGAGATCAGCAAAGCGAGCAAAGCATGACGCCCGAACGCTGGCGACAGATTCGCGAAGTGCTCGCCCAAGCCCTCGATCTCGCGCCCGGCGAGCGAGCTCCTTTTCTGGATCGCGCCTGCTCCTCCGATCCATCCTTGCGGCAGGAAGTCGAAACCCTGCTCGCCTCCAGCCCGAACATGCGCTCCAGCTTTCTGCAGTCTCCTCCGGCGCGCGCGACGCTGGCCTCCGGAACCCGCCTCGGCGACTACGAAGTCAAATCGCTGCTCGGTTCCGGCGGCATGGGTGAGGTCTACCGCGCCCGCGACGCTCGCCTCGGCCGCGATGTGGCCATCAAGATCTTGCCGCAGTCTCTCTCCTCGGACGTGGACCGCTTGTGCCGCTTCGAGCAAGAAGCGCGAGCCGCGGCTGCTCTGAACCATCCCAATATTTTGGCGGTTTTTCAGATGGGCACGCACGACGGTGCGCCCTATCTCGTCTCGGAGCTGCTGGAAGGTGAGACCCTGCGCGAGTGTCTCCAGCACAGCCGCCTCCCCGTGCGCCGCGCGATCGAGTACGGAGTGCAGACCGCTCGCGGTCTCTCAGCCGCGCATGAAAAAGGCATCGTCCATCGCGACCTCAAGCCCGAGAACCTGTTCGTCACCAAAGACGGTCGGGTCAAGGTTCTGGACTTCGGTTTGGCCAAATTAACCCAGCGCACGGGATCGGAGCCGGACGCGCCCATGATCGGCCAGGAAACCCAACCGGGCGTGGTGATGGGCACCTCGGGCTACATGTCGCCCGAGCAGGTGCGCGGACAAGTGGCCGACTATCGCAGCGATATTTTCTCGTTCGGGACAATTCTGTATGAAATGCTGACCGGCGAGCGAGCATTTCAGAAGCCGACGTCGGCCGAGACGATGACCGCGGTCCTGAATGAAGATCCGGCCAGCATTTCGCAGGTGACGTCAAACACTCCGCCCGCCCTGCAACGAGTCCTGCATCGCTGCCTGGAAAAAAATCCCGAGCAACGGTTCCAGTCCGCCTCAGATCTGGCATTTGCCCTCGACGCCCTGTCGGAGAGTTCCGGCAACCCCGCGGCGCTTTCCAATAAACAGCCCCGAAGGATTTCCAAGGTCTGGGCGGTTGCTGCCGCCGTGGCGGCAATGGTCGCGGTTCTGCTCGTTATTCATTTTCGTGTCCCGCCGCGTCAACAGCCAAAGCATGAACTGGTGAAGAGGCAACTGACCGCAAACACTCCAGGAGATCCGGTGCGCTCCGCCGCCCTTTCACGCGATGGCAAATATCTCGCCTACGTGAGCGTATTGTCGAAAAAGACGCACATCCTGGAGATCGGCAGCGGAGACCTTCGCGGCCTCCAGTCTCCGGACGCCCCGGATCCCATTGACTGGTATCCGGATGGCAGCCATCTGTTGGTCGAGCGGAATGGACATCCGGGTCTCTGGGAGGTTTCGGTTTGGGATGGAACCTACCGAAAGCTTTTCGACGGCGAAGTCGACAATGCGGCGATTTCGCCGGACGGATCCCGCATTGCCTTCACGAACGGAAAGGGTGAGATATGGTTGATCGGAGGCTATGGCGAAGATCCACGTCGAATTCTGGCGCCGGATAAAGGGGAAACGTTGGCTCACTTTGCCTGGTCGCCCCATGGGCAGCGTCTGGTTTACACCCGCAGCCGTGGTGACTATTACAACCAGCGCGACGCCGTGCTCGAGACGTGCGACCTGCAAGGGGGTGGACGTACCCTAATTCTGTCTGACCACAAGCTGTGGGGTCTATCGGGCCTTACCGAGGTCGCTTGGCTGCCAGACGGACGGATTCTATATTCCTTTTTCAGTGGCCCTCCAGCAGAAAGTTACTCAATCTGGGCAATACCGGCTGATCCAGACACGGGAAACCGACGAGGCCCGCCCACCGCCCTTACGCACGAGGAGAAAGAAGATAGAACCGAGTTTCATTCCAGCGACGACGGAAAGCGCTTCATTTATCTCGCCGGCTTTGATCGCGACGCAGTTTATCTGGAAAATCTGCGCTCGCGGGACAAAAAGCGCAATGCCCAACGCTTCACAGTTGACGACTGGTCCGCATACCCGCGGGACTGGACTCGAGACAGCCGGGCGCTTCTTATTGAATCCCTTCGTGAAGGAAGGCGCGTCATCGTCAAGCAAAACGTGGGCGATCAGGTTCCGGAAGTTTTGGTCTCGGGCACCGAAAACTACGCTTCGCCCACCCTGAGCCCAAACGGCGAATACCTGCTGTTCACAGCTTCCGCAACGCCAAACCTCCTCGACCCTTCCAAGCGCCTCATGACTATGTCGCTAGAAGGAGGTTCTCGCTCACTTCTCTTGACTGGAGGCTATAAATACCACTGCGGCTACCTGCCGGGCGCCGGCTGTGTCATCGCCGAGGTGAATGGCCGACAGCTTGTTTTCTCCTCCCTTGATCCTGTTAAGGGCAGAGGAGCCGAGATTCAACGATTGGAGAACCCGAGTGGAATTGTCGACTGGTCTCTTTCGCCCGACGGAACTAAGATCGCGATCGGAGACCCGGATTCCAACGGCTGGATTCGAATTCTGACCATCGCCGACCACAAGGTCGCGCTTCTCCCACGGATCGAAAGCTGGGCAGAGGTGCAACACGTTACCTGGGCGGCCGATGGCAAGCATCTGTTCGCGACTGCTTGGTCAGATGCAATGCCAAGTCAACTTCAAGCCATTCTCTCCCTTGACCTCAAGGGCCACGTGGAAGTTGTCGAGGAAATCGTAGCCGGCAGCGGCTGGCTGCAGGATTTGAGAGCTTCACCCGACGGCCATTATCTCGCCTATACAAAGAGAAACCCCGAAAGCAACGTGATGCTGCTGGAAAACTTTTGAGCTGCCACACGGGGCGGCTTCACAATCCGCATGGCCCAAGCAGTTGGGGGAGTTCTGGAAGGCGCCGGATCGGGAGATCGGCAAGACCCGGGAGAATCGAGGACAAGTAATCGCGCATCGGGATTTTCAACCTGCGGCAGCTTTCCACGATCGAGAGAATCGCTGCAACCTTCGGTCCCGCTTGTGGGCTGCCGATGTGCAACCAGTTCTTTCGATTATGTGCACGTGTACATAACCGGAAGAACTACCTGTTTGCCGGATCGGATGCGGGCGGGGAACGCGCCGCGCGGCGATCTACAGCCTGATCGGTTCGGCAAAACTCAACGGTCTCGATCCTGAAGCCTATCTGCGCGAAGTGCTGACGCGTATCGCCGACCATCCCATCAACCGCATCGACGAACTGTTGCCTTGGAATCTCAATCTCACATCTGCCCAACCGATTCGTGGACACTTAGCAATACGGTGCAGGGCGTACGCTTACGACGACGCTTACGCCGCAAGTGAGGAAGGATTTGAAGGAAAGAAGGAAATCGGATGGACGAAGGGGAGGGAGTTGGCAAAGCTGGCGCGGGCGGAGGGTCAGCGTTTCGATTGTGCACGCTGGGTGCACGAAGCACGGGAAATGCCGAGAGAAGACTTCAGGCGGGCCGTCGAGAAGGAACTAACAGCAAAGCAACATGCCATTCCGATCCACCAGGGGTGTGAGGGTGTTGTCTTGGAATTGGGTTATTTCGGCGTGCTTAAGGTAAGGTATGCTCTCGCGCAATAGAGCTTCGACCGGCGCTCGTGGAACTATTGGAACCTGCGCTTCCACCATGAACCGGTTCCACGAGTGCCACGACGTAGGTTTCCCGGAAGCGATGGCATTAGCAGCTGAATGGGCGTAAGTGCACCGAACCGCTGTTCGCCGATGCGCTGCTTCCACTCGCTCCCGCCGTCACGTCCACTGCGTTCCCGCCCTTGTACTCTGAGACCCGTACATCCGGATACGCCGCCGCCTTGACGGCATCCGTTGCTCGCTCGAGTGGAAGACGACCCTGACGACCTCCAGCCGATACCCCGAAGAACCCGAGGGTTCGTTGGCCTTGGATCCGCAACTCATTTGCTACTCCTGGATGAATGGCATCGACGAAGTTCCCCAGGTGGTCTTTGTCCGCAAAGGGTTGGTCGAAGTCCAATACCTCCGGGCGACGATCTCGGACGAACAGCTCGGTTTTATGGGTGTTGCGTGCCTCGGTTGTACAACCATGTGCGACCGCACTCGGCGTTGGGGTACAAAACCCCGTTTGTACGATGACTCGGACAATTCGCTGCTCGGAAACGCCGGGAAACGGCCTGTAGGGTGGAGACTTCGAAATAGAGCTACTCACTCAGAGTTTCCCTAATACTTGCTTGTCGTGTGGCGTATCCCAGTCGATGACTTTGATTTGAGCACCAACTATCTTGTATTCGAGGCTATACGCTTTGAAGGAGAATGAGTCCAGAAATGCGCAGAAGGCCTCGATTTTTTCCCGCTCCTGCTCGATATGGCGCATGGAGTAGCCAAATTCCGAGCGTAGCTGCGATCTGTTCAGTGGCGACATTCTCGGAAGGTGAATGTGTTCAATCGAGTACGGCCAACCCCATGAATGTCGCGACGCTCTTACATATGGAAACGCAAAATCATCAGAATAACTTTCCAGGAGTCTGGGGCTACCGCGCCACAGTTGTTCCACTATTTGCATTCTTCCAGCGTTATTCGCCGCGAAAATAATGCGGCCTCCCACGCTGAAAACGTCAGAATCAACAGGAGTACGGCAATACCATGCCTCGATGTAATTCTCTTCCCCGTGGGCATCCAGAAACCGAAGAAGCTGTTTCAACTCACAACTGTCTTCGAGCCTGAAATTAGGAAGTTGACCTGGAAGATCAGCAGGCACCAACTTCACCACATACAGGCTGCGGCAACCCTGCCGCCTTTCCCGTCGGATGTCGGACCGGATATCATCCACCAACCTGTGAAGTTCGCCCCTGCGATAGCGCCGGATTTCCGTATCCAGTTCGCCTGCGGTGATGAAACCAAAGTCTACCAGCGCGAGATACTTCCTCCATTTCAGTGGGACTGCTGGTAGCAGGGGCAATCTGCGGCTTTTAGGCAATCGAACCCTCGACATGCGGCAAGAAGGATTTCACCATAGAAACCATGTTGTGCACCAGATCACTTTCTCAGCGCGGCTTCATCTCGCCCGTGGCCGCACGGTGCAACTTCACTTCTACCTTGTCTTCTTCCTGCAGCGTGTCATAGTACTGCTTCAGAATCGCGATCACCTCGGGTTTGGAGAACTCCGCGGGAACCGGCTTGCCTTCGCTCATCAGCTTGCGAAGCAGGGAACCGGAAAGCAGGAGTCTGGCGCCGCCCTTGTAGTTGCCATTGCCGTCAATCACTGCTTTGCTCTCGTGGGGACAGGTCTTCATCGAAGCCATGCTCCCGCATTCATAGCAGTAGAAGGTCCAGTCCAGGCAAAGCGGCTTGGTGGCCAGCGCCCCCGGCGGGATTTCGTTGAAGATCTTCTGCGAGTCAAACGGTCCGTAATAATCGCCCACTCCGGCGTGGTCACGTCCTACGATCAGGTGCGAGCAACCGTAGTTCTGGCGGAAAGTGGCGTGGAGCAAGGCTTCGCGCGGGCCCGCGTAGCGCATTTCGAACGGGTGCCCACCTTGGATTACGCGTTCCTTGCGGAAGTACTTATTCACCAGGGCGTCGATTGCTTTCACGCGGACATCGGCCGGAATGTCGCCGGGCTTGAGTTTGCCCAGCGACTGATGCACGTAAACTCCGTCGCAGACTTCGATCGCAATCCACGCCAAATAAGCGTGCGAGTTGTGCATCGGGTTACGGAGTTGTAGAGTCGCCACCGTGCTCCAGCCGCGATCGGCAAAAAGTTTGCGGGCATCCGCAGGACGCTGATATATCCCTTTGAACTCTTTCGGAAAGTATGACTCGGACAGCACCTTCACCGGGCCGGCCAGATTCACCGGCCCTTGCTCCATGACCTTCTGCACGCCCGGATGCCTCGGGTCGTTCGTGCGGAACACCTGCTTGCACTCATGCTCCTTATCGATCATGTACTTCTCGTCCACTTTCATGGTGCCCACAAGTGCGTCGGTCTCTGTGTCCCACAGGGCCACTTCTTCGGCTTGGCGGATGGACTTCGCCAGGTCCTCGTCGGCCGAGAGCGTGATCGGAATGGGCCAGAACAGGCCCTTCTTACTGGGCAGCTTGTAGTCGTCGCAGCAGCTTTGCCAGTCGTCCTTGCCCATGAAGCCATCGAGCGGAGTGAAAGCGCCAATGCCCATCATGACCAGATCGCTGGTTTCGCGGCTGGTTAAGGGAATCTTCTTCAACCCCTGGGCTTTCGCGGCCTCTTCGCGGTTGGCTTGGCCTTCCAGTAAAAGCGGTTTCAGTTCCGGACTGCCGTACGGTGGAACGAGTTTGCTCATATCGGCTCAAAGCGTAAAAGATGCACATCCTGTGATCTTAGTACCCGCGGGTGGCCCCCTCAAGCCCGGTTTTGGCTCGACTGGGGACGTTCATTTGACTCACACCGAGGCGGTCTGTAGAAGAAACATATGTCGAACGCAACGATCCCGTCTGCACTTTACAAATACCTTGCCCCCTGCCGCGCCGCCCAGATACTAGGCAAACTGCGCATCAGGTTTAGTCAGGTATCTGTTCTCAATGATGTCGACGAATTCCAACCTCCCTACAAGGGCGTAGCACCACGCGCCCAGATAGAAAAGACTGTGCGCGAACGCTTTCCGAAGCAGTACCCACGCGAATATGCAGCAGTCTTGCGGAATCTCAGCCCGGTCGAGGCAGAGCTTTGGATAGAAAAAATGGTTCCGTTATGGGCAGACACCGTGGAGGGGAACTGTGAGAAGAGCATCCGGGAAGTGTACGCGAGGCTGGATAGCAATTTTGGGGTTCTCTCTCTTTCTGAGACAGTGACAAGCAAGCTGATGTGGTCTTTTTACAGCGATGGTGGGAGGGGGATCGTGGTTGAGTTCGATGCAAAACACCCATGGTTCAACTGCAAAATTAGGGAAGACGACTCATATCGTCATCTCCGGCAGGTGCAATATGTCGCGGACCGTGAGCCAATGTACTTGGCCTCGAAAGACGATGCGGCTACGAGAGAAGACGACGTTCTGTATACCAAGACAATCGAATGGGGGTTTGAAAAGGAATGGCGCATCATCCGTGGCTTCAAAGAAGCAAAGGAAAAAGTAGGCACAGATATATTTCTCTTTGAGATTCCACCTTCAGCGATCAAGTCGGTTATCTTCGGCTACAGAGCGGATCCTCAACTCGAAGGTGATTCGCGTAAGATTGTCGCTACAAACGCAGATCTCAAGCATATGGTTTTTATGCGAGCAGTGCGCAACGTGTTCGGCAACATTGAAATAGTCCTAGCCATGTCCACAGCTTTGTAATGAAATGGACGAATATGACGCAGAAGCAGAACAAGCCCGTTGTGGTCCACATGGCGGGTGGCCCATTCTTCACGCTTGATTTCTGTTGACAGTATTCCTGCGGCGTGCGCCGCAGTGCCCCATTTCTCGCGCGCCTTTTGCACGAGAAGTGGGGAAGAGAGCATCCTTTGCGAAAAGCGGGGCTTTTGCCTCTATCACAACTAAGCATGAATTGAGACTTGGATTTTGTGGAACAAATTTCTACCTCCCCAGCACCAGATCAATCCCCGAAAGAAGTAACTCCAGCTTGGACCGCGGCAGCTTGCCGACGCGTTCCGTCAGCAGGGATTGGTCGAGCGAAACAAGTTGCGACACGTTGGCGACCGAATTTTTTGGCAGTCCAGTAACCCGCGCGGATAAGCTTACGTTGCCGGGTGCCAAGGCCCATTTCAGATTGCTCGTCAGCGGAACGCAAACCACCGTGGAGATTCGGCTCTGGTTGAGGGCGTCGCCTTGTACAACCGCTACCGGCCTACGGAACCCCGGGCCTGAACCGGTCGGAGCGGGCAAATCCGCCCACCAGATCTCGCCCTGCGAGATCACCACTCGCTCTGCTCCAGCCGTCTGTGGGAAGCCGCCGCTACGAAGGCATCGTTACTCTCACCGATTTCAGCGAGAGCCTGATCCATCGCCTCGGTGATTTTGTCGGGCGAGCGGCGCGCCACATACTCGCGTAAGGCATCGCTAAACAGCCGGCTCCGCGACTTCCGGGTGCGCCGCGCAAGGCGTTCCGCCACGTCGAAAAGTTCATTGGGAATGGAGACCGCCGTTTTCATACCGAAAGTATAACCGCGCCTGCGGCGGTTGGCAAGACAAGATGCACATCCTGTGATCCGAGTACTCGCTTATCGTTGGGTGTATCCCAATCGATGATTTTGAGTTGAGACGCAACTATCTTGTATTCGAGGCTATAGGCCTTGAAAGAAAACGAGTCAAGAAATGTGCAAAACATCCCGATCTTTTCCCTTCCTTGCCTGCATGTAGACCGCAACCAACCGCAACGCGTCCTCGTGATCGCGCATGAGCCCCTGCCGCAAAGCTGACAGGAACTCACCGTAGTACAACTCACGTTGGTCTTGTTTCTCCATGGCTATACTGCGCGCGAGAGGAGTGAGCAGACGTGGAGGGAGCGTTTCTAAGTAGCGCACGTAATCCATACTGAAGCCGTTGAGCTCGGGTGTGCGTTCGCAGCATAGAGGGTCTGTTGGATGACAAAGTGGTCTTCCCATCCACACACCATACTGGAGTGTCATTCGTATCCCGGGAAAACCTAACCGGTCGACAGTATCGCTATCACGGACGCAAACTGCCTCCTTAGGCAGATCAGCCGGGAATTCAAGCTCTGCCTCGTGGTAGCGAACTGCCGTCAACAGAAGCTCTCGTACCCTGGCCAGTTCAGGCATCTCCTCGCATAACGCCGAGGCGATCCGCAGGGATCGCTCGATGTGTTCTGCTCTACCGATATCGGCGCGTAGCCCAGCATCCATGAGATAACAGCCGGCACCCACAACCAGAGGGTCAGCCCCTTCGGCCGCAGCAAGCTGGAGCCCCAAGGAATATGCACGCATGGCGTGATCGGGACCATGGCCATGAATTTTGTTTGGCTCCCAATAGTGGCAGACTGCCAGCCAAAGGCGCTGATGGACGGCGTCAATTTCCGCGGCTAGCATAGGCTCTTCCAATTCGCAGGTCGTAGCGTCTCCACCGTCGAACGAAGATTATCGCTCAGTATATGGCGGCGCCAATCCCAAAGCGGATCAGGAACTCCAACCCGCCTCGCGATTTCTCTCCTGATGAATAGCCTCGGAATATCGACAATTCGATCGGCAACAATGCGCTCCCCGGCGCAACTCTCGAAGTAAATGTACGCTTCATCGCGTGCGGCCCAGGGTGATAGATCAGAGAGACTCGCAATGGCTGTTGTGTTGAAGTTCAGGAGGGAGTCACGAATGTCGACAACGGCGGGCACGATGTGCAAGTGCGCGTGTGTAACATGATCGGCCACAGGCTCTAGCGAACTTGTGCCATGCTCAAGAACGACGGATGGACCATAGTGCTCTCCTAGGATCGTGCGCGTCGCATTCACAATGCCTGAAAACTCGTCCCGGGCGATCGCTTCCACAGCTCCATAGCAGAGAATGTGGGCTTTGGGCACAATCATCACATGGCCAGGCACAAGCGGGCTGATATCAGCCATGACGACAAATCGGTTTGTTTCATGCAAAATGCGTGAACCGATATCCGGATCACAAACGTCGGGCAGCCTGCCACTCTGCAGTTCTCGACAAAATGGGCAATTTACCATTGGGATGATTAGCGGCTCCGACCAGTTCGAACAGTTGCCGTCTATTGGAAGTTCGAAGCGCCCCGCAAAGGTTGCGGCATACTAGCACAACGCTCCACCTTTTTCTTATTGATCGGTGTAACTACTGCGGGACGCTTATATTCACTCGTGAACCGGTGAATAAGATCCCGCAACGGTGTGGCGCGCCAATCCCATAACTCAGGCGTGCCCAACGATTGACAGGCAATTCGCCTCAGCAGTTGACTGGGCACATCTTGCGTCAGTCTGACAGCGTGACTTAGAACCCCTTCCCTTTGGTAGTACAGATAGGAAGTCTGTTCGTCTTTGAAGCGTTGCAGCTCGCTGATGGACCCTAATTCATCGAATGAGAATCTCCGGCTTAAGATAGGGTATAAGTCTTCGGCGAGAGGCATCAGGTGCAGGTGAGCATGGTCGATGCATGCGCCCCCTCGTTGGCAACGATTGATGGCACCGTGTTCCATGATGGTTATCGGATCCCGGCAAATATAGTGCAGTCTGGCAAGTACCCTGTCTCTGAAGGCTTCCAGTTCTGGGAATAAGTTCTCGGGCAGATATCCAAAGCTGAGATAGTGTTCTTTCGAGATGATCAGCGTGTACCCAAAGACAAAGTGGCCTAAAGCCGCCTTGGCGTAGAAATTCTCGGATTCATCGATGATTTCGTCCTCTGGATTCGAATGGTTAGATATCTCTTGTATAGAACAAAATAGACAATCCATCCGGAATCTCCCTTCGTGATCTCGCAAACGACAACGCCCTCTAGGCTGTGTATCCAGTCCGGATTGCTAAGTCAGTGATTGCCGTCACCAGGGCATGTGGCTCGTTCGCTCTAGCCCGTTAAGGGCCGGAGCAACCCCTGAAGGGATGTGGCGGGACTCGAACCTCTGGGAATGTCCTCCCCACTGAAAACACAGAACTTATCGAAAACTCAGCATTATGAAGTTGCTCGCTCTTTCCGACCAGGGAGGGACGCCGAAATAAACTGCCGGCTTCAGTACCCCAGCCGGCTAAACGCGGCTAGCTGGAGCCGCGCTGTCGTCGCCATCCTACCACGTTCTCGGGCGAACTGATTGTTTAAATGTGGGGTTTAATTCCCGGTCTCAAAGTGACCCGCTTGCGCTGACGCTGGACCCGCCATGCGTTACTGGAAGCGGTGCGGCCATTTATGATTGGGGATGCGGCAGGGAGAGCGCAAGCAGCGCGACGGCACGACGCCGGGCTAAACGCTCCAGCGCCTACGGGAGCGGTGACTTCATGTTGATTAAACGGGTTATGAAGCATTTGTCGCGGGTGAACGACGTGTTCTTCCGGCGGCTGCGCATCGAACGCGACATTACCATCTTCCCCGATGACGTATTCGTGACTGCCTATCCGCGTTCCGGCAACACCTGGACGCGCTTCCTGGTCGGCAACCTCGTTCACCCTGAAGAACCTGTCACCTTTTTGAACTTGGAGCGACTGGCCGCGGACATGTACAAGCACAGCGACCGCTACCTGAGGCATTTGCCGCGGCCGCGCATCCTGAAGAGCCATGAGGTGTTCGACCCGCGCTACAAGAAAGTCATTTACGTCGTTCGCGATCCCAGAGACGTTGCCGTCTCCAACTACTTCTGGGAAATAAAAATAAGGTCGTTTAACGATCAACTCCCGATCCAAGATTTCGTGCCTCACTGGATCGAAGGAAATGCCTGGGAACGCGTGGGAAGCTGGGGCGACCACGTCACCAGTTGGATGAGCACACGCGGAGACCGGAGCGGTTTCCTGCTGTTGCGTTATGAGGATCTGATTGCAGATCCGGCGCGTGAACTGGTCAAAGTCGCTCACTTGCTTGGTATTGATGCCACTCCGGAGCGGCTGGCTCGGGCTGCCGAGTTGAGCTCCGCCGACCGCATGCGCGACTTAGAAGAAAAGCAGGGAAAGAAATGGGTGCAAACTCGATACACTCGCCAAGATACGCGGTTTGTGCGCAAAGCGTCGTCCGGCGGTTGGAAATCCGTGCTGCCGCCACAGTCGGTGGCGCAGATTGAAACGGCTTGGGGGCACGTCATGATTTCTGTGGGTTACCAGTTGTTGTCAGAGACAGCGAGCAAGGCTGGTCCGGCGCATCAGGTGAGTCGATCGCCGTCGGAAGTTGGCAGGTAAAGCCATTCCCAAGACTGGGTCACCGTCATGCAGAACAACACGCAACCGGTGAGCGTTTCGCCGCTAGCAATGATCTTCGCGGGGGAGGCTGTGGGCAACACCAGCAAAGCGCAAACCGTGGTGTTCACAAACGACGAAAGCACGTCGCTCACGATCAGCAAAGTGGCACTCGCGGGAACGAACTCAGTCGACTTCTCTGAAGAACGGATGCGGAAGCAGCTTGCTGATGGGTGCCAACTGCACTCTGACCATCACCTTCAAACCAACAGCCACCGGCACTCGGACAGCGACTGTGTCTATTACCGATGGCGCGGGCATGCAAACCGTCTCGTTGTCCGGCACGGGCAAGTAGCGAAATGGAATAACGAAACTAGTGAAGGGAAGTACACGGGAACCGCTTCGTGAACTCGGATTGCGGAAGGCGCTGCCAGGAGGCGGCGCCGTTCCGTATGAACACCGCCCAGCCATTCCCCTCGTACTTTCTTCTCCCCTCCGCTGGCTGCTCCAGTGTGAACGGGAATTGTGAAATTCCCGAAAAGTGATCCAAAGTGCACAGACTTGGCCGTGCATCCGTGGAAGCCTTACAGATGACGCGAGGCCCTTCAATCCCCGCAGCCCGCAGCAGCAACGTAGGACCGGGCAATCGAGGGATTTGATCTGGCAAGGTGGTTCAAAATGCACACAATTCGTTTACTGCTGTTCGCACTTCTGGTACTGGCTATACCGGCCGCCTCGTTCGCGCAGTTCGGCGTGTCCATCACGATCGCTCCGCCCGCGCTCCCTGTGTACGAACAACCCATGGCCCCAGCCGACGGATATTTATGGACACCCGGCTACTGGTCTTACGGGGATGAAGGCTACTTCTGGGTGCCGGGTACCTGGGTCGAGCCCCCCACCGTTGGCTTGCTCTGGACCCCTGGCTATTGGGGTTGGGGCGGCAACGCTTTCGCTTGGAATGAAGGCTACTGGGGTGCGCAGATCGGCTTCTACGGTGGTGTCAACTACGGCTTCGGCTACGGCGGTGTCGGCTATGAAGGAGGATATTGGAACAACAATGCCTTCTACTACAACCGTTCCGTGAACAACGTGAATGTCACAAACATCCACAATGTTTACAATAAAACCGTAATCAACGAAACCACGGTGAACCATGTCAGCTATAACGGTGGCGAGGGTGGAATTACCGCTCGCCCGGCCGCAGCGGAAGAGGCAGCGGCACACGCGCAACACACGCCGCCAACGGCCATGCAAACTCAGCATGTGCACGCTGCCAGTACCAACCACGCTCTCTTGGCGTCCGTGAACCAGGGCCGGCCGGCAATCGCCGCGACCGCGAAGCCTGCGGAATTTACCGGTTCTGGAGTGGTGGCGGCCAAAGAGGCGGGAGCACCTTACAAGGCTCCTGCCGCCGAGAGTAAAGCCGCTGAGAGCAAGGTTGCCGAGAGTAAAGCGACTGAGAATAAAGCCGCTGAGAGCAAGGCTGCCGAGAGTAAAGCGACTGAGAATAAAGCCGCCGAGAGCAAGGCTGCCGAGAGTAAAGCGACTGAGAATAAAGCCGCCGAGAGCAAGGCCGCCGAGAGCAGGGCGACTGAGAATAAAGCCGCTGAGAGCAAGGCTGCCGAGAGTAAGGCGACTGAGAATAAAGCCGCTGAGAGCAAGGCTGCCGAGAGTAAAGCGACTGAGAATAAAGCCGCTGAGAGCAAGGCTGCCGAGAGCAGGGCGACTGAGAATAAAGCCGCTGAGAGCAAGGCGACTGAGAGCAGGGCCGCGAATAAAGCAACTGCATCTCGCGCGAATGAAAATAAGGCAGCACAGCCTAAGGCGGCTAGCCCGGCTGCCGAGTCTAAAACGCGGACTACAGCTCATGCGCGGCCGGCTCCAAAGCCGGCACCTGCAGCCCACGCGCAGCCTGCTCCTAAGTCGGCACCTGCGGCTCATGTGCAACCTGCTTCTAGGCCGGTACCTGTAGCCCATGCGCAGCCTGCCCCGCATCCAGCGAAAGCGGCGCCCAAGACTGAAGAGGCCCCTCGGAAGTAGCAAAAAGACTGCGAGTTATTGCGTCGATCGGTTCGAGGTGTAAGAAAGGCGAGTGACTCTTGTATCTGCGCGGGTCCAATCCTCGGGCCCGCGCCATTTTTCTGGCTGTAGGCAGCGATTCGAAGTTATGTCCGTGTAGTGCTCCATCTCCGTGACTTAGTCGGGGAAATATCCCTGCTTGGCCCGCAAACGATAATTCTGCACGCCATTCACAACGATGTCGATCTTTCGCCATTTACCATCCTCGCGGCTATCGGTCGGTTTGTAACTGATCAGGTACAGGTGTCGCAGGTCAGAGGCGATGGCCGCGAAAACCTGCTCGATTTCATCCGTCTTCTTGACGCGATACGCGACTCCGCCCGTGCGCTCGCTAAGCTCGTTCAGCAGTTTGCCGAGAGCCGCTGATTGAGTCGCTTCGCCTTCGGCAATCGCATAGAGAGGAATTCCCAGTCTTTGCGCGTGAGCCGCAGCTCCGTGTGCAGTCAGCTGGCTCGAGTTGTCATCGCCATCCGTGAAAACAATCAGAGCCTTTTTGCCTCGCCGTTTGGCCAATTCTTCGGAGGCTTCCGAAATGGCGTCGAAAAGGGCTGTGCTTCCCTCCGCGCGAGTGCGCAGCACCGCCCGCTTGGCAGCATTCTTATCGCTGGTGAAATCCTGGCGAACTGTCAATTGCCGATCGAATGTAAAGATGGCAACCGAATCCTGGGGTTCCAACTGGTCGATTAATTTAACGACGGCATTCTTAACGCTCGGCAATGCCTCTCTCATGCTGCCCGTAGTATCGAGTAAAATGGCGCACGATAATGCGTCAACGTTGCTTTCGAAGGTGGAGATTCTCTGCGGCTGCCCATTTTCGAGAATCTGAAAATTATCCGGTCTCAGGCCATCGACAAAAATTCCCTTGTGGTCAAGAACCGTCGCATTGACTTCGACGAGGCGCACTTTGACCTGGATTGTGCTGAGAGACTCCTGCGCGAGACCTCGGATTTCTAGCGTTGCAATCAAGACTGCAGCAAAAATGAGACCTAGTTTTCGAATCATTTCGCAATCACCCGCGCCAGATCTGCCGTATCGATTGATCCGTAGGCGCTCAATAAAGATCGCCAATCGCGATAGTCGGTCATCTGTGCCTTATGGACTGCCTGGACGGCGAGTGTTTCGGACATCTGTTCCAAAGCCTCCGGCTGAAGACCCAGCCGATCTCCCTGGAAAACGAGAAACAGTTTGAACTCGGCGGTTCTTTCGGCCATCTCCGCCGGAAAGTGCCGCTCATATTCTTCATAAGGGGCATTCGAAAGTAAATGGGCATGATTACACCCAAAGAGATGGACGGGGATGGGACCGAGAGTGTTCAGTTTCCAGTCGTCGTGGTTGTTGTCTGCGGCTCGCAGCGCCGCGGTCGCATGGGAGGGCCATGGATCGGCCGGGAATCGTTTTATGTAGCGGCCCCCCAGTACGAGGAGTTCCGAAAGTGTGATCGAGTCCCAGACTCGATTCCACTCTCGAAAGGAAAGGTGGTTCAGAAGCTCGGCGCGGCGCGACAGTGACAGAAGTCCCACGGTTTCTTCGCGCAAGGCACGAAGTACTTCGGGGTTCCTCGCCGATTCGTAGATCCACTCTCGCGCCACGATGATCCGCAATGCAACCAGGCGCTGGTCGGACTCATTGAGACGATCGAGTTCTGCGCCCCGAATCGTAGCCAATTGCGCCGCCAACGCCTCGGGAGCACGTCCCGGGCCCTTGGAGTGCGCCGCTGCCAACCCCGCTGCATAGGGAAACTGAGCAAATCCCCCCGAGAAGTAGCTGCCAGCCTCCTCGCTGCTCACGATGAAATCGGAAGGTGGCATCCTCTGGTGGGAGAGTGAGTCGGACTCGAACTCAAAGTAATGGTGCTTGCGGAGCAACAGCTGATCCTCCATGACGATGACATCGGACGAACGCAGGAAATAAGCATAGAGGGGGCCTGCAACGGCCACCGCGACTTGAGGCTGGAGTTCGGCCAGGAGTTGCCGCGAGAGTTTTTGTAGATCGTTAACATTGGCTTTACGTTTGGCGGCTTTCTCCTTCATCTCAGAGACGACTTTGCGGGCAGGGGCAAGATCGTATCGCGCAAGGGCGTTCTTCTCCTTTCCAGTAACCTTGGTTCCCTTCGGCAAATCGACGACTGGCAGACTGTCCAGATCCTTTTCTATCGCTTCCAGCGAAGCGAAAGCTGCTGACGTGCCGAAGGTATTGCCGGTGGCATCGAAAAGGAGCATCAAAGTACTCAAGCTGGGAACGCGCTGGGAATCCATAACCTTGGCGAAATCCTTGGCGCGTGGGTCTTCCCGAGATGCGTGTTTTCCCAGGAGACATGACTGCACCGCCTGGTCTGGCGACGGGAGAGCACCTGCGTTACAGGCGCGAAGAATGGCACGCATGGACTCCAGAGAAGCGAATGTATAGGAGGCTGCGTCTCCCGCAGCGGCAAAGCTCGCGGACAGTTTTCGCAATAATTCCGCAGCAGCGTCGTCCGTGATCACGTGGCGCTGAACCAGCAGGCAGATCCACTCAGTCAGGGCGTGCAACTGGCCAAGCTGCAGGTTCGCATCGATTGGAGAGTGGCCGATAATGCGATCAAAAGCTGCGAAGAATTGCCGATAGTCGTTCGCCCCAAGGGTTCGCAGATCGGTTAAGTAGGGAAAAATTGCAGCGTAGTCTCCATACCTCTGAGCCAGCAGCAACGCAGATTCCTCATCCATGGGCTGGAGGCGATGGGCGTCGATAGAAGACACGGCTAGAAAGTTCTGGAGTTCACTCACGGGCGCACTGTTTTCCTTGTACTTCTTCCCCGCCAACCGCGTCAGAATGATATCTTCCTGATCGGGTGCGGCCGCTCTCTGAACCTTTTTCATCAGATGAGCGATATGCGCTTCGTCGGAGGAGCGCCCCTGCGCGACCGTCCAAACCTCGGGGGAACCCGGGAACTCTACGTGCCCGTCGTCATCAAGAGGGACGGACCGCATCATTTGCTGGAAACCGGAATCGACAATTCCTTCATAAGGTCGCGAAGGCTGGGTTGCCGAAGTCCACAGATCGTAAAAGTGTTTCGTGCGGCCTTCACTGGCCGTGAAAAAAGCCTGGTGTGCCCGATCGACTTGGGCAAGCAGGGCGAAGAACACGAACCATCTGCCGTCATCGCGCTTGAGCAGAGCGGGAAAGAATGCACCGGGTGTAGCGGGACTTGCGCCTACAAGACTCGTCCAAATTAACTCGGCCTTCGGACCCCCAGGAACGGCCACATGCCCTCCTTCGAGAGCCAAGGCCGGAGCAAAGTAATAGAGCAGGTCTGATTCGTGCTCCATCAGTTCCCGCAAGGGCATGGTTTTGAGCAACTCATCGGCCGCGGCTCTGTCCATCGAGTTGAGGGCTGCGTATAAGCGCGCCATGTGCGGCACACGAACCAATTCCTCAGCAAAGCCACCGGGACCGTAGCTCTTGAGGCCCAGCGCATCCTGCCATATTCGCTCGCTCGGGTAAATCGAAGCGGCTTCGTCAGGAATCACCAAGCGGTACGATTTTCCCGCCTGAAGCGCCTCTTGAATGCCAACCTCATCCACGGCAAGGGCTGCCGCGGTTTCCTGCCTCACCGCTTGCGCCTTTTTCTCTCCCTGTGCCAATTCGACCGCGCCCTTTCCGCTCTTGAGTTGAATCCCGAGAATGTTCAGAGCTTTCTCGGTCTGGCGGCGAGTCTCCTTGTTAGTAAGTGAAAGATCGATTGCGATTCCAATGGGGTTGCGCATACCCATGGCTCGCAGCGCGCCAATTTGCGCAAAGTACTCACGGATTCCTTCGGAATACGCATTCTTGCCGGCATCAACGCCATTGGCTAACAGCGTGCGACTGTATGCGAGCAAGAAGCTTTCGGGCGGCAGCTCTTGCTTGGAGGCGTGGGCCGCAAAAGCGAGTGCGGAGAGGCCACCGGGTACGACCGTCAGGTTAGCGTTGGATCTTTCGCTGCCCAACAAGCTTCGATCTTCTTTGAGTCCAGATGCCTCCAGTAGTGACGCGAATTTCTCCGCCTGCCGGATATCTCCGTCGCGAAGCGAAGTGTCAAAACCGTGTTCGAGAGCGTGCAAATATTCTGGGGATGAAGGAGCGGTCAATTCCGCCAGCCGAGCGTACGCCGCGGGAGCTCCGCCCATGAACTGTTCTTCCATGGCTGCGAATTGCGTGGCGAGAGAAGTTTCGTTGCTGACTGCGACACCTTCCTGCAACGTGCGCCGGGCATCGTACCGCCGCCCGAGGCTTTCCTCGGCTTCTGCCTTAACAGAGCAAAGTGAAGCAGAATTCGAGACCGCGGATAGACCGGCGATCGCCTCTTTCTCTGCCTCGCCAGCGTCTCCGCGTTCCAGCAGCAGGCGCGCCAAACGGGTGTGCCCTCGCTCGGAATTGGGCTGGACCTTGAGCACTCCCCGCCATGCCTCCATCGCGAGGCTGCTCTGTTTCAACTCATCGAGAGTCGTGGCGAACTCGAGACGAGGCTCCGTCTCTTCGGGAAGAGCGGCGAGTTGGCGTTTGGCGAACGCAAGAGCCTGATCGGTCTGCTTGGCCTTTAGATAGAGCCGGAGTAAAGCGCCTGCTTGCGCAACGTGGACCCCGCCAAGGGACAACCCCTCTTCATAGGAATGCTCCGCCAGATCCGTATTCTGAAGGTGCTCCGCAACTTCGCCTTGCACGAACCATATATCCTGGCGTTTTGCATCCGCCCGCAGAACTTCCTGTAGATACGGAAGAGCGCCCTGCTCGTCCTTGCGTGCGATGCGCAACCGCGCAAAGTCTTCGTTGACTTGCGGGGTGGTAATCCCGAGTTGCACGGCCCGGTTCAGGGTGGTCTCCGCACGGTCGAGATCGGAGTTGAGACGGAGCGCATGACCAAACGCGGCGTAAGCCGAACCGTCCAGCGGCCTCACCTCCACCAGAAGACCGGACATGCTGGCTGCGGCACGATAATCTGCCGCCTTTTCATACAGCGAAGTTGCCGTTTTCAACGCTTCGGGATCGCGAGCATTCAGCCTCAGCGCGGTCTCAATATATTGGCGGATACGATCTGCTCTCGCTTGCGTCAATGGTTCTTCAACGAGCAGTGCTTTCGCCTCGTCAAGCCCTTTCTGAGCGTCGGAGTATTCCTGCACCGACGGAATCGGCACACCATCTGCGACCGAGAGATCGGGAACTTCGACCACAGTTGTTCTTTCCTCATCGATAACCTTGGAAGACGACAGAGTAAAACCGGCCGTGGGCGGTGCCGTTGCCCAATCAAACTGGGTCACCGTTTCAGAGGCACTTGGGAGAGACAGCTTGTGCAATTCCGTTACGGTCTCACCTGCGAGCGAGGCGAATAGAGGAAACCACTCTTGTCCAACGCTTGCTGGCGAGTACAGACTCGCCTGCAAATGTTGCGCTGTGAATGCTCGGACTATGAGCGCGGAAGCAAACATGGTCGTGGCCGAATTGAGCGTGGGGAACTCGCCGACGATTAACACGGAGCTATTCTTGGGTCCGAGCTTCGAGATCACGGCCAGGAGTTCGTCGAGGATCGATGCAGAGGGCTCAAGTTCCGGTTCGTCTGCGCTGATGTTTTTGTCAAGAAGCTGCTTGAGCCGTGTACGGCTCATTACGGGAACTGGATCGCTCAGTTCTCCATTGACTCCGACAAATCCAATCCGCAGCGGGCGTGTATGAAACTCCACAAAGAATTCGCTAAGTTCGTTCTTAACCTGCTCTTTTTCTTCCGCACTAAGCGTTTCAACTAAGACCAGGACAGTAACGGTGGCAGCAGGCCGCTGTGTGGAGACCGTGCCATCGACTGGACCTGAGTAGGTCTCTACGGACCAGCTTTCTCCGGCAGGAGGAGAGCCTCGTAGAAAAGCAGTTGATGCTTGGGCGTGCGTAAGGCTGCAAAATGCCATGAAAGCTGCGATCGCAGCCTTGCCGGGAAACTTGGGGCGTTTTATCAACATAAAGCGACGGATAGTTTCGGGTGTACCAGACAGGAACCCCAGTGTGAACCCTTAGTCGGAGCATCTGACGATTGCTCCGAGGCCCCGCTTCTCTGGCGGCCTCCATGTGCCAAACTTGATAGTCGATCCGATCTTACAGGAGGGCAGTCTAGGATCACAGGCATTTCTTTGTCAAGGTGTGAAATTCAGGTGTGAAATTCAGGACCAGGTGAAATTCAGGAGGCGGACGGACTTTGTTTCCCTGGCGATCATGCTGTGGCTCCCTGATTTAAAGGCGCCAAGCCGCGACCGCTGGAACGGAAACGCCGAGCCGGTTAGTCGTGCGCTTCTAAAATAAGCGGGGAACAGCGGAGAAGTGGATCAAAGAGGGCAAGCAGGCGGTGAAGATGACGCGGCTCTCTTACAATCGGTTCCGCTCGAACCAAGTGCGGCTGGCGCTTGAGATGCCAAGTCTGTGTATATAGAAATAGTACCTTTAGAGACACTAACTTCACTTTTAGAGACACTAAGTCCATCTATTGTTCTGGATGGTGCATGGATCGGACTTGCTCCTACCACTTACGCAGCGGCGTTCACAATATCCTGTTTTATCTGAGACTGCGCGGACCTCCTTCACTCTCTGTCAGTGGTCCGCCATCGCTAGAACGTGGCGCTTGAGTTCCAAATCTTGTAGTGCACCCCGCTAGAACTGGACACGGAAGTTAGTTAGGCTTGGGGCCTCTGCCAGGAGGCGAGAATGCCCTTTCACAATCCAGCACATCTTGGTTATCGTCGATGCAGAGAAGTACTGCACGTTGCAACGCCTCATGAACCATGGTTCACCTTCAAGATCATTCTCAACAATCAGGGCGTTAGAAACTGTTCACGCTCGCTCACCCGTTGCTTTTTCTCGCAACACTAGCCAGGCTAGTCGTGAAGAACGACACTTAGAAGTGAACTATGAACTTGCAGTCCACTCCCGCCCTCATAGTTGATGAAGCCTAACTTTCTGAACCTGTTCATGAAAAAGCTGACCCGCGAACGGGTTGTCCCTATCATTTCTGCGAGGGTCTCCTGACTCATCTTTGGGATTACAGTCTCGTGTACGCCTTCCTTACCGAAGTGAGCAAGCAGGAGCAGAATCCGAGCTAGCCGCTTTTCGCTGGAATTAAAGAGTTGGTCAACTAAATCCTCTTCGTATCGGATGTTCCGTGCCAGCAGATACGCTACGAACAGATCGGAGAACGTACTTTCCCGGTGAAGCGCAAGCATCATTTCCTTCTTGTCAATGCGCAGAAGTTCGCAGTCTGTCATTGCGGTAGCAGAACCCATACGTAAATGCTGCCCAGCCAGGCCACCTTCTCCGAAAAACTCTCCCGCACTCAATATGCCAAGAGTTGCTTCCTTGCCAGCTTTGGAGACGACCGTGAGTTGAAGCTTGCCTTTCTTAATAAAGAAGACAGCGTCAGATGCGTCGCCTTGTGAAAAGGCGGCGTCTTTCTTTTTCAGATTAACAACCGTCTTGCCGACGCCGGCTTTTGCGAGAAAGGTCTCAGGGTCAAAGCCCGTGCTCAACTTCTTGATCCCAACCAGAGAAATTCCAGAATTTGGCGGTGGGCGGGAGGCATTTAATGTCGTTCTCATCGCTTTGTTCTCCGATCGCCGTTGACCAGCTTGTGACCTGGGTTCGCGGGGGAAGCTACACTTTTTGAGCTTGTACAATAGTGTGCAGCTCATGCAATAAGCGGGGTATCGGGGATGCTGCTAATAATGATGGGCTTTGTCCGGAAAAACCCGGACAAGAGGCGCATGTGCGCTAAATATCGGGGCAGAAACGCGGCCTGAAACAAAGTCCTACCGAGCCGAGGGGCCCGGCTCACTCTCCAGTGCTTCTGGGGTCAATATGCCTATTTGCACGGCAAAACGAATCACATCTCTGCGCGAGCGAAGGCCGAGCTTCTCAGCAAAACGTGAACGATACGTCTCGACAGTTTTCACACCCACGAAAATCTGTTTGGCTATTTGTGCACTGGTGTAACCCCGCGCCACGAGGCTAAGCACCTGCAACTCTCGGTCGCTAAGGATGTTTACGGGCCGTTTGGGCCCAGCTCTTGTACCTCTCTTCGCCAGCACGTCCTGGACAAGAACGTTGGCCAAACGCGGGTCCACGTAGGTCCCTCCGCGATGGACAGCTCGTATGGCGGCAAGCAGCTCCGCATCCACCGCCCTTTTCAAGAGGTAGCCGGAGGCCCCGGCAGCCAGTGCCGATCGTAAGTACGCAGGGTCATCGTGCATCGTGAGGACGAGCACCCGGGTTTCGCGGCAGTTTCGCGCCATCTCCTGCAGCGCCTGCATACCCCCAACCCGAGGCATGGTGAGGTCCAGCAAGGCCACATCAGGACTCGTGTCCCGTGCCGCTTGAACCGCCTTCTCTCCATCGGGAGCTTCCGAGACAACTTCCATATCGGCCTGAGCATTGACCAGCATTTTCAGTCCGGCGCGGAGGATGGCGTGATCATCTACGATCATGACCCTGATCTTGTGCGTTCGCGCCGGCATTTCAGGGGCTCCTCCGCCCCACCAGGGGCTGTAAGTCCTGGTTGGCAAGTGGGACGTGCACCAGAATCTTGGTCCCCTTGCGCTGGGCTGCGAAACTAAACGTTCCGCCTAACATTGCCGTTCTCTCTCGCATGCTCTGAATCCCTAGACGGTGCGAGGAAACAGCCACGGCCTTAGCGTCAAAGCCACATCCGTTATCGACTACTGCTACCTCCAAAGCCGTGGCCGAACGGGCGAATCTAATGCTGACCGCCTTAGCTCCCGAATGTCTGGCTACGTTGGTCAGGGCTTCCTGGAGAATGCGATACAACCCGATCTGGACTGCTGACGGCAGGGTGCTGAAGTCAAGTTCATTATGTTTGAGGTCCACAGCGATGTTGTGGGTTTTTGTGTACTCGATGACGTATCTGCTGAGAGCAACACCTAAGCCATGATCGTCCAGCACCGTTGGGTGAAGCCCGCGGGCGAGACGACCGACCTCGTCGATGGCCTGGGCAGTGATTTCCCGTAGCCGACGTCCCTGTGCCTTAACGTCTGCAAGCTTTCGAGCGTCTTCCAGAGTACGCAGCCCGACCAGAAGAGAGGTCAGCAATTGGCCGGCTTCGTCATGCAATTCGCGTGCAATCCGCCGCCGTTCCTCCTCTTGCGCCGAAATCTCATGTTCCAGAAGGAGCCGGTGCATTGCTTCGGCCTGCTTGATTTCCTCGGCCTGCCTGCGTTTTTGCTCGCTCAGATCGGTTATTACCATGCCTAGGGCCTGGCCCTTGTATCCACGAAACTGGCTCAGAGACAAATAGACCGGAACCAGAGTTCCGTCCGGGCAACGCAAGTTGAATTCGTCTTTCGCCTCCGCCTTCAGAGCCTCGGCCAGCAGAGTTTCAAATCTGGCTCGTTCTGCGCCTACAACCAGCGACTGAGCCGCCATTCCGACAAGTTTGCCAGCTGGCCTGCGAATCAGCTCTGCAAACCTGCGATTGCAGTAGAGTACAGAGCCATTCCGGGACAGAGTTGCCGCACCTTCGCTCATGGCCTCCACCAGCATGCGATAAGCGGCTTCGCCGCCTTTCAGAGAAACAACCTGCTCTCCGCCGCGACCGGAAACCATTAATGCATCCACTTCGCCAGACTGGATGGCGCGTAGAGTTTCCTCCGCAGTTTCGAGCCGAGCGAGGAGCTCTGTTTCCTGTTCCGGTGGCATGGATGACGGCTGTTTGCGTGGAGAAGGTCCGAGGCTTCTGCGAGCTACTTTCAGCGCGACTTTGCCGGGCAAGCGTCCTTGGAGGACTCGGCCATCGGAACGCGCTCGCCTGTTAGACATCTGCTATTTGAGCCCTTTCTTCAGCGTAGCGGCTGAAGATCCAACCCCACAATGACGCTCTCGGTCTTGGAGAGGTTCCCAATGATCTTCTTGACCGGAGGCGGGAGTCTTCTCACGAGCGTCGGAATGGCGATGATCTGATCGCCCTTGGCCAGTTGTGGCTTCTCCAGCAAGTCGACGACTTCGATACGATACTTGCCCCGAAGCTTGTCCTCACAAATCTTCTTGAGGTTGGCGATCGCAGCGATCGAATTAGGAGTTTGGCCCGCTATATAAAGGCGCAGCCGGTAAAAGTCTTTCCGGGGGGTCTTGGCAGGGCGACGTTTCGGTGATGAACTCTTCTTCATGTCGGTATACGGTATCTGGTCCAGATGGGCCGACCTCTTACTTGGCGGACCTGACAGCGCTTGAACCTGCGACGGCCGTGCCCGAAGTGTGGTCCGTCAGCACAATACCCAATTCGATGCCTCTCTCACTCACGATAAGCTCACGAGGTTCGCGCGAATGCGCCATGCCGCGGGATTTCAGAACGTAAAGCTCGCGTCTTGGTCGTCCATTGGGTTTGCTGTCCCGCAACACAATCCAGGCGTCCATGAGAGAGGAGACGCCCGCCGCAGTTCCCTCATGAGGGTCTCCTGCAAATGTCAGATTCGTGAACATCGACGTGATTTGTTCCACCTTCAGAAAATCGACCAGACGCATGAGCATCGATTTAACGTCATAGGTTCCCGAGGCCGATATCAGATTCGTGATCGGGTCGATGACCACGACCCTTGGTCGAACCTTGGCGATCATTTTGTGAATCGTAGCTAAGTGCCCTTCCAGGCCAGAACTGGTTGGCCGCATCGCGTGGAAGTGCAATAAGCGCTTCCTTACCCACCGCTCCAGATTGAGGCCAACCGAGCGCATGTTACGGAGAATCTGGCTGGGAGACTCTTCAAAAGCGAAATACAGGCACTCTTCGCCGCGAGCGCAGGCGGCGCTGGCGAAGTTCGCCGCCAGGCTGGACTTCCCAGTTCCCGCCGTCCCCGACACCAGCACACTGCTGCCACGGAAAAACCCCTTCCCTTCCATCATCTCGTCCAAAGCCGGAATTCCTGTTGACACGCGGTCGGTCAGTGCTTTGTGGGCAAGCGCCAGTGAACTGAGCGGCACTACGGATACGCCCTCGCGATCAATCAGGAACGGATACTCATCCGTGCCGTGGGAAGTACCCCGGTACTTGACGATTCGCAGACGGCGCGTGGAAATCTGTTCCGTTACCCGGTGGTCCAGCGCGATCACGCAGTCGGCTATATATTCCTCCAACCCGTGGCGCGTCAGCGTGTGCTCTCCCGCTTCGCCGGTAACGACAGCGGTAAGCTTGTGTTCTTCCAGCCACTGAAACAGCCGGCGGAGTTCCGCTCGCAGTGTCGTTGAGTCCGTTAATCCTGAAAAAAGTGCTTCGATGCTGTCCAGGACAACGCGCTTTGCTTTGATCGCTTTGACGGCGTGGCCCAAACGAATGAACAAACCCTCGAGGTTGTACTCTCCCGTCTCGGCAATCTCGTGTCGTTGAACGGCAACGTAGTCCACCAACAGCTTCTTGCGTTTGGCGAGATCACGCAAATCAAAGCCCAGCGATGCGACGTTGGCCCTCAGCTTCTCCTCGGTCTCTTCGAAGTCCATGCAGACGCCAGGCTCGCCGTAGCGAACCGCGCCGTGCACTAGAAATTCCATCGCCAGTAAGCTCTTGCCGCACCCCGCACTGCCACAGAGTAGCGTGACGCGACCTTTAGGCAAGCCTCCGCCTGTGACTTCATCCAGCCCTTGGATTCCTGTGGGGGACTTGGCCAGCGAGCGGCGGGCGACTTTTGGGCTGGCAGGGGTCATAGCGAGACTCCTGAATCAAGTCCCTTCGGCTTGGGAGTCAGACGGACATCGTATCTTAGCATGATGGATTCCTGATGCTGGCGTTTGCCTACGCCGGGCGAAGTTCCTCCGCTCGCTGGCAGCAGGCGGGCAGGGTTCGCGAACGGCAAGCCTCTAAACAGCGGCGCGACCGGCCAGTGGGTGCACACCGATTCAACAACCAAGAGCGCAACCGGTACAACCACGCCCGAGCACCACCAAATCCGCCTCTGACCCAAGCTCAGAAAGTCCGCGAGGAACAAAAAAGCGAGAAGGCAAACCGACGCCGCAGTGGGAGCGGCAGCGGCCTTGATCCGCCACGTTTATCAACGGAGTAGTGGAGGGCTTTTGAAATTGATGTGGTTACCACCTTTTCCTCTCTCAGGTTCCCTGAACTAAGTCAGCCGATCTGAAAATGTTTCGACAATGAGCAGTATTGAACATTTTCCAGCTGCGGAAACGTTGTATCGTACAGTTCGTGAAAACCAAAGATCTCACCCCGAAGCAGATATTATCCGTTCTGTGCACTACCTGTGGTGCGGCTATCGGGGAGGCGTGTGAACTGAATACCGGTCAACTTCGCACCGAGCCACACAGAGATCGGAAGCTTTCCGCAGCCGACGCCGTAGAAAATAAGCGCGGCAAACGATAAACAGCTTGAGGCCACGGCGCTCCTTTGCGCAAACGGATTATCCCGCACCTAGACGTGCATTGCAGAAACTGCGTCACTGAGCCGGTCCGATCTCCCACGCGATCACGCCCGCGTTGTTGGAACACGGAAGTCAGCGAGAAACGGGTTTCGATAAAACCAATGGCACATCTCCTCGAAGCCGACTTCTTGCCCGCGTGGTTGCAAGTTTGTTCCGGCATAACTTCCGGGTAGCCCGTCAGAACGAAGCCGCTGGCGCGGCGGACGCTGCCGCGTGGGTGATGTCGGCAGTCTTAATGTTCGGTTCAGATAAGTTGTGGGTCACAAGGAGGTGTCCCTGTGACCCATCTACGCAAAA
>Ga0224558_1001113_pt1 | contig 29278 bp, 23 predicted proteins | sample 714S32024metaG_FD_180682 | JGI IMG/M metagenome (GOLD analysis project Ga0224558, IMG submission 180682) | Peat soil microbial communities from Stordalen Mire, Sweden - 717 S3 20-24 | ecosystem: Environmental > Terrestrial > Soil > Wetlands > Peat | place: Sweden: Norrbotten County, Stordalen... | reverse complement strand
GCCAGACATCATCTGAGGATTCGTCTGGAACCAGGGCATCCCGCTGCTCGATGGACCCTCCAAGACATCGCTTGTCAGCGGGCAATATTCGTAGCAGCGGGACGCCTGCTCAACCCCAGCAATAGCAGATGGTTTGAGCAAAGAGAAGCCCCAGGGTACACTGGTCCCAGGTGCCTCCCCAAGCCTGCCTGATCCAAAAGAATAAAACTTGCGCCTGGATATACTATAGGCGGCCAATCTTGGCCGCAGCCGCCTTTTTAGGCGGCTAGCGCCGGCTGAAAGCCGGCGGCGGGCAGAATTACCCGCCCTCCAATTGCAAACTGACCCACTACCTACTTTCCGGCTGTAGCCGTCGAAGGCACCCACCTGGGATAACTTTGGCTAGAATGGCTGAAATGGCTTATCTACTTTGATTTGAGATGCCATCTCAGCCTAGCTGAGATGAACGGCTTTTGTTGCGCCTTCCAAGTCTCATTAGACGAGACGGGTTTTCGTTGAAGAAAGCAAACTTGGGTATGAAGAACCTCAATGAATTTCAAATCGATGAGGCTTTGCCTGCTGTCGGCGCCACTGACACGTCCAATCGCGCTTTTCTGTCCTTGCTGAAGCGATATAAAGCTACCAACGAGCCAAGTGAAATGCAAGACCTTTCCGAACGAATCGAAAGAATGATCTTCCACAAGCAGCACGAGAACGCCAAAGGTTAGACCTGAACTGTCCAGTCCGGCCGCCCAACGTTCCGATGTCTACATAGGAACGGATCGCCTTATTTCACAATGCCAAAGATCAAGAAGCCGCCACCGAAGAGGATTTTGGAACACCTTATTGAGCGCTACCATGACGGTTCGAATACAAAGCTCCGATTTGCTCGAATTGAAGCAGTGGATGGGATCCGAGCCTACCGTACCAAACGGAGACTGGTTTAAGCGCTTCAAAACCGGCACACTGGCGGGGCACGGCGAAGAAGTGTGGCGGACGGGCATTGCACCGGTCCCGTTAGACTGAGCTATAAAGAAGGCAGAGCTTCCCAGTGGTCCGGTTCCCGGCCACGCACAGCGGTTTTGATGCACCGCCTGTCAGGCTGCTACCATACTGTTCGGCGGCGGGAGGCTCCAAGCCTGGCTCGGATCGGGCTTGCGGGCTCGATTGGGCCTCTCTGGGGTTACCCCAGGGTAACGTGGGAACTGGCATTTCGTCGCGTGAGCGGCACTGCGCGGCTGCGCAGAATGGCTCACGCAGGGTCGGACTCGTTGGAGCCTTCCGCCGCCGCTAACCATGCCGGTCCCACCGCTTGTGGCCGCGCTGGCCAGATCCATTGCCGCCGGCGCGCCAACCATCGAACAGATCGTGGCCCGCGCCAGCCGGACGCTGGGCAGGCGTTGGCGCTGGCTTCGACCCTTGGCGCGGCGCTACGTCCACGCCCTTGCCGGTCGTACCCGTCCGCATCACCGCGATGTGGTCCAGTTTCTGCTTCGCGACAACGGCTTCCGCCGCGCCCGGTCGAGATACTCCACCGAGTTATCGGTAGAGCGGTGGCTGCAGGAACCGCAGCGGATGCAGCCCGTTGCGGCAGCCGCGACGTGGCGCGTTCCCGCCATCGAATCCGCCGGAGCGCTGGCCGATTGGCTGCTGCTCGATCACAGCGAACTGGAATGGTTCGCCGATCTCAAGGGACTCGGCTACAAGAGGAATCAGCCGCGGCTGCGACACTATTACTACCAGGTGCGGACCAAGCGCTCCGGCGCGATTCGCTTGATTGAAGCGCCCAAGGTGCACTTGAAGAAACTGCAACGGCAAATCCTGGCGGGGATCCTCGCCGCGATTCCGCCCCATCCCGCGGCGCACGGGTTCACCAAAGGGCGCTCCATCAAGACCTTCGTCGCTCCGCATGTGGGCCAGCGGGTTGTCTTGCGGATGGACTTGCAGGATTTCTTCCCGTCCATCGCGGGCGTCAGGATTCAGGCGCTCTTCCGCACCATGGGCTATCCTGCATCGGTCGCCGATCTGCTCGGGGGCATTTGCACCAATGCTACGCCGCGCGATGCCTGGAATGGGGCGGCCGCGTACGATGTCCCTCCCTCGCAGTTGCGGGAAGCGCGCGCCTTGTATGCGCGGCCGCATCTGCCCCAAGGCGCACCCACCTCGCCGGCGCTGGCCAACCTCTGCGCCTACCGGGTGGATTGCCGGCTGGCCGGTCTGGCGAAATCGGTTGGCGCCCAGTACACGCGCTACGCCGACGATCTCGCCTTTTCCGGCGGCGAGGCCTTTGAGAGGTGTGTGGAGCGGTTCGCCACACACGTCGCCGCCATCCTCCACGAAGAGGGTTTCAGCGTGCATCACCGCAAGACCCGCATCATGCGCCAGGATGTGCGGCAACGTCTTGCTGGCCTGGTCGCCAACCGGCGCATGAATGTGATGCGAGCCGATTTCGACCGTCTCAAGGCCATCCTGACCAATTGCGTTCGCCTGGGGCCGCAGAGCCAGAACCGCGATGCGCATCCCTATTTTCGAGCGCATCTCGAGGGCCGTGTGGGGTTCGTCGAGAGCGTTAATCCTGGAAAGGGGCGGCGGCTTCGGGCTATACTCGATCAGATCCAGTGGCAGTAAGAGGGGCCTGTACTTCATGAATAGCACTAGATTTCTCGACAACATCTGGCTGGATGTGCGCTACGCGCTGCGGACCGCGCGCAAGAATCCGGCGTTCGCGGCGACGGCAGCGATGGTCCTGGCGCTGGGCATCGGCGGCAACGCGGCCATGTTTTCCGTGATCCGCGCGGTGCTGCTGAAGCCTCTTCCCTATGGCGATCCGGACCGGCTGGTCGAAGTGTCGGTCGACAATCCGCGGCGCGCCGGGGCAAACGGCGGTTTCACTTCACGGCGCTATGAAGAGACGCGCAAGACTGCCCGGTCCTTCGCGGGTATCGGCGTTTTCTCGCGCTTCACCGAAGATATGGCGCTCTCCGGCGGCGGCGATCCGGAGATGCTCAAAGGAGCGCGCGTCTCGGCGAATTTCCTCGATGTCCTGGGCGTGCGGCCGCTGCTGGGACGCGTCTTCATTCCGGAAGAAGATACGGCCGGCGGTCCGCCCGTCGTCATGATCAGCTCCGGATTGTGGAAGCGCCGCTTCGCCGCGGATCCAAAGCTGGCGGGCAAGACAGCCATCCTCAACGCCGTTCCATGCGCCATCGTCGGAGTCTTGCCCGCAGGCTTCGAGTTTCCGGTTCCGAACCTCGATGTATGGGTGACCCGGCCGGCGGAAACGTCCGCGGTGCCGGCGCGCTTCTGGCCGTTCGTCACCACGCTGAAAGGATTCGCGCGGCTGCGGCCTGACGCCACTCTGGAACAGGCTCGCGCCGAAGCCGGCGTCTTGAACCGGCAATATGTCGCCGCCAACCCCGAAAGCCTCGATTCCGGCGCAGGCGCCGCGCTGCGCCTGGTCCCGCTGCAGGAAAGACTCGTGGCCGATGTGCGCCCCATTCTCTGGATGCTCTTCGGCGCAGTGGGCTTCGTCCTGCTGATTGCCTGCGCCAACGTCGCCAGCCTGCTGCTGACCAGGAGCGCCGGGCGCGCGCGCGAATTCGCCGTACGCGCAGCCATGGGAGCCGCTCGCCGCCGCCTGATTGCTCAAGCGTTGGCCGAAAGCCTGGTGCTGGCCGGGGTGGGCGGCGCGATCGGCATACTGCTGGCGAAGTGGGCCTTGGCCGCCATCGTCAGCATGCCCGCTTTCAATGTGCCGCGCGCGGGCGAGATCCGGCTGGACGGCGCGGTGCTGGCCTTCAGCATGGCAGTGGCGTGCCTGACGGGAATCCTGTCCGGGCTGCTTCCCGCACTCGAAGCGCCGGCTGTGAACATCGCCAACCTGCTGCGCGAAAGTGGCGCAACCGCAGGCCGGGGCGGCCGTGCACACCGGGCTATCTCCAGCCGCGGTCTGCTGGTGGTCGCCCAGATCGGCATGTCGATCGTGTTGCTGATTGGCGCGGCGCTCCTGATCGAGAGCGTGGCGAAGCTGCGCAGCGTCAATCCTGGATTGCAGCCGGCCAATCTGTTCACCGCCAGGATCGCGCTTTCGCCCGCGCGCTACGACACCAATCCGAAAATCCTGGCTTTCTTCGACGAAGTGCTGCGGCGTACCAATGCGCTTCCCGGCGTGCGCGGCGCAGCCTTCGCGCTGGCCATTCCGCAGTCCGTCTTGCTCCGGACCAATGTGCAGGTTGGCGTGCAGCCCGAAGGCGACGTGAGCAAGTGGCCCATGTGTAAGATCCAGAGCGTCACGCCGGGATATTTCCATTTACTGGGGATCCCCATGCGGCATGGCCGCGAGTTCGAAGAGCGCGACAATCGCCCCGGCGCACCGCCCGTGGCCATCGTCAACGAGAGCTTCGCCCGCCTGTTCGCGCCCGGTGGAAACAACGTCGCCGCCCTGCTCGGCCAAGTCATGCGGGAAGGCATGGACCGGTCCGGCTGGATGCAAATCATAGGAATCGTGGGCGACGTGCGCGAAGCAGGGCTGGCAGCGGAGGCGACGCCGGAGTTCTATGTGACCCCGCGTATGCACAGTTCGCGGACGGCTTACCTGGTGGCCCGCACTGAATCCGATCCCAGGCGGCTGGCCACGGCCATTCGCAGCCAGGTGCTGGCGGTGGATCGGGACCAGCCGATTTCAAACATCGCGACCATGGATGAGATCCTCGATTTGTCCATGGGCAGCCGCCGGTTGACCATGCTGCTGCTGGGTCTGTTCGCGGCGGTCGCGCTGCTGCTGGCGACGGTTGGCATCTACGGGGCGATTGCGTTTTCCGGTGCCCAGCGCACCCAGGAACTGGGCATCCGGCGGGCTCTGGGCGCGCAGAACCGCGATATCATGCGGCTCATGTTGGGCCAGGGACTGACCCTCGCCCTGATGGGCAGCGCGCTGGGCATCGGCGGCGCGCTGGCGCTGACGCGAGTCATGCGAGGGCTGCTCTACCGGATCAGTCCGGCCGATCCCGCGACTTACATCGGGATCGCGCTGCTGTGGATCGTAGTGGCGCTGGCCGCCAGTTACATCCCAGCGCGGCGGGCCGCACGCATCGATCCGGCGCAAGCCTTGCGCGTAGGATGAGGCCACGCCGCTTTCGGTGCCTTCGTTTCCGGCCAGGGGTCGCGCCGTTCTATGGCTCATGCCTGCATAGCGTGCTATCGTGCATGCATGAGGCAGCAGCCACGACCCATTCATTACACCGTTCGTGGGGTTCCGCCCGAGGTGGACGCCACTCTACGTAGAAAAGCCGCGCAACGCAAGCAGAGCCTCAATCAGGTCATTGTCGACGAACTGAGGCTGGCGACTGGCGAGCACCGGCGGCGAGCGGACTTCTCCGACCTTGTAGGCCGGTGGACAGCGGACCCCGCCTTCGACGAGATTCTGGCGTCACAGCGCCAGACCGATACGGACAAATGGAGATGAGAGTCGCGCTGGATACCAACCGGCTGACCGATCTCTTTCAAGGCGACGCCGCGCTGGCACAGTGGCTGGGGACCTGCGACGAAGTCTGGATTCCGCTCATTGTTCTGGCGGAGCTTAAGGCAGGGTTCCACGGAGCCACGCAACAAGGCCGGAATGAGGCTCTGCTGCACAGGTTCCTCGCTAAGACCACCGTCGGGGTTTTGCTTCCGAGCCGGGAGACGGCTGAGCACTACGCGCGCCTCTTTGTGCAACTAAAACGGGCCGGCAGTCCGGTCCCCGATAACGACCTCTGGATCGCGGCGCTGGTGTTGGAACACGATCTCCGGCTAGTCACCCGGGATCGGCATTTCGAGCGCATCCCCCAGTTGTTGCGCGGGTAGTCACTCGTAGCGCAGCGCTTCAATGGGACTCATCCGCGCGGCCTTGATGGCCGGCAGCAGCCCTGCAATCAGTCCTACAAACTCCAGCAGCAACGTCGAAGTCATCACCGCGAATTGCGAAATCTGCAAGTGAATGTCGCCCGAGCCGCTGGTGTCCTTGAACAGCGGCCCCAGCAGCGGCAGCGTCTGTAACGCCGCAGTGACTCCGTACCCGCACGCCACGCCGAGTACGCCGCCCACCGTGACGATCGTCATGGCCTCCAGCAGAAACTGGAACAGGATCGAACGGCTGGTGGCGCCGATGGATTTCAACATGCCGATCTCGCGCGTGCGTTGCGTTACCGAAACCAGCATGATGTTGGCCAAGCCCACGCCGCCGATGGCCAGCGTCAGCGTTCCCACAAACCCCAGCAGAATTTGCAGCGCCATCCCCATGGTGTCCACGATGCGCAGAAACTCGTTGAAAACGATCACCCGCACCGCGCGCTCGTCGTTCGGCGAGAAGTTATGCACGCGCGCCAGCGTCTCGCGCACCTGCCGCACCGCCTCCGCCCGAAACACCGGGTTCACCGGCATCCACACGATGAAGTCCGGGTACTTGATGTCGCGCAGCAGCGATCCCGTGTCATACGGAATGAAAATGCATTCGTTGTCCGGCTCGTTGTAGTTGGAGATCTGCGTCTTGGTCTTCAGCACGCCGATCACGGTAAAGTGCAGCCCGTTGATAGAGATGTCCTCGCCCTCGGGCGGGATTTCGCCGAACATCTTCCTGGCTGCTTCGCCGCCCATCACCGCCACGCGCTCCTTCTGGGCTTCGTCTTCCGGGCCCAGCCAACGCCCGGTAACCAAGCTCATGTTGCGGATGCGTCCGTACACCGGATAGACCGCGCGCACGGCGATGGATTGCGTGCGGTAGCCGCGCACCACGGATGCGCCATGCACCATGGCTTCGGGCGAGATGGCCACCGCCAGCGGCACGGCGTCGCGAATGGCGTCCACATCGGTGCGCTCCATGCGGATCTTGCGGCCGGCCCGTTCGCCGCCCGCCTGCGTGGAAGTCTGGCCGTCGAACATCAGCACCAAGTCCTGGCCGACGGCCATGAAAGCCTTGCGTAGCGCGAGATGAAAGCCGTCGCCATAGGAATAGAGGATGACGAAGCAGGCCACGCCCCACGCCAGGCTGATGGTGGTCAGGATGCTGCGCTGCCGGTTGAACTTCAGCGCGGCGGCGGCTTCGGCGAAGATGGAGCTAGCGCTCATAGCGCAGCGCCTCCACTGGCGTCAGCGACGCGGCGCGCCAGGCCGGGAACAGCGCCGAAGCAATCGCCACCACGGCCAGCGCGCCGAACGACCACGCCGTCGTGGCGCCCTTCACCGGCAGTCCCGCGAACATATCCGACTGCAGCGGCAGCGAATTCACCACCGTCGCCAACCCATACGCGCCCAGAAATCCCACCACCCCGCTGAGCCCCGCCAGGATCACGCCCTCCGCCAGAAAATCCATCATGATGCGCCGCCGCGTTGCGCCAATGGCCTTGCGCAGGCCGATCTCGCGCGTCCGCTCGGTCACCGAAACCAGCATGATGTTCAGCACCCCCACGCCGCCCAGCGTCAGCGTGATCACTGCGATGGCTCCCAGAAAAGCGGTCATCGAAACGAAGATCTGGTCCACCAGTTCCGCGCTCTCCACGGTGTCCCAGATGTAGACCGCGCCTTTGTCGTCCGGGTCGAATTGGTGATTGCGCCCCAGCACTCGCAGCACCTGTTGGCGCGCCGCCTTCCACCCTGTCAGCGAGGAAGGCACATAGATAATGTCATTCACTATGCCGGGATGGAAGTTATCGTCCTTGGGCGGCAGGTCGCGAACCATGGTCGCGTAAGGCACATAGATCTTGTCGCCGTCCAGCCCGTTGTAGCTGCTGTTCTGGTTTTTGGCCGGCATCAGTCCCACGATGCGGAACGGCAGGCCATTCAGGAAGATTTTCGTCCCGATGGCGGTCGGCCGCTCGCCAAACAACTGCTTGCGGACGTTGTCGCCCAGCACCGACACGCGTTCGCCGCCGGTTTCGTCGGGGTCCATCAGAAAGCGGCCCTCCGCGATGGGTATGGTGCGGATCTTGGAATATAACGGCTCGACGCCGTTCACAGTGAACGATCCGCTGTTATAAGCGCTGGCCACCTTTGCGCCATTTTGCAGCTCACCGATCACCCGGCTGACCAGGTAACATTCCGTGCGGATGTCGTCTATGTCGTCGTAGTTGAAGCGTATCTGCCGGCCCGCGCGCTGTCCGCCCACCTGCTTCTCCGTGCGCCCCGGAAACAGCAGCACGATGTTCTCGCCAAGCTGCTTGGTGTTATTGCGCTGGCCCTGCTTGAAGCCGTCGCCCATGGCTACGATCAAGACGATGGAAGCCACGCCCCAGGCGATGCCCGCCATAGTCAGAAAGCTGCGAAGCTTGTTGCGGAAAAGGCTGGATGCGACTTCCGATAGTAGTTCGTGAAGATAGCCCATAAAAGGTGAGGGCGGCCTGAGAGGCCGCCGCAGGCTGAGAGCCTGCCCCACTTACTGCAATATGACCTGCTGACCTACGTTGACGCCCTTAGCGATCTCCGTCTTGGAGCCGTTGCTGATCCCCATCGCCACCGGGATCTTGCGCTTGCCTGTCTCGCTCGTCGCATCGGGTATCTCAACCGACGCGGACTTATCCTTGTTATAAAGGATCGCGCCTTCCGGCACCGCGACCACGCCCTTGCGCTCCTCCAGGATGATCTCCGCGTTGGCGGTCATTTCGGCGCGCAGTTTGCGCGATTCGTTGGAGATCGACACGCGCACTTCGAAAGTGGTCACGTTGTCCTTCTCCACACCCATCGGGGAGATCTTAGTCACCTTGCCGTTGAACTTCTCGTCCTTGAAAGACTCCACGGTAATGCGCGCGGGCTGGCCCAGGTAGATCTTACCCACATCGCTCTCATCCACTTTGCCCTTGACATACACTTCCGACAGATCGCCAACCGTCATGATCAGCGTGGCGCCGGAACCCATGGTCAGAATCGAGCTGACCGCGTCGCCCACTTCCCGGTCGCGCGAAAGCACTACGCCGTCGATGGGCGAGACGATCGTGGTATTGCGCAGGTCTTCCTCAGACTGCGCCAGCGCGGCGCGGGCCTGTTCGATGGACGCTCGCGCCTTGGCGATGGCCGCCTCCGCCACGCCCAGGTTCACGGTGGCGGACTTCTGCCGGTTCACCGCCATGTCGTAATTCTTCTCCGCGTCGTCCACCAAGGTGCGCGCCAGCAACTGCTCCTTATACAGGCCGCGCGCGCGATCCATGTCGCGCTTGAGGAACGGCACATCCGGTCCGGCGGCGTCGACTTTGTAGCGCTCGTAGTCGGCCTCGGTGCTCTTCAGGTTGGCTTCCGCCAGCGAGAGAGCCGCCTGGAACTGGCGCACCTGCGGCAGCACGTTGTTCTCGTCCAGCTTGCAAATGATCTGACCCTTGTGTACGATCTCGCCAAAGTTGACGGGCAGACTCTGAATGATGCCGCTGGCCTTGGACTTGATCTCGACTTTGGTGACCGGCTCGATCTTGCCGGTGGCCACCACCGAGCGGGCCAGGTCGATGCGTTCCGCTTTCACCAGCTTCTCCGGGTCGATCTTAGGCGAACCGCGGCCGATCGCCTTCAGGGTGAACAGTGCCGCGCCCCCTAGCAGGGGAACCAGAAGGAATAAGATCCATTTGATCGATCGCTTCTTGCGGGAGGTTGCCATATGCGTGCCTAAGAGTGATACGAACAGGTGCGAGCGATAGTTCCGTTTTCCATGGCGCGGGCGGGGGCGGGAACGCGTGGGGCACAGAGCCGGGAACGGCGTGCAGGAGCGCATATATCACCAGGGCTAAGGCGGCGGCCCCAAAGAGCGCCCCGGATTGAGCGATACCCTCATTTTTTGGGTTCGAATGGTAATTCATTGGTTCTGGGGGTGTTGCGGCGGGCGATTCGGCATTTTCGGCTCCGGAATGGGGGGTTAACGGTTGGGCCGGAAGCGGACTGGGCTGGTCCTCGGGGTTCGGGGCGGAGGCGTGGCGGGCAGCCTGGAACTTTTCCAGTTGGCGCAGGCAGCGATCGATGGAGCGCTCGATGCTGGTTTCGTAGCGCGCGAGGTTGGCGAGTGAGTTTCGGCGAGCGCAATCGACGTCGAAGGCGCGGGTCAGGCGGTCGCCGGCGTCGGGCGGGGCGGGGGCGGGCGGCACACGCTCGGGGTTCAGCTCGTGGTTCCTTTTGTGGTTGACCAATTCCCGTTTGCGCGCAAAGTCCTCGGCGGCGACCGCCTGGAGGCGCTCCCGGTAGATGCCGGCCTCCATGGGGAGGGTGCGGTGGAGGCGCCATTGACCGGAGGCGATGCGCATGACTAATTCCTCTTCGCCCTCGCCGACGGGGCGGAAGCGGTCATGGAGGTCTTTGAGGAGGATAAGGAATTCTTCGGGATCTTCGTCGAGGAGGAGGTGTTTGTTGGCGCGCAGGCCGTGGACGAGGCGATTGCGACTGGATGCGGCTCTGCCCTCCGGGGTACGTGGGCCGGTTGATTTTTGGGCATTGCGGCGGTTAGCGCCGATCTGCGCCTCCGTCGGTTTGCGGGGTTCGTTCGATTTTTTTGTATTCGATTTATCCATGTTCGATTCATCCATATTGGTTGGGCGGGCGCGTTTGGCCCGATTCCACTTTGATATTAGGGGAGGGGCGGGGCGGATTCGGCGAACATTTTGCGCAAGTGGTTGAAAGGAATGGGGCGGGATTTTTTGTGGGGCGGTGACTGGGAATCGACCGCGTCTGCGGATGCTGGGGGGCTTCTGCGTTGGCGTTGATAAGATGGGCGCCGCTTGACGGTCGCGGGAGCAGGATGCGTTCCTCGCGGTGCGGGTGGTATGGCGGGATGGCGGGCGCTTTTGAGGCCGATCGTACACGCTACGTGGAACACAGTGAGCGGTCGCGGGCGCGTTTACGGGGAGTAATCCGTACGAGGGCCGTCGTGCATTGGGACGCAGGGCTTTGGATACCTCCGAGCGGGTACGGCAGGCGGCTCCGGTGATGTTCAAGATTGAGCAGGATTGAGCAGGCCCCCGGGTTGGCTATATGATTCAGGTTCGCTAGAATTGGATAGGAGTGTACCGTGCCGAAGCAACGAACAAGACGGCCCAGCAAAGAAGGCCTAGAGCGAAGGAGCGGACGCCTCGGCCTCGACAATCGCCAAGGTGATAACGGCGCGCAGATCCGTGAGAAGAGTGGCGACACCCGTATCGATAAGCTTCGCCAGACCTATGGCGACAGCTTCGCTCCCGGCATTCGAGGAGACGCACACTTGAAGACGTTGCTCGATCGAACGGGCAGCGCCTCGCTTTCCGATTACCTGAAGTCTACCGGGCGCTCGCCGGTTAGCGGAAAGGACACAGAAGACCGCGCGATCGAGAAACCTTCCAATATACGTTACGCTTCCCCTGAACGGTTTAGAGAAGCTCATCGGAAGACGAGTTCATTGCACGCCGGTCTGTTTCGCCGTCTCGCCGAATAGGCCGCCTCACGACAGCGGTTTCCTTGGAACATGAACCCTACTTTCTGACCCGCGAACAGATCGACACGATCCACCGGGACCAGATTGAAGCTTATGGCGGCTTGCATGGGCTGCGTAGCGAGCATGCGTTGGAGTCGGCCATAGCACAGCCGCAAAACGTCTATTTTTACGGTGACGGCGACCTCTACGAAATCGCCGCCGCATATGCCTTCCACATCGCCGAAAGTCAGGCCTATCTTGACGGCAATAAACGTACTGGGGTGCAGGCCGCCGCCGATTTCCTTGAAATCAATGGCGTCGACACGGGCTCTTTGCCAGAACTGGCCACGTACGAGGCGATGATCCGTGTGGCCAGGCACGAGTTGGATCGATCCGGTTTAGGGGCGTTCTTGCGTGACGTTTTGAAACCCAAGGCCTAAATCAATCTTCACAACTGTCGCGGGCGCGTTATCGGTCCTAGTCCGTAGAGACCAAGCGAACTGTAGGCACATCATCGGTTTGCGCGTTACACGGCCAGATGGTCCTTCGTGGAAATGCCGTGGTATACTTCAGGCTGTCTGAAAGTGGTGCTCTGTGGTGACTAATGCTCAGCGAGATTTCAGACATCTTGCGCCAGCCTCCGTGGTGGCTTTCCTCGGTATTCACGGCCCTCTTGGGTGCGGTCGTGCCCATTGCCTCTTGGAAGAGCCTGCCGATGCGGTGCAGATCAACGCTCGTCACGCGCGTCTGTACTTTGTTGCTTACATCCACGATGGAGTCCTCAAGGGTAGGTTCTTCAGGAAGTACCTGGGCAGGAAAAAAGCTCTGGCGCTCTCACGCATCGTTGAGGATTACCGCAAAGAACACGAGGACCGCATGCGGCGCGCCAAAGGTGAGGTCTCTTGAACCGTAGCCTACGGTCTTCACTCAGTCTGTCTGGTGTCCGGATCACTTGGCTGGTTTGTCGCCTACGGTGAGAAGCGGCGGTTCGAGGTTAGCAACGAGAAGCCGGCTTGCGGTCAGCGGCGATCTCTTGCCGGGCCCGCCTGCTGCAGTTCATCGCGCTGGCTCGAAACCTGAGCGTACATGGCATCCGGTGCGAGATCAATCTCACCGGGCCATGCGACTGCACCATAGTCTATAAAGACCTGCTCGAAGAATCGCTCATCCCGCAGTGGCGCGAGAACACCTGTCAGTTCCTCCGGCCGCAACCGCACACGCCCCGCCGCGCCGTCTTTGAATCGAACAAAGAGGCAGTAGCACGGCTCTGGTTTTACTTCGACTACGTCCCAATACATTGAACAAACGCTCCGTTCATGCCAGCGGTTCAATCTTCGCAGGGGCTCTATTTTCCCGGCAAAACCGCCAATCTTCCAACAATTCCTCTCTATGTATCGTCGCCCATTCCTGGACCAGGTTCAAGGCGCGGCGGGGTAGTTCGCCCTGGACCACATCCAGCGTGCTCAAATCGACCGTTGCTTCGAACTCACCATACCGGGCGTGAAAGTGTGGCGGCGGGTGATCATTGAAGAACATCCGGATCAAGATGCCATAGAACGCACTGATCGTCGGCATTCGCTTGACCGATTCTACCACCGCACAACCGCGGCGCGGCTCATGGGGCGGCTGAGCAGGGTTCCCGCACCCAGACTAGAGCGGGTCCTGGAGGACCCGCGCAGACCTGGAGGTCCGCCCCACTTATAATGGGACAAGTGCGTAACTTCTTCGTCCAAAACTTCGGCTGCCGGGCCACCCAGGCCGATGGCGCCGCGCTCGAGACGCTGCTTGCGGCCAAGGGTCTGGAAGCGGCGGCGGAGCGCAGCAACGCCGACCTGGTGGTTTTGAACACCTGCACCGTCACCCAGGCCGCCGATGAAGACGTGCGCCAGACCGTCCGCCGCGTGCATCGCGAGAACCCCGCCGCCCGCATCCTGGTGACCGGTTGCTACGCACAGCGCGCGCCCGATGAACTGGCCGCCATGCCCGGCGTGGAATGGGTCGTGGGGAATTCCCACAAGACGCAGATCGCCGAACTGGTCGGCGCCGCGCCCTATCACGGAAACATCTTCGTCGGCGATATCTTCGCGCAGCACGACTTCCTCTCCGCGCCCGTGGAGGACGCCGCCGGCGACCGCACGCGCCCCAACCTGAAGATCCAGGACGGCTGCAATAACCGCTGCTCGTTCTGCATCATTCCGTTCGTCAGGGGGCGCAGCCGCAGCGCGCCGGCGGACCAGGTGGTCGAGCAGGTGCGCAGCCTCAGCCGCCGCTATCGCGAAGTAGTCCTGAGTGGCATCAACCTGGGCCGCTGGGGCCGCGAGCCAGGGAGCCGCATGCGCCTGGCGGACCTTATCCGCCGCCTGCTCGATGAGACCGGAATCGAGCGGCTTCGCCTCAGTTCCGTCGAGCCGATGGATTTCTCCGACGAGCTGTTGGGCCTCATGGCTGCCTCGCCGCGCATCGCCCGCCACGTACACGCGCCGCTGCAGTCCGGCTGCGACCGCATCCTGCGGCGCATGCATCGCAAGTACCGGCCGCGGCACTACGCGGACCGCATCGCGAAGGCGCGCGCCCTGATGCCGGACTGCGCCGTGGGCGCCGACGTGATGGTCGGCTTCCCCGGAGAGGCCGCCGCCGATTTCGAGGAGAGCCGCCAGTTTATCGAAAGCCTGCCGTTCACTTACCTGCACGTGTTCACTTACTCGGAGCGTCCCGGCACGCCCGCCGCGGAACTGCCGGAGCAGGTGCCCATGCCGGTGCGCAAGGAACGCAATCGCATTTTGCGCGAGTTGGCCGCCCGCAAGAATCTGGACTTCCGGCGTGGCATGGTCGGGCGCACGCTATCGGTGGTGACGCTGCACGAGCCGGGCGCAGCATTGAGCGGCAATTATTTGAAGGTGCAGTTGGCGCGCGCCTGCGAGCCCAACCGGCTGATCGATGTGGAGATCGGCAGGGTGACTGAGGGCGGCGTGCGGGAGGCCGGTCCGGGGTTGGCGATCTGGGGACAGCAGCCAGCCTGAAGGAAGGCCGATTGACAATCGGCTTGCAGGTTGCCAACGTTGCCAACCTGTCCCACAGAGCAGCATGGCCGCAACCAAAGGAGGCGGCCTGAGATGAGAGGCCGCCGCAGGCTGAGAACCTGCCCCACATGAGCATGATGACTAGCGGGCTGACAGACGATCTGACTTTCGCCCTGCGCAGATGGCGCAAGAAACCCATCTCCGCAATCGCCGCCCTGGTGACCCTGGCCCTCGGCGCCGGCGTCAACACTGCCATCTTCAGCATCATCCACGCCGTGATGCTCAAGCCGCTTCCCTACCCCGCGCCCGATCGTCTGGTGCAGATATGGTCGGTGGACCTCGACCGCAACTTCAACCTGGGCGCCATGTCGACCCGCGATAAACAACTGGCCCCCACGCGCGAACTCGACCGCTGGCGCGACCTGAGCGCATCGTTCCAGGACATCGCATACTACCGGCCCTGGCTCACCAATTTCACCGCACCCGGAGAGCCGGAACGTGTCCCCACCGCGCTGGTCTCCGCCACCTTCTTCGCCACGCTGGGTGTGACGCCGGCCCTCGGACGCGCGTTCACTGTCGCGGATCTGGTCCCCGGCAAGGACCGCGTCGCGATTCTGAGCGATACGTTCTGGCGCAGCCGCTTCAGCGGGAATCCGGCGGTTCTGGGGCAGAGCGCCCTCATCGACGGTTATCGCAACACTATCGTGGGTGTTCTGCCGCCGGACTTCCGCCTGATTGCGCCTGCCATCGACGAACAGCCGCAAGTGTTTCAGCCCATCTCGATTCTGGCGGGCTTGAATGTGGGGACGGGAACCGCATTTGCGTTCGGGCGCTTGAAACCGGGCGTGGCACTGCCGGCCGCGCGCGACGAAATGTCCGCCCTTGTGCGCCGCTTGCCGCCGGAAGAAATACATGGCTCCGGCAAACGGGGAGTCAACCTGGTGCGTCTCGACGAGGAAGTTGCCAGCGGCCTCCGCCCGGCGCTGCTCATCCTGTTCGCCGCCTCCGGTTGCGTGCTGCTGATTGCTTGCGGCAACATTGCCAACCTGATCCTCGCCGATACCGCCGCGCGCCAGCGGGAACTGGCCGTACGTACCGCTTTGGGCGCCGGGCGGCGGCGTCTGGCCGCGCAACTTCTCACCGAATCGATCGCCCTCTGCGCCGCGGGCACGGCCATGGGGCTGCCGCTGGCGTGGTGGGCACTGCGGGCTATGGTGCATCTCTACCCGGGCCGCATTCCGCGCCTGGAATCGCTCGGTCCGGAGCCGGCCGTTTTCGCATTCGCGGCGTGTCTGGCGTCGATCAGCGCCGTGCTGGCGGGCGCCGTGCCGGCGTGGCGCTACTCGCGGTCCGATGTGCAGCAGGTTTTGAAAGGATCGTCCGGACCGGGCGGCCGCGGCGGCGGCCGTTTCCGCGGCTTGCTGACGGCCGGGCAGATCGCCGTGTCGCTGGTTCTGCTCATCGGCGCCGGACTGCTGCTCCGCAGTTTTCTGCTGCTGCGCGCCGTCGATCCCGGCTTCGAGCGCCACCGCCTGCTGACCGCGCACCTGCTGCTGGATAACAAGACTTACGCCGAACCAGCCCAACAGGTGGCCTTCGTCACGCGCCTGATGGACCGCCTTAATGCTATCCCCTCCGTCGAAATGGTCGGCGCCACCAATTCGCTGCCGCTATCGTTCAACATGCTCCTGAGCGTCACCATGACCATCGAAGGCCACCCGGAACTGGGCGAGAATGCCGAAGCGGATTGCCGCTCGGTGACGCCCGGTTTCCTGCAGACCATGGGCATCGGGCTTTGGGCCGGCCGCTACCTGCAGCCCGCGGATTCCGCCCCCGGCGGCGGCGTGCTGGTGAATCGCGCGTTTGCGCAGCAATATTTCGGCAATGACAATCCCGTGGGACGGCATCTGCGACTGGGTCCCGAAGCTCGCACAATTGTCGGAGTGGTCCCGGATATCCGCGAACTGGGACTCGCCCGCAAACCCATGGCCGCGATCTACCTACCCTTCGACCGGCAGCCCGGCCCGTTTGTGGATCTGGCGGTGCGCACGGCGGCGGACCCGAAACTGCTGGTGAATGCGGTGCGCGCGGCGCTGCGCGGCGTGGATCCCAATCAACCGCTGGGCAAGGTGGCCACCATGGATGACGTGCTGCGCGAGCAGGTGGCCAAGCCGCGCTGGTACGCGATTCTGGTGGGATCCTTCGCCGGTCTGGCGTTGCTGCTGGCCGCAGTTGGAATCTACAGCGTGGTGGCCTATGCGGTGGGGCAACGAACCAACGAGATTGGCATTCGCATGGCGCTGGGCGCAGGGCGCGCGAACATCCTGAGCATGGTGCTGATCGGCGGCCTGCGCGCGCCTGTGTGCGGCGTCGTCGCCGGGCTATCCGTGGGGGCCTTCGCCAGTAAGGTGCTGTCCAGCTTTCTGTATGGCATCCAACCGCTGGACTTTGCAACTTACTGCGCGGCCGCGGCGCTGGTCATTATGGTGGCTCTGGCCGCGGCCTATTTCCCGGCGCGACGAGCGACCGCGGTGGATCCCATGGTAGCTTTGCGCTGGGAGTGACACAAGACCTGCGGTATCCTGGGTCCTAGAGGGGTTAGACATGCCGATTACTCGCCTCAGTCCGGAGCAATTGAAGGAATTCGACCAGATGGTCCGACAAACTGCCACGAAGTTTCCCGGCGAGGTCATCAGGATCCGCTATTCCTTCGGCGATGACTGGTACGGCGACCCGGCGATCTTCTTTCGGATTCTCCTGGCGGATGGCGATCGCCGCAATGATCAGCTCGCGGCTCTCACGACGCGCGTCCGGAACGCACTATGGGATGCCCTGGGACCGGCCGGGTTGGACTACGGGCCCTTCTTCAGTATTCGCACCAAAGCCGAGCAAGATAAACTACAGGACCCGGAATGGGAATAGCCGACGATCTCCTGACGCTGGCCGATCGCCTCTCAAACCCGGCGCCTGCCGATCCCGAGCAGGCATGCTTTCGCCGCGCGATATCCACCGCCTACTATGCGCTGTTTCATTTACTGGTGCAGGAAGCTGTGCAAGGCTGGAGCGGATCGCCAGCGGCGCGTCTTGGATTGGAGAGAACCCTCGAACACAGGAACATGCGGGATGTCTCCCGAACCGTCTCCCAAGGTTCCTGGAGGGGCTGGAGCAACCCGCGGATTCCCGTGCCTGTCGAACTGAAGGACGTTGCCAAGACCTTCTTCGACTTGCAAGAAGCCCGTCACCAAGCCGATTACGATAATGGCAGAACCTGGACAACCGACGACGTCCGCGACAGGGTGGCGCTGGCCCAAATTGCCTTTGAAAACTGGCGAAAAATCCGCACCGAACCCGCGGCGAACGAGTATCTGCTCTCGCTTCTGGTCGGCAAGAAGCGAGAATGACCCGGCGAAAAACACCAGCGCGCCTACTCGCCGAGTAACTCCTCAACTACCCGATCGGTCCCATACAACTTGCGCAGAGCTTCCGTCATCCCCGCCGTGTGAACGGCCACCGCGCGATTGGTGGTGCCATCGTACACGAAGTCTCCCACCAGCGATTCGATGTTGCCGTCGAAGATCAGTCCCACAATCTCGGCATTGCGATTGATCACCGGCGACCCGGAATTGCCGCCGATAATGTCGTTGGTGGTTACGAAATCGAGCGGCGTCGCCAGGTCCAGCTTATCGCGGCCCTCCTTGTAGCGCGAAGGCAGATAGAACGGCCCATCGAAATCGAAACTGGCGGCGCGGTCGAAAAGACCGTAGAACGTGGTCTTGTAGGGCGCCTCCGTGCCGTTCATCGGGTATCCCTTCACCTGGCCATAAGAGAGCCGCAGCGTGAACGTGGCATCCGGATAGGTGGTCTTGCCGTAGGCCGCGAAGCGAGCCTTGCCCAGCTTCTCGCCGGCTTCCTGCTGCACGCTTTGCACGTTGTCTTCCTGCCACTTGATCATTTCGCGCCGCAGGGGGTCGAGCTTGCGCTGCAGCACGATCATGGCATCGGTGGAAGCCGCCACTGCCGCCTCGCCGCCGTCGACGAGTTGCTTGCGGACCGCCGGATCCGCCATCTTGGTCCCATTCACCAACGCCGTCGCCGCTTCCTTCGGCGAGCGCCCGTCCAGGACGATCTTCAGAAATGGATCGTCCGCACCCAGTTCCGCCACGTCCGCTTCCAGCGCGCCGGTCATGCGCGCGATCTCCATGGCCGGATAGGTGGGCGCCCGCGAGAACAAGCGCTGCCGCATTGAGTCCAACTGCGCCTCGTGATAGCCGGCCAGCCGCTCGCCGTCCGGCTTCTTGATCTCGGCCACATAGTCCACGATGGTCGCGGCGGTGCCGCCGAGTTGCGAATCGGTGCTGCGGTAGAACTGCTGCTTGGCCCGCGAAGCGGCCTTTCGGGTGGCCTCGGCGATGGCATCCCACGCGCCGCCGTAGGCCTGCTTCCACTCCGGATTAGCCATCACCTTGGCCCTGAAATCTTCATCGTCCTTGCGCTTCTTGTCCATCACGTTCTTATCCAGCAGCCCCTTGTAGCGGCCCTCGATAGCTTTCACGCTGTTTTGCAGGCCGAAGATGTTGGAGGCCACCTGGCGCGCCTGCTCCGTTCCCTGCGCGCCATATTGATTCAGCACCTCAACCCGGTGCTTCAACAGCTTCAGGATGATCGGCTCGGCGTAGTCCCTGTCGTATTCTAGCTGCGCCACCGTATCCAGCCTTTGCGTGCTGCCGGGGTGGCCAGGCACGAAGACCAACTCGTTGTCGCCGGCGCCCTTGGCATTCCACTTCAAATGATCCTTCGTGTCGAGCGGCTTGCCGTTCTCGTAGACGCGGAACAGCGCCATATCCAGGTCGTACCGCGGATAAGTGAAGTTGTCCGGGTCGCCGCCGAAGAACGCGGCCTGGTCCTCCGGTGCGAATACCAGCCGCACATCGGTGTACTTCTTGTAGCTGTAGAGCCAATATTCGCCGCCTTGATACAGCGTCACCACGTCGGAACGCAGGCCGGTCTTCTGCATGCTCTCGCGCTCGATATCGGCGATCGCCGCTTTGCGCTTGGTGAATTCTTCCGCCGGCGTCTTGGCGCCCTTGAGCGCCGCCACCACCGCCTGCGTGACGTTCTCCATCGACATCAACACGTTCACTTCCAGGTCAGGCGATTTCATCTCCTGGTCGGGCGTGGCCGCGTAGAATCCGTTCTTGACATAGTCGCGCTCAGCCGTGGAGTTCTTCTGCAGTTGGCCGCGCGCCACGTGGTGATTGGTCAGTAGCAGGCCATGCGCGCTGACGAACGAGCCGGAGCCGCCGTCGTTCAAGCGCACGCAGGAGAGGCGCACGTGATCCAGCCATTGCTGCGTGGGCGTGAAATGATACCGCTCCTCCAACTGCTTCACTGGCGGATTATCGAACGTCCACATGCCCTCATCGGCGCACAGGGGTAGGCAGGCTGCCAGCAGCCCGCAAGTCAAAAGTTTAGGTGTATGCATGCGAAAACTCCGAAATTGGATCGAAGCTCTATTATATGCTGCTCTGTGGGGCAGGCCCCCGGCCTGCGCGGGACTCTTAGTCCCGCTCTTCGGCAAGCGGGTGCGCATCGTGGCCGTGGATGAAGAAGACCTGCCGCCGCTGACCTTGCGGGAAGTCTCCAGCTTCGGCGTGGTGGCCGAGGATTCGATGGGCGCGCACTTTTACCCGTGGACCGAGATAGTGGAGATCAGCGCCGCAAAGAGCGACATGGTTTACTGGGCGCCGCTCGCGTAAGAAGTGGGGCAGGCCCTCGGCCTGCGGCGGCCTCTCAGGCCGCCCCGCCGCGCTGCGACGTTGTCCCGATCGAACGGTAGAATCAAACGAGGAGCGCCATGCCCATACGCAAACTCTTCCTAAGCTCCACCGGCGCCGACCTGCGCACCTACCGCGAAGCGGCATTCGCCGCCCTGCAAAAACTCGACGACTGGCACTGCATCCGCATGGAGGATTTCGGAGCGCGCGACTGGCACGTGGACACCTTCTGCCAAAACCAAGTAAAAGCCTGCCACCTCTTCATAGGCATAATCGGGCACCGTTTCGGCGACGGCCCCAAGGGCGCCAAAGAATCCTACACCCAACGCGAGTACCAAGCGGCGGTCGGAGCCAAGCTGCCGCGCCTCCTATTCCTGGCGCCCGACGACTTTCCAGTATCCGCGAACCTCCGCGAGCCCGGTTGGAAGCTAGACGCGCAGGACGCCTTCCGCCAGTCCCTGCGCGATGAAAAACGCATCCTCTCCATCGGCTTCACCACCCCCGATCAACTGACTACCCAAATTGTCACCGCCATTCGCAACTGGGAGCGCGAGTCCTCCGGCGCGCACGGAGCCGATCCCACGCCTTACCTCCGCGCCCTGTGGGAGGACACGCGCTACATCGACATTCGCGGTCTCAGGGTTGGCAACGAAGCCGTGCATCGCTTCGACATCGACAAGCTCTACACGCCCCTGACCACGGTGATTGCAGCCGTCGAGCGGAAGGAAGGGCCCGCAGAGCGCCAGACGGTTCCCCTGCAGCAGGCGCTAGAAAACCCGTGCGTGGTGCTGGTAGGCGACCCCGGCGCGGGCAAGTCCACCTTCCTGCGGCGCATCGCCTTTGCGGCCTGCGAGACGCTGCTGGGCAAGAACGCACTCGCCGCCGAGAACCTGCTTCCGAAGCCCTGCCCGTTCCCCGTGCTGATTCGGGCGGCCAGCCTGGCCGAGTACATCCGCAAGCGCAAGGCGGCGCCGGCCGGCGACTACCCCGCCGAAGCTGACGCGCCCGCCTGGCTGATCCACTATCTCGATTTCACCTCCCGCGAAAACAAATGGCACCTGGATGCCGATTTCTTCAGCGAGAAACTGGCCGGCCCCTGTCTGCTGATGCTGGACGGCCTCGACGAAGTTCCGGACCGCATCCAGCGCAAGGCCATGGCGCGGCTGCTCGAAAAGGCCGCGCGGGCGCACGGAACGGCGCGCGTGGTGGCTACCAGCCGTCCGCCTGCCTATGGCGGAGAAACGGTGATCCCCGGATTCGTCACCATCCAGATCGGCCCGCTGGAGGACACCGCCGTCGACACGTTCGTGGAGAACTGGTGCCGCGCGCTGCACGGAGACGGGGACAAGGCCGCCGCCCACCAAGCCGAGCTTCTGGACGCCATCCGCAGCAGGCCGGAAATTCGGGAAATGGCGGTGAATCCAGTGATGCTGACAGCGCTGGCGTCCTTGCATTGGAACCGCACCCGTCTGCCGGATCAGCGCAGCGAGCTATACGAATCGGTGCTCGATTGGCTGGCCAAAGCGCACGAAGAAACTCGAACCACACCAGCCGCGCAGTGCCTGGCCCTCATGCAGCACTTGGCCTATACGATGCACGCCGATCCCAAGGGCAAACATGTGGAAGTCACCCGCTTCGATGCGGCCGAAATCCTGGCGCCGAGGTTTCGCGACGTGGCCGAAGACGAGCAGCACGCCGCCGCCGACCGCTTCTTGGCGGAAGAAGAGATCGATAGCGGCATCCTGGTAAGCCGCGGCAACACGCTGCACTACTGGCACCTCACCTTTCAGGAGCACCTGGCCGCCAGGGCGTTGGCGTCGCGTGACGCGGACCGTCAGCGGCTGCTATTCGACGAAGGCAAGCTGTACCTGCCGGAGTGGCGGGAGACCGTCTTGCTGCTGGCCGGAATCTTGTGTAAGCAGGGTCAGGAGCGCATCGATGCCTTTCTGGCTCAGATCCTGGACGGCCTGGGAAGCGATGCTCCGCTGGCCGCGCGGGCACGCGCGGTAGGACTGATCGGGCGCATTTTGCAGGATCTGAAGTCCTGGAACTACCGGATCGCGGACGCGCGGTATTCGGAGAATCTGGGCCGCATGGTCGAGATTTTCGAAGCCAAGGCGGTGCGCGGAATCGATTTTCAGACACGTTTGGAGGCGGCCGAGGCGCTCGGCCAAGCGGGAGATCCTAGGTTAGAACAGGACAACTGGGTGCGCGTGGATGGCGGCCCTTTCCGGATGGGCGCGCAGAAGCCGGATGCTCCCGATGCCCTTGGGGACGAGCCGCCCGTCCACCAAGTGGAAGTGTCGCCGTTCTTCATCGGGCGCTATCCGGTAACGGTGTTCGAGCACGATCGCTTCATCGCCAGCGGCGGCTACAGGGAAGAGAAGTTCTGGAAGGCCGGTGGATATGGAGAGTTCGCCACGCCCGGACATTGGCAGCAGCAGCTTCGCTACCCGAACCGCCCGGTAGTCGAGGTGAGCTGGTATGAAGCAGCCGCCTACTGCGCCTGGGCGGAAGGCCGCCTGCCCACCGAAGCGGAGTGGGAGTGCGCCGCGCGCGGTGGCCGGGAGGGCATGCGCTATCCGTGGGGCAATGAAAAGCCGGATGAGTTCCGGGCGAATTACGCCGAGGGAGGGCCAGGGCGACCAACGCCCGTGGGAATGTATCCCGAGGGCGCCACGCCGCAGGGCACTCATGACCTTGCTGGAAACGTCTGGGAGTGGACTAATCCGAAGGGTCCGGAGAAAGGGTTGGGGAAAGTGATTCGGGGGGGCGCCTGGTACGACGGTCCGAGGTGGCTGCGCGTCTCGTACCGCGGCAGGATCGTTGCAGACGTACGGTACGGTGGCTTTGGCTTTCGTTGCGTCCGGGACATACCCTCCCCTTAGCCACCCCCAGCTACAATCAACCTATGTCATTCACCCGCGCCACCCTAGGCCGCACCGGCATCGAAGTCTGCCGCCTCGGCATAGGCTCCAGCTATGGCGCACCCGCCAGCGCCGTCGAACAAGCCTTCGACCACGGCGTCAACTATTTCTACTGGGGCAGCTTCCGCCGCAACCCCTTTGGCGACGGCCTGCGCGCGCTCGCCCCCCATCGCGACAGCTTCCTCCTGGTCACCCAATCCTACTCCCGCGTCGCTTCCCTGATAGGCCCCAGCCTCGAACGTGCCCTTCGTGCCTTGCGTTTCGATTACACCGACGCACTCCTGCTGGGATTGTGGAACGGCGCGCCGCCGCCCCGCATCCTGGACGCCTGCCGCAAACTCCGCGAGCGCGGCCTGGTGCGCTACCTGGCCGTCTCCACGCACAACCGCCCTCTGATCGCGCGCCTCGCCCCCGATCCCCAATTCGATATCTTCCACGTGCGCTACAACGCCGTGCATCGCGGCGCGGAGCGCGAAGTCTTTCCGCAATTGCTGGTCGAGAATCCGCCGGGGCTGGTCTCTTTCACCGCCACAAGTTGGCGCCAGTTACTGGGTCACAAGCGCATCCCGCCCGGCGAGCAAATCCCCACCGCGGCCGATTGCTATCGCTTCGTGCTGACTGAGCCCGCGGTGAATATCTGCATGACCGGACCAGCCGATGCCGCGCAATTCGAACAGGCCCTCGATGCGCTCCACCGCGGCCCCATGTCCGACGATGAACTCAAATGGATGCGCCGCGTAGGCGATGCCATCTACGGCAAACCGCGCCGGCCCCTCGGTCACACGCCGGCAAAATAAACCCCTCCCCCGTACCCCACGCCAACCAAACCACTTACTAACCCGCCGCCTCGCCAACAAGCCGTTTCCCCATCCCGCGCCCGCTAGTATGAAATCGGAGGGCGGGGTTTACCCCGCGCGGGACTTCAGTCCCGCCGCTCCATCAGCGAAAGGACAGATTCCACATGCTAATCTCCGACAAGCAACACCAAGCCAACCGGCTCAACGCGCAGCACTCTACGGGTCCGACAACGCCAGCAGGAAAAGAGGCCATCCGCTTCAACGCCCTAACCTACGGCCTGCGCACCCGCGTCACCATCCTCCCCGACGAAAACGCCGCGGACTACTCCCAGCTCTGGGACGAGCTGGAAGCCGACTGGCAGCCGCAAACCCGCACCGAACGGTGCTATCTGGAAACCATGGTCACCTCCCAATGGTTGCTCCGCCGCGTTGCCGAGAGTGAGCAGCAGATCTACGCGTTCATCGCATTCGGCGAAGAACGCTTCAGAATGTTGGGTTACGTTGCGAAACAACGCGCGCAACTGGAGCGCTCCTTCCGCACCGCCATCGAGGACATGAAGCAGTCGCAAAAGGAGCGTCAGGCCCGGCCCCAGCCACAGCCCGTACAGCCGGCCAAAAGTGCGCCCGCCCAGCCGCCTGTTCCGCGCCCCGACTATGTAATGTCGGAGGGCGCCGAAGCTCACCCGGTCTTCTGCTCCCCCCTCACCCCGGATAGCCGTTAGCGAATCTGCCCCCCTGGTCTTTGACAACCCGGCAAACGACCCCAACTGATGCGCAACCAGTGTCTCTCCGCCAGCCCCAAACACAACCACCAGCCACCGATCACCAGCCACGGCGAGCAAAGCGAGCCCACCCACCACCGCCTTTAGATCCCCCCACTTAGGCTTTGATCGTCCAACCAGGGCCACGCCACATCGCGCCATCCCGGCCCCGGCTCAATCGATTCCACCAGCTCTATCAACTCCGCGTGGCCGTATTCCGCCTTCACCCGCCGCAGATAGTCCGCATTGCTTGCGAATTCGCGCGGAGTGCGTCCCAGCCGCTTCGCCCCGAACCACTCTCGATCGCGATGCAGCGGGTCCACGATCTCGCCGTTGCGCACGATCATGGAGTCATACTGCACGCTGGCCGCCGCAAACGCCTCGACCGCCTCCTGCCCCGCGGGATCGCCGCTGCCGTAGAACCGGAAGCGTCCCTCCGCCAGCCGCAGCCCGCAGGCAATCAGGTAGAACCGCAGCGCCTTGAACTTCCAACTCACCGCTCCCACGCGCGACGGCCACTCGCCGAATTGGCGGTGGAAGCACAGCATCGAAAAGAACAGGTTCTCGAAGCTGTCGCGCCCGAAGCGCTCCAACAGCACCTCGTCAGGCGGCCACACCAAGCCATGCGTGCGCGCCCACTCGGCCATGCCCTCCGCCTCGGAATTGGAGACCTTGTCCGCAAGCTCTGGCCGCGACCGGCCCCCGCTCAGCGCCAGCGCGTCGTAGCCTTCGTTCACGAAGATACGGAACGCATCGCGCACGTGCGTTTCGTACAGCCCGTCTTCGTTTTGATGCCCTCCGTGCCAGCGCCCGCCCTGATAGATGGCGTGCCCGGCAAGCATTAACAGGCCGCCGTTCATTCTACCGTCACGCTCTTGGCCAGGTTGCGCGGCTGATCCACGTCGCAGCCGCGCCGCACCGCGATGTGATACGCCAGAAGCTGCAGCGGCACAATCTCCAGAATCGGCGCCAGCAACTCGCTCGCCGCCGGAATCTCGATGGTGTAGTCGGCCGTCTTGCGCGCGTCCTCGTCGCCTACGGTCGAAATCGCCACCACCGTGCCTTCCCGCGCCTTCACTTCCTGGATATTCGACAGCGTCTTCTCGTACAGCACCCGGCTCTCCTCGCTCGCAGGATCGCGCGTGGCCAGCACCACCACCGGCAGATTCTCGTCGATCAGCGCATTGGGCCCGTGCTTCATCTCCCCCGCCGGATAGCCTTCCGCGTGAATGTACGAAATCTCCTTCAGCTTCAGCGCGCCCTCCAGCGCGATGGGGAAATGCACGCCCCGCCCCAGGAACAGAAAGTCGCCCGCCCGGAACAGCTTGCGCGCCAGCTCTTCGTACACCGCATCGTGCGACAGCACCGTCTCCAGCTTGCCCGGAATGCGGCACAGCTCCTCCACCAGCGCGCGCGACTGGGCCGCTTGCAGTTCGCCGCGCGCCTGCCCCAGATACATCGCCAGGATGAACAGCGCCGTCAACTGGCAGGTGAATGCCTTGGTGGACGCCACGCCGATCTCCGGCCCCGCGTGCGTGTAGATTGCGCCCGCCGCCTCGCGCGTGATCATCGACCCCATCACGTTGCAGATGGCCAGCGTCTTCGAGCCCTTGTGTTTGGCCTCGCGCTGCGCCGCCAGCGTGTCGGCGGTCTCGCCCGATTGCGAGATCACCACCGTCAGCGTGCCCGCGTCCACCAGCGGATCGCGATACCGGAACTCGCTGCCGTAATCCACCTCCACCGGCATGCGCGCCAGCTTCTCGATCATGAATTTGCCGCACAGCGCCGCGTGCCAGCTCGTGCCGCAGGCGATAATCTTCACCTGCCGGAATTCGCGAAACTCCGCCGGCGTGATGTCCATCTCGTCGAGGAAGATCTGGCCGGTCTCCTGGCTCACGCGCCCCAGCGTGGTGTCCCGCACGGCTCGCGGCTGCTCGTAAATCTCCTTGAGCATGAAGTGCTTGTAGCCGCCTTTTTCCGCCATGATGGGGTCCCACAGGATGTGGGACACCTGCCGGTTCACCGGCTGGCCGTCGAAGTCGCTCAGCCGCACGCCCTCCGGCGTGAGCACCGCCAGATCGCCATCCGCCAGGAAGAACATGTCGCGCGTGTGCGGCAGGATGGCCGGCACATCCGACGCCACGAAGTACTCGTTGTCGCCCAGTCCGATGACTACCGGCGGCCCGAAACGCGCGGCTACGATTTTGTTTGGATCGGTGCGCGCGATCACCACCAGCGCGAAGACGCCGGCAAGCTCCTTCACCGCCGCGCGCACGGCCTCTTCCAGGTTTCCGTGGAAATGCTTCTCCACCAGGTGCGCGATGATTTCGGTGTCGGTCTGCGTCTTGAACTGGTGCCCTTCGGCCTGCAGTTGCTGCTTCAAGGCGAGGTAATTCTCGACGATGCCGTTGTGTACCACCACAATGTCGCCGGTGCAATCGCGGTGCGGGTGCGCGTTTTCCTCTGTGGGGCGCCCGTGCGTGGCCCAGCGCGTATGCCCGATGCCGTAGGTGCCGTCGATAGGGTTCAGCCGGATGGCTTCTTCCAGATTGCGCAGCTTGCCCGATGCGCGCCGCACGGCGAGCTGACCGTCATCGCAATAGACCGCGATGCCGGCCGAATCGTAGCCGCGATACTCCAGCCGCTTCAGGCCCTCCAAGATGATAGGAACCGCCTTCCGGTTCCCGATATAGCCAACAATGCCGCACATAGATTTAATTATAAGGGCCCGCCTGACTGGAATCCGCGGTGATTGACATTTCAGTCAGCCGCATCTTAATATGTAGCGTGTCACACCAATACTCGATAATCGCCATTGTCTTCGCAATGTCTGCCTGGTGCTCCGCGCCATCGAGAGTCGAGACTGCCCCTGTCGCTCGGGCCGCCGAAGCTCTCAGTAGACTTCCGCTGGCCTTCGAGAAGAACCAAGGCCAAGCCACGCCTGCGGCGGACTTCCTGGCACGCGGTGCCGGTTACAGCGTCGCGCTTTCGCGGGGCAATGCACATATTACGCTGCGCCGCGACAAGGATTCCGTGCCGGCGGCCGTAGACCTTCGCCTCGTGGGCGCGCGGAGTAATCCGAGCGCGGCCGGCAGCAAACCCCTCGCCGGCAAAGTGAACTACTTCATTGGGAACGATCCCACTCGCTGGCGCGCCGATATTCCGACCTTCGGGCGCGTGGAATACGCGAACGTCTATCGCAGCATCGACTTGGCGTACTACGGCAACCAGGGACGTCTGGAGTACGATTTCATCGTGGCGCCCGGCGCCGACCCCGCCGCCATCCGCATCGCAGCGGGCGGCGCGCGCAGGATTCAGGTGGACGGCGGCGGCAGTTTGGTACTCGAAACCGACGGCGGCGAGGTGCGCTTCCTGAGGCCGGTGACCTATCAGGAGATCGCGGGGACCCGGCATCCGGTGGATAGCCGCTACGTGCTTACGGGCTCAAACGGCATTCGTTTTTCGGTCGGCGCGTACGACACCCGCTACCCGTTGGTGATCGATCCGTCGCTGGCCTACTCCACATACCTCGGCGGATCGGGTTCGGAATCCGGTACGGCGATTGCCGTGAGCGTTGGTGGTAATGCGTTTGTAACCGGGCAGACCTATTCAATGGATTTTCCACTGGCAGACGCCGAGCAGTCTTCATACGGGGGAAACGGGGCGATATTCGTTTCCAAGCTCACGGTCGACGGGTCGGCTTTGGTCTACTCCACGTACTTCGGTGGACTCTACGACGACACCGTACACGCCACCGCAGTGGACAGAAGCGGAAGCGCCTACATCGTCGGAAGCACGATGTCGCCGGATTTCCCGCTTAAGAATCCGTTGTACTCCACATTGAACTACGGTGACACCGACGCTTTCATTACCAAGTTTAGCCTGGCAGGAAATGCCTTGGTCTATTCGACTTACCTGGGTGGCTCCGGCGGAGACTACGCCTATGGAGTCGCCGTGGACGCCGCTCACAACGCGTACATCGCCGGCACCACCTATTCCACCGACTTTCCGGTGACCTCCGGCGCGTACCAGACCTCTTGCCGCGCTCCCTGCAGCTTTGTCACCAAGATTAACCCAGCGGAATCCGCGCTGATCTGGCCCACGTACTTTGGCCAGACTTCCAGCCCAAATTACGGCCCGAGTGTTACAGCGATGGCTGTGGACTCGCAGAGCGGCGTTTACCTAACGGGATGGACCACAGGTACGCTTCCAGTCACGCCGGGTGCGCCCCAGCCCGTCTACGGAGGCAACCAGGATGCGTTTGTCGCAAAACTCAGCAATACCGGAGGCTCTCTAACGTACTGCACATACCTGGGAGGCAGCCAATGGGACTCCGCCTACGGTATCGCCGTCGATTCAGCAGGGAACGCTTACGTCGCGGGCTCGACCGAGTCCACGGATCTCCCTGCGACCGCCTCGGCCTTGCAGACCAAGTTGGCCGGCTTTGAAAATGCGTTCGTGGCTAAGTTGAACATCGCGGGGACCCAGTGGGAGTATCTCACATACTTAGGGTAGCCGGAACAATAATATGGACAAACGTTGCGCGAGGGAGGCTTCAAGTGCGAGGTTCGATGCTGTAGTTCCAGTCAGGATGAGTCTTGTGGGGCCGTACGCGGAGATCTTCCATTTGG
>Ga0224558_1001112_pt1 | contig 29287 bp, 33 predicted proteins | sample 714S32024metaG_FD_180682 | JGI IMG/M metagenome (GOLD analysis project Ga0224558, IMG submission 180682) | Peat soil microbial communities from Stordalen Mire, Sweden - 717 S3 20-24 | ecosystem: Environmental > Terrestrial > Soil > Wetlands > Peat | place: Sweden: Norrbotten County, Stordalen... | reverse complement strand
GGTTGTCAAGATGCCTGAGTCTGCCTAGACTCTGGTCGCTACGTTTTCTTTTTTGTTCTGACCGAACAGGTCTACTTAAATGCGCCTTCGTGGGGAATTCCCGTTACTTTAAACATTTTCAGATTTCAATCCTCGAGGAAATACTTCATGCCGCTCTTTTTCAGTTCGTCAGTGCTGAAGATCATCTGGTAGTTATCGATGCCACTGGCCTTGGCTAGCCGGGAGGCAATCTCCTGGCAGTCCTCCCTCTTCCGGCCGTGTACCATGGTGAACAGGCTATAGGGCCAGCCAGGCGGGTATGCCGGGCGCTGGTAGCAGTGGGTGACCTCCTGGAAGCCGGCCATGATCCCGCCCACTTCCTCGATTCGCTCATCCGGGACCTGCCAGACGATCATGGCGTTGGCCACGTAGCCCAGGTCCTGATGCTTCACGGCCGCCCCGAAGCGGCGGATGATCCCCCGCTGGAGAAAGTCCTCGATCGCTGCCAGCAGTTCCTCCTCGCTCATATCGAGCTTGCCGGCCATGGCCTGGTATGGATAGCTGAGCAGGGGAATACCCTCCTGCAAGACCCTCACGATCTCCTTGTCTCTTTCGCTTAGCACGTCATTCTCCTTCCGCCAAGAGGCCGGTTGATGATCACCGGCCAATCATCCGGCCTGGATCTCCTCGTCGGTCAGGTAACAGGCCGGGTCCTCGGCCCAGAAATCCTGGTAGACCGCCTCCGCCCGGCTGCGGAAATTGCCGTTGCAGATCTTCAGCCAGCGGCAGCGGGCACAGCGCCCCTTCAGCAAGGGTTGCCGGTTTTTAAGCCCGGCCAGCACCGGCTGGCCGGGGTCGGTCCAGATATCCCCGAACTTTCTGTCCCGCACGTTGCCAAAGCTATGGTTGAGAGTGAACTGGTCCGGGTGCACATTGCCCTCCCAGTCCACAGCAGCGATGGCGATGCCGGTCCGGTTGCCTCCGTTCATGCTGAGCAGTTCATAGGCCCGCCGGGCGCCCTCCGGATCCTGTTCAAGCAGCTTCAGATAGAGATAGACACCGTCGGCGTGGTTGTCTACCGTGAGGATCTCCTTGGCAATCCCCCGGTGGTGGAAGTCCAGGGTGCGCTCCATGATCAGGTCGAGCGCTTGCCGGGACTGGACATGGGTGAGGTCCTCATCCTGCATCGCCTTTCCCCGTCCGCTGTATACCAGGTGATAGAAGCAGGCCCGGGGAATATTCTCCTGTTCCAACAGGTCAAAGATAGCCGGAAGCTGATCGTAGTTGCGGCGGTTGATAGTAAAACGCAGGCCAACCCGCACGCCGGCCTGCAGACAGTGGCGAATCCCTGCCAGTGCCGCCTCGAAAGCTCCGGGCCGGCCGCGGAAGCGGTCGTTGACCGCCCCGGTACCGTCAAGGCTGACCCCCACGTAGCCCACCCCGATAGACCGGAAGTGGCGGGCAACCTCAGGCGTGATCAGGGTGCCGTTGGTAGAGATGGTCGACCGCAGACCCAGGCTGGCAGCATAGCCGGCCAGCTCGAAAAAGTCCGGGCGCAGCAGCGGCTCGCCGCCGGAGAACAGGATCACCGGCACATTGAAGGTGGCCAGGTCATCCAGGAGTCTTTTCCCCTCACCAGTGTCCAACTCCCGGGCGTGCCGGCCCTGGCTGGCGCTGGCATAGCAGTGCACGCAATGCAGATTGCAGGCCCTGGTACAGTTCCAGACCACCACCGGACCGCGCCCCGCCACCGTTCCATGCTCCTGGCCCCTGGCGGCCTGACTGTAGCGCAGCGAGTCGCCATAGTTTTCGGTCTCACAGAGCAGCTTGCTGATGCTGATCATTCGTTTCCATCCCCCAGCGCACAACTTGTCTGTATAATATTATAAGGAAACAGGTATAAGTGCAACTGGGGCTTTGGCCTTCGGACTCGGCGCCAATTCCTTCAGCCCTGTTTTTCCACGATGACCGCAACAAAAAGCCAAGGTCCACCCCTTTTCCCCGGTGATGAATCTTGACGTTCCATGTATAAATATTTTTTTGGCATTTTATCTCGTCAAGAGAGGAAATTTAGTATGATTATCGAACAAATATAACCAACATCAATATATTTGAAATTTTTGCGCAGTAACAGCGCGACCCCCGCGAAAAGAATTCGGTGGCCATATTAAATATTCCGCAATTGCTCAAGCTTGGAACAGCCGGGTGTTGACGATAAAATAACCACTCCGGAGGCGAAACGATGGAGCGAGAAAAGAGCAGGGAAGAGCTGCTTGCAGAACTGGAGGCGTTGCAACGAAAGATAGGAGCGTCAGAGGATGCGCTCAGGGAAAGTGATGCCCAACTGCAGCGCATAACAAACAACATGTTCGATATTATAACCCAGACCGATCTGATGGGATTTATCCAGCACGTCAGCCCATCGAATAAAATCGTTCTGGGATACGAGCCCGAAGAGGTACTGGGAAGAACTGTCTATGATTATTTATATCCGGGCGATATAGAGAAGGTGATGCCTGCCGTTCTGGAGGCTATCTCTACCAATTCCAATGCCAGAATAGAGTACCGCCTGCGGCATGCCGACGGCCACTATTTATGGCTGGAGTCCGTCATCAGCCCGATATTGGATGACAATGGCATAGTTACCGGCGGTATATTTGTGTCCCGTGATATCAACTCCCGCAAGCTGTCGGATGAGGCGCTGCGGGCAAGAGAAGAGGAACTGCGACAGTTGACGGACAACATGCTCGACACGGTCATCAAGACAGATGACCGTGGACGCATCCAATATACGAGCATAGCATGGAGTCCATCACTTAAAGGCACACTGGGCTATAAACCGGAAAATTTAACGGGAAAATCTATTTTTGACCTTATTCATCCGGACGATCTGACCGAATCGATAGCCGCCTTTCAAACCGGCCTCAGCACTGGCGCCGCTAGGATGGAGTTCCGGATCAGGCATGCCGACGGCCATTACCTGTGGATGGAATCGGTAGGCAAAGCACTGCTTGATGACCAGGGAAAGGCAATCGGGGCCATCCTCGGCAACCGGGACATCACTGAGCGCAAAAAAGCCGAGGAGAGGCTGCTCCGGACAGCCTCCGAACTGCAGACAGTCTTTCAGGCACTGCCGGATCTCTACTTCCGTCTCAGCGACGACGGCGTCTTCCTGGACGTTCAGGCAGGTCAGGCGTGCGATCTGTACATACCGAAAGAGGTGCTGCTCGGAAAGCGGATCCAGGATGTTTCCTTTAAATATAGCCAGTTGTTCCAACAGGCAATCGACCAGGTTCTAAAAACGCGGTCACTGGGCATAATCGAATATACAATTACTCACAAAAGCGTCAAAATGTTTTATGAGGCCCGGTTTCTTCCGTTGCTTGAGGACCAGGTCGTCGTGATCGTCCGGAACATCACCGAGCGCAAACAAGCGGAGCAGCGCCTGCAATACTTGAGTTTTCATGATATGCTGACAGGGATCTATAACCGGTTCTATTTCGAGGAAGAACTTAACCGACTGGACACCAAAAGGCAGACGCCTCTAAGCGTTATCATGGGCGATGTCAACGGCCTCAAAATAGTGAACGACACCTTCGGGCACCAGGAGGGTGACCGGCTGCTGATCGATGCCGCCACGATCCTCAAGAAGATCTGCCGCAAGGAAGACGTCGTCTGCCGCTTTGGCGGGGATGAATTCGCCGTTCTCCTGCCTAAGACCAAAAAGGAAACTGCGATGAAGATCTGCAATCGAGTGAGAAGGGCCTGTGAAAAAACTGAACGGGAATTGGCGCCGATAAGCTTTGCCCTGGGAGTCGCCACCAGGGAGGAGATAGATCAGGCCTTCCATATTGTTCTCCGGGAAGCAGAAAATATGATGTACCGGGACAAGCCGCTGGACAGCAGAAGCACCCGCTTCTCCATGATCACCTCTTTTCAAAGAGCCTTGGCCGATAAATCTGCGGAAACCCTGGAGCATGGCAGACGTATCCAGGACCTGGTTAAAGAAATAGGAATCCAGCTTGGCCTGTCGAGCATGGAACAGAACGAGATGAGCCTGTTGGCCGCCCTTCATGACATCGGCCAGATTGCCATACCGACCGATATACTGATGAAGCCCTGCTACCTGACAGAGAACGAATGGGAGTTGATGAAGAAGCATCCGGAGATCGGGGAGCGGATCGCCCGATCGGTACCGGATCTCGTCAGCATTGCCGAAGCGATCCTGTCCCACCACGAGCGTTGGGATGGGACGGGCTACCCGCAGGGACTGAAAGGGAAGCAGATCCCGTTGTTCTCCCGCATCCTGGCCATTGCCGACGCCTATGACGTGATGATTAACGGACGGCCCTACAAAAAGGCCGTCAAACATAAGGATGCCGTGGAAGAGATCAAAAATTGCGCAGGGACGCAGTTTGATCCGGAATTGGTCAAACCTTTCGTGGAAGCGCTATCTTGCACCACGCACCGTTGATCGGCCCGCAACGATTCCCGATCAACGACTATAATCCGAAGGCAACTCCTGTTTCAACTTCAGCACCGGGGCAAACAGTTCGCCAAACTCCTGCCAGCGCTGGACCACCTGGCCCGCCTCAAAAGTCAGCAACCCAGCGCCCCTGCCGGCAGCGGCAGCTTCCACTTCCGGCCACCGCACCGGGGCAGATACGGTGGGATGCTCCCTGGCCCGGAGGGAGTAGACACAGACCGTGGTTTTGTGATGGTCGTTCTGGCTCCAGTCCACCAGGACCTTGCCCGGGCGCAGGCTCTTGGTCATCTTGGAAACCACCAACTCCGGATGCCGCTCCTCAAGCAGCCGGGCCTGATCATGGGCGAAACTCTTGGTCCGGTCGTAGGTAACCGGCGTATTCAGGGGTACATAGACCTGCAGGCCTTTGGACCCGGAGGTCTTGGGAAAGCTTTGCAGGCCCATGCTGTCAAAGATCAGGCGCAGCCACAGGGCCACCTGCGCACATTCGACAATGGTAGCCGGGTGGCCAGGGTCGAAGTCGAAGACCACCATCCCCGGTGTGAGGGGATCTCTTCCCGACGAGAGCGAGGTGTGCAACTCGATGGCCGCCGTATTGACCACCCAGACCAGGGACGGCAGGTCGTTGACCAGGCAGAAGTTAACGTTCCGCGCCGCGCCCGGCGGGTGCCCGCTTGCAGGCGTGGGCGCGGCGCCCGTCGACCGGTTGTAAACCTGGGCGGTGTCCAGCCATTCCGGCCGGTACTCGGGACACTCCTTCTGATAGAAGAAGCCACCATCCACGCCTTCGGGGTAACGCTTCAGGGTCACCGGACGCTCTAGAAGATGGGGCAGTATTGCCGGAGCGATGCGGACGTAGTAGTCGATCAGCTGGGCCTTGGTAAAACCGGCAGCCGGATAGTAGACCTTGCCCAGATTGGAAAGCTGCAGCTTCTTGCCTGCTATCTCGATGGATGTCACACTGGCGGTCTTATCGGGCACGAGCCTGCTTCGCCCCTTCCCTGGCCGGAGCCTTTTTCTTGACCGCTGCCAGGCTGGCCTCCAGGGCAGCCATCAGGTCGATCACCTTCGCCCCTTCGTCCCCTGTCGGCTGTGGCACCACCGCCTCACCCTCAGACTTCCGTCCGATCAGGTCCATCATCCGATCCCGGAAGTCGTCGTGATACTGGGCGGGGTCAAAATCCACCGAGAGACTTTCGATAAGCTGTTCAGCCATCCTCAATTCTCGCGGCGCCGGGTCGGCAGCCAGTGGAGGCAGGTCTTCCAATTGCTCCAGAGCCACCACCTCGTCTGCGAAGTACATGGTGGACAGGCTGAGAGCGGTGCCAGCCGGGCGGATCACCGACAGGCGCCGCTTGTTGTGAAACGTGAATCTGGACACAGCAGCTTTACTTGTCTTCTGCATGGCCAGCAGCAGCAGGGAGTAGGCCTTGGCCGCTCCCTTGTCGGGCACCAGGTAGTAGGACTTTTCGAAGTAGACCGGGTCGATCTGCTCCATCCTGACAAAGTCCTCAATCTCGATCTTCTGGGTGTTCTCCGGGTAGATGGCCGCCAACTCTTCATCTGTGACCACTACGTGACGCCCCGGGGAGATCTCATAGCCCTTGACGATCTCCCCGGCAGGAACCTCAACCCCGTCGGAGGCGCAGACGTTCTTCAGGCGGATGCGGCAGCCGTCGGATTTGCGCAACTGGTGAAAGCGGATCGCCTGGACCTTGACGGAGTTGTACAGCTTGACCGGAACGTTAACCAGCCCCAGGCTGATGGTCCCGCTCCAGATGTGCCTTGGCATACCGGCTCGTGCCTCCCTTATCGGAAGTCGGATGCAAATTTGACATTGGGGACGATTCTCATTGTCACAATCGTCCCAATGTCACCCGACCATCCCGCTCTAATCTCGAACCTCAAGGATCAGGTTTCCCGGACAACCTCCCGGGGGTTCTTATCCGGCCGCAACCCTTTAAAAGCCGGGTGGCGCAGGGTGTCATGGAGAGTCCACTGGGTGAACTCCACCTCGCAGACCAAAAGCGGCTTCACAAAGACCGCTGCCTCACGCCCACCAAGGTGGGCACCCGGGGCTACCCGCCCCCCGGGGCCGCCCTGAAAAGGGCTCGTTGCCCGGCGTAAGGGCTGTAATGCCTCGGCCAGCCGGTCCAGTGTCTGGTCGCTGAAGCCGGTCCCCACCCTGCCAGCATATACCAGTTGCTGTTCCCCCCGGGCGCGGCCCGGTAACGTATCATAATAACCGACCAGCAGCGCCCCGATCCTCCCGGACCTGGCTCCGCTGCCCGGAAGCCAGCCGCCGATCACCAACTCCTGACGCAGTTGGTTCTTGATCTTCAGCCAGGCCCCGCTACGCTTGCCGGGCTGGTAGGGGCTGTCCAGGCGCTTGGCCATCACGCCCTCCAAGCCCAACTGGCGGCTGATCGCCTGCACGGCGGGGCCGTTGCCCGCCACATAGGCCGGGGTCTGCCAGGCCTTGCCTGAGAGATCCAGTCCGGCCAGCACCTCCCGGCGCCCGGTGTAGGGCTCGTCCATCAGGAAAGCGCCGTCCCGGTAGAGCACGTCAAAGATCATATAGGCAACCGGGGTCGTTGTCATCAACTGCCTGACTGCTTGCCCCGAGGCCACCCCCATGCGGTTTTGGAGCCTGCCGAACGACGGCCTGCCGTCATCTCCGAAGGCAACGATCTCCCCGTCCAGGATCAGTTGGGAAGTACCCGGCAACTCGGCCAGGGCCTGCACCTCCGGGTACTGCCCGGTGATATCGAGCAGGTTGCGGCTGGCCAGGCGCGCCCTGCCATGGTCAAGGTAGAGGATCGCCCTGATGCCGTCCCACTTCATCTCGAAGCTATAGTCGCCGTCGTTGGCCGGCATCGCCCCCGGCTTGGCCAGCATCGGCATGATCCCCTTGGGCACCGGTTCTTTCGCCATCCACGACCACCTTGAACCAATAACAATAATGCTCCGCGCTCCTAGTATGACAATATCGCCCGGAATAATATACTGCCGGCCCGGGGCAACGCTCAGGCGTTTTTTTCGGCTACCGAGGTGATCTTGATACCGCCGCGGGGCTTTTGGACAACGGTGGCCCGGCACCAGCCAGGCTGGCAGGCCGCAAACACATCGGCAGCAATCCGGTCTGCCAGAGCCTCGCAGAAGATCCCCTCCTCCCGGAAGCTCCACAGGTACAGCTTGAGGCTCTTGCTCTCGATACACAGGTTGCGCGGGGCATACTCGATGATCACCGTACTCCAGTCCGGCTGGCCTGTAACCGGGCACAGGCTGGTGAACTCGTCGCTCTCCATAACCACCCTGGCCACTCTGGCAGGTTTGGCAAAGGTCTCCAGGTTCCGCCCGGGCTCCCGGACCTGCTGGCCCAAGGCTTTAAACTCCGGCATCGTTTGTCTACACCTCCAAACGGAATGGGTTGTACTTCACGCCCCAGTCAAAGGTATCGACTCTTTCCACCCGCTTCAACCATCCTACGATCAGGTAGGTCAACGGGGTGGCCGCGGCCTCGTAAGCCACTTTCCAAACATACTGGGCGACTACCATCTGGATCAGCACTCCACCCGGCACCAGGCCGTAGAAGGCGCCCGCGATGAAGATCAGGGTGTCCACCCCCTGGCCGATCACCGTCGAGCCGATTGTGCGTGTCCACAGCCACCGTCCGCCAGTCAGCTTCTTCATAAGCGACAGAATGGCGGAATTGGAAAACTCCCCGGCCCAGTAGGCCACCAGCGATGCGCCCACCAGCCTGGGGGTCATGCCGAGCACAGTAGCATAAGCATTCTGGTTTTGCCAGAAAGAGGGATGGGGAAGGGCAATCACCGCCAGAAAGATCAGGGCCATCAAGACATTGCAGGCAAACCCCACCCAGATCACCAGGCGAGACTTCCGGTAGCCGTAAACCTCCGTCAGCACATCACCGAAGAGGTAGGAGAGCGGGAACAGGATCACCGCTGCCGGTAGCACCAGTCCGAATACCTGGATCAGTTTCCCGGCGATAATGTTGGAGAGCAGCAGGAACATCACGAACAGGCAGGCCAGAATCAGAAAGGCCGGGGAAAACTCCTTGCCATTCTCGTGCGTCATAACAAAACCTCCTGTTTTGTTAAAGCGGGTTATCAGCGACCGCTTACAAGCTTACAGGAACATTTTATCATATTCAGGCGTCTTCATGCTACTTCCCCCGGCTAACAAATGTGGCGCCGGCTGCTCATGGCTCCGGGAACGAAACCAGGGATGCAACGGGCAGCCCGTTGCATCCCTGGTTTCGGTTAAATACCGATCGCTATTGCATCTGGGCCTGCATGGTGATGAACTTCTGCTCGGCGCTGGCGTAGAGTTCTTGCGGGGCTGAATCCACCTTGTACCAGCCTTTCTGGCTCATGATGTTGAAAAGGTTTTGCTGGTTCTGCAGGCTCTTGTTCAGCAAGCCGGAGGCATGATTCCTGACCTGGTCGCATGAGCCCTCCAGCGTCGCGTGGCAGAGCATCTGGGCCTCGAGTTTCTGCAGGTAGAGAAGCGTTCCGGCCCATTCTTTCTCCTGTGGTTGGTTTGCCATGTCTGCTTTCCCCCTTATTGTAATTTGCTCTTATTGGTGACAAAGGAAGTCGTAGCGGATAGCCACTGCTTGTGCTCATTGCTCAGGGACTGGCAATAGGATTTAAGCTGGGGATCGATAGCGCCGCCTGCCGCGTAGTCACAGTTCTTGGCGATCGATTCAAACAGGCTGCTCATGTCTTCGAGGTACAGCAACTCTCTGGTGGTTAAATGATGCATGCAAGATCCCTCCGTATGTTTTTTTATATCTTTGCCGAAGGGCGAAAAAACATGCATGAAAGTGTTGCCATTCCAAAATTGCTTGAAAGCCTCTCAAAAAAACGTCCGTCCCGATTCAGCCGGAACGGTCGCATCCCGGTACCATAAAAAAGACCGGTGCCGTTGAGGCGCCGGTCTAGCTATGGGAGGAATACGCTTGCTTGAAAAACCGACCACAGATGATTACCTGGCTCTAAGCTTCAGTGGGGGAAAAGCAATCACCCTCTGAAGCCAAGACCCAGTTGAATGGCTTGACATCCAATCAGATGCCTGGGCTGCCACCCGCAATTATTGCGTGGTAGTGGTCAGTCCGGAAGTGGAAACGCCCGACGTCCGGTGGGGCATCACTTGCCTGATCGCCTGATTAACTGCAGTGGCCTGGGTCTGAGTCAATGTCCCGTTGGACACCATTTGGGTCAGGATCGGGCTCTGCCTCTGGCCGGAAGCTGGCCTCTGGCCGGAAGCTGGCCGCGGGCTTGAGCTTGGCTGCCTATTGGCATAAGCCTGGACCACCTGGTTTGCCTGGGCCTGGGTTATGGTTCCATTGGAGACCAGACTCGCCAGAGCTGTCTTGATATTAGCCTGCATCTGCTGCGAATTGAACTGTCTCTGAGAACCGTTGGGCTGGCCAGGCTGCGCACCATTAGTTGATGGGGCAGTGGCAGACGGCTGTGTGGTGCTGGTAAACGGTTGCGGGGTAACGGCAGCCGGTTGCGATTTGGCACACCCCACAACGCCCACGGAGATTGCTGCTGCAATCACTAATGCCGACAACGACAACAATACGGCCTTGCTTTTTGACACGTAAGCACCTCCTTTCACCAGGATTGTTACAACATCTTCATAGATTCTATTCTTTACCATCGGTGTATACCTTAAAGGAAGATAAGAAAATCATGACAATTGGTGAGTCTGGCATCCTTCAACCGTTTAGAAAGCTTCGATGTTGTTGCCCATAATAGGGCTCAGTACGCCAGGATTGGGGAAAAACATCTCAATGAAGTTGAAATTGTTGACAATATTAACGGCAGACGGAACCATATTTAAATTCCCGTTTACCTGGCCAAGATTGTCATTGGTCTTGGCATACTGGGTCCAGCCGTTCTGTACCTGCTTTCCCTGGAGCAGGCCGGCGTTGTTGCGAAATTCACCAACCTGAATTGCCCCGACCCAAACCCCAACGGCCATAACTGAACACCCTTTCGATTTTCCTGAATTTTCGTTTAGATTTTCATAATTTGGGTGGGAGTCCGGTTCCTTTGGCAGCACCAGGTTTGGGGATGGCTCTCTCCTCAGTGGGTTCGCCTGTAATTATCTGCATGTCAATGCAATCCGGATCGCTCAGATAGTTCAGCCTGCTGTTAACCAAGTTGGCATCCCCATTGACCCGACCCAGGGAATAGTTGATCTTCGAATGCGACCGCCAACCGCGCTGGGTGTTGTCGCCAGATAATAAATTGGCATTATTCCTGATATCGTTGATCTGAATCTGCCCGATGACAATTGCAGTTTTCCTCACTCTTCCTCACTGTCCCCCTCCAGCCAATTCCCTTCCTCCTCAGGAAGCTTCAATCCCGGAGGTTCAATGTTGATCATGTCAAACAGATCCGGGTCCTCGACCATGCTGATCAGGTCGGCAATCTCCGCCCGGTCGCCGCTCAGGCGGCCAAATCCGCTGTTGGTCTTGGCATAGGTGCGCCAGTCGCAGAAACAGTTGTTGCCGACGGCTACCACTGAGCCTGTGTCCACATCGGCAATGCGCAAGATATTGATGTTGATGTTCAACTCTTTGAGCACAACAATTGACTCCTTCCGCGCCCGCCAAAGCGGGCACCCGCTACTGCGTAAAGTCAAGATCCACTGATACCGGCCTGTTTTTGGGGATTTTCACAGTCAACGACCCGTTGCTATAGTGAGCGCTGGTTCCGTCGCTACGCACATCACCCGGCAGCCTGATCGCCCGGTAAAATTCCAGAGCCCTGCCATCCTGCCCCTGCCAGCCAGAAGGACTCTGATTTTTCCCCGATACGTAAAGGATGTCGCCGCGCAGCCGGATGGATATATCGTCTTTGCTTTTGATGCCCGGTATATAAGCGGTAAGTGTTACCTGCCAGGCGGCCTCCGTAATCGTAAACTGCGGCTGCCAGGCGCCGGAGGGCGCCGCCGCGCCCGCGCCTTGAGGGCACCCGCTGGACCCGGCGCCGCCACCTGCGGAAGCGGTTTCTTCCCCATCCTGCCCAGCGCCTGACTCGCTTGAATCCTGAAAATTGAAAATGCCCGATCCCGGGGGCCCTTTCATGATGCCGCCCAGCATCTCTTTACACCAACTGGAATCGATCCCCGGCACGTTGATCATCTTCTGCATCTCCATCGCCTTATCCAACCAGGACCTGTCAAACTTCCAATTGTGGTCAGTCATCTCTTTCATCGCCTTCTGCAACTCCAACGCCTTTTCCAGCCATGCCCGGTCAAACATGACGCAGCCTCCTAAAATTGCCATACCTGCTAACCATAATATTAGAAGAGCGACCAAAAGGTGATCTCAACAATCAGCCCGGCCTGGAATAAAGTAGAGTAGCTTGAAGGCTATCGGGCAAGGGTGGTTGGAATGCTGCACTGGCTCCGGAAACAGGCAGGGAAAATATTTCGTGGGGAGCGGGAAGAGCGGACGGCCAGGAGCGTCGACCAGTGCCTGTCCGAGCTGGCTCAACTGCGTCAGGATTTAGACCGGGAACTGACGGAACGGACCTGGTCGGTTGACAAGATCGTGATCGAGAAGCTGCAGGCGGACAAGGTGGAGTTGAATCTCGGCTCCCTCGACATCGGAGAATTGAGCGGTATGCTCAGCATCGGGTTCAATTACGGCGGGAGACTGATCAAGGTGGACTCGAAGGGCGGTTGAAAAACGGGGCAGCAGCCTCTTCAAGGCAGAACCGATAAACAAAACCCAGCCGCACGGCCCATCAAGAAGACCATGGGCAAGGACGATGTCCAAAGCACGGGCAATTACAAACCCGGTACAACCGGTAAACCGGGAGAGCCCGCAAGAACCAGTGTCCACCCTCACCTCAACATTCGTTACAGGTAACCTAAGCCGCCTTACATCACCAGTGCTCCGGCGCCGTGGATCTCACCCCGCCGCAAGGCTTCGAGGGCGGCGTTTGCCTGCTCCAGCGGGAAGGGTTGCACCTCGATGCGCACCGGAACTTTGGGAGCAAGAGCCAGAAACTCCTCCCCGTCCTTCCGGGTGAGGTTGGCCACCGACCGCACCACCCGCTCCCCCCAGAGAATCTCGTAGGGAAATGACGGGATGTCGCTCATGTAGATCCCGCCGCAGACGACCGTCCCACCTTTGGCCACTGCTTTCAGCGCCGCCGGCACCAGTTCGCCCACCGGGGCAAAGATGATGGCTGCGTCCAGTTCCACTGGGGGCGTATCCAGAGAACCGCCCACCCAATCCGCCCCCATCTCCCGGGCGAACCGCTGTGCCTCCGCATCACCAGACCGGGTAAAAGCGTAGATCTTGCGCCCCTGGTAGCGGGCTACCTGGGCGACGATGTGCGCTGCGGCGCCAAAACCGTAGATGCCCAGGCACTCTGCATCTCCCGCCATGACCAGGGAGCGGTAGCCGATCAGTCCGGCGCAGAGCAGGGGCGCCGCCTGCAGGTCGGGATAGCCATCCGGGATCGGAAAGCAGAAACGGCAGTCAGCGACCGTATACTCGGCAAAACCCCCATCAATCTGGTAGCCGGTGAAACGGGCCTGATCGCAGAGATTTTCCCGGCCGGTGAGGCATCGTCTGCACTGGCCGCAGGAGGCGCCCAGCCAGGGCACGCCCACCCGCTGCCCGGGTGAGAACTGACTGGCCAGATCACCCGTGCTCACCACCGCGCCCACTATCTGATGCCCCATGATGAGGGGAAGCTTGGGTTCCTTCAACTCTCCATCCAGGATGTGCAGATCGGTGCGGCAGATCCCGCAGGCCCGGACCCTGATCAGAACCTGGTTCCGGTCAGGTTCCGGAACCGGTACCTCTGCCAGGCGCAAGGGTTTTCCCGGGGCATCCAAAATCATCGCCCGCATGATGAACGCTCCCTTCCATCACTTTTTAGCCTCGTGTAGGCAGTGCAGCCGGCCACTTTCCAACTCACGGACCACCCGCTCCAGGTACCACTTCTCGGAGCGCCCCGGCGCCATGTTTTTCAGCCTGATAACCTGCAGTCCCAGAGCCTCGTCGGCCATCTTCGGGGACTGAAAGGTAAGCTGCCTGTACCTCTGTTTCAACCGATCAATCTCTCTGTGGCTATGCAGTTTGGCAAGAGCAGGGATTGCCCAGACTCCAGCCGCTAATGCCAGCAGGATCAGTGCCAAGTAAAGCATACGAAGCCATCACCCTTCACGCGCTTTCCGGTCGTCGCCGTAAACATTTTCTGTTTTCCAGCTTGTCTGCTATTATAATAGCAGAGTCCATACGTGATGTGTGAGGTTCGAGGTGAGAATCTCACCTACCAATAGTGAGGTGCCGCCATGGACAGGCCCCGGTCGGGTCGGATCCGCTTTCTTACGGTAATCAGCCTGTTTCTGTCCATCTTCTGGGCCTTCTACTCCCTCAAGCTCAGAAAGCTCTGGCGCTCCCAGACCTGGTACGAAGATAGGCGGCGGGAGTTGTTCGCCTCCCAGGCCCGGCGTTTCCGGAATACCGCGGTTGATCTGGGAGGGCTGATGATCAAGCTGGGCCAGTTCTTCAGCACCCGGGTGGATGTGCTCCCCCAGGCGGTTACCAGGGAGTTGGCCGGCCTGCAGGACGAGGTGCAGCCCGAGGACTTTGCAGCGATCAGACAGGAGGCCGAAACAGAGTTCGGGCGGCCGCTGGAGGAGATCTACGAGCGCCTGGACGAGACTCCCCTGGCCGCCGCCTCCCTCGGCCAGGTTCATTGCGGGCGATTGGCAAGCGGGCAGACGGTGGCCGTGAAGATCCAGCGCCCGGGGATCGAGGAAACGGTGGACACGGACCTGAAAGCGGTGCGGCGGTTCATCGGCCTGATCAAGCTACTGACCGACTGGGAGAAGTATGCGGATTTTGACGCCATCTTCAGCGAGTTTTCTGACATGGTGCACGAAGAGCTGGACTACATCCACGAGGGGCACAACGCCGAGATTATCGCCGCCAACCTCGCCGATAACCGTGAGGTAATCGTCCCCCGGATCTTCTGGGAGCATACCACCAGGCGCGTGCTCACTATGGAGTTCGAGGATGGGATGAAGATCACCGACTACGAGGGGCTGGCCAAGGCCGGGGTAAACCGTCACGACCTAGCCATCAGTCTGCTGCAGATTTATATCAAGCAGATCCTGGTGGACGGCTTCTTCCACGCCGACCCGCACCCTGGCAACCTTTTCATCACCCCTGCCGGACGAATCATCCTGATCGACTTCGGTATGGTGGGAGTGATCTCCAGGCCGCTGCGAGATAACCTGGTGCAACTCGCTCATGCCATGATCCAACGGGACTACGACCAAGTGGTGGCCCTGCTCAAAAAGGTCGGCTTCCTGCGGCGCGGCACCGACACCGAGTTGCTGGCCAGGGCGATTGCATTGTTCATGGAGGAGATCCTGGGTAAGAGAGAAGACCTGTTCAGCGGCAACCTGGGAGAGATTATGGACAATATGGAGAGCCTGTTATACGAGAATCCCTTCCAGATCCCCGCCAACTTCACCTTCCTGGGCCGGGCGCTGGGAACGCTCCTAGGCCTGTGCGTGGGTCTCGACCCGGAGATCGACTTTCTGGACGAGGCCATGCCCTACGTGACCGAATTTACCAGGGAGAACATCAGGACGTGGGATATAGTCAAGAAGAAGGCCACCGCCATCGGCAATTCGCTGGTGGAACTGCCCCCGCTGGCGGAGCGGGTGCTCTGCAAGGCAGATCGGGGCGACCTGAACATCAAGGTATCCATGCCGGACATGGAGGTGACCTTCGCTGCCAATACCCGGGCGCTCAACCGTCTGACCTGGGCGCTGACCTTCGGTTTCGTCCTCATGGTATCCGCCTACCTGCAGGTGAACCATTACCAGATCGAGGCCCGGTACGGCTTCGCGTTAAGCGCCCTGCTGTTTCTCTCCCTATTCCTGCAAAACGGAGGTGGGCCGCGCCGCCGGCACTTCCATCATCCACCCCAAATTAGACGGGGGCAAAGAGGTTGAATGATGCTGATCCCCGCGCTGGCGCCGATGCGATCGGCCCCCGCCTCGATCATGTCAATGGCATCCTGATAGGTCCGGATACCGCCGGCTGCCTTGACGCCAATTTCCGGTCCTACCGCCGACCGCATCAACCGCACGTGCTCCAACTTGGCCCCAGCCGGCCCGAAACCGGTGGACGTCTTGACAAAACCCGCCCCCGCCTTGACAGCCAGCCTGCAGGCGCGCACAATCTCATCATCCGTCAGGTAGCAGGTCTCGATGATTACCTTGACCACCGCTTGGCCTGCAGCCTCGACAACCGCCCGGATATCCCCCTCCACGAAAGAGTCGTGGCCTTCTTTCAATGCCCCGATATTGATCACCATATCGAGTTCGTCCGCCCCGTTCAGGGTCGCCTCACGCGCTTCAAAGGCCTTGGCCGGGGTGGTGGTGGCGCCCAAAGGAAAGCCGATCACTACCGCCACTTTGACATCCGACCCCTGAAGCGCTTTCTTGGCAGTGGCGGTGTGGCAGGGGTTGACGCAGACCGAGGCAAAGTGATACTCGAGCGCCTCTGCGCAGAGAGCACCAATTTCCCCAGTCGTGGTGGTCGGTTTCAGGTTGGTGTGCTCGATCTGCGAAGCCAGATTGATTTTATCGGGCACGAGATTCCCCTCCTCGTGATTATTTCATTGATCGGCGCCCTGCAGGGCGGTATCATTACATATAGAGTCATTGGAGAGGAATGAAGATTCATTGCCGGACAGTGGTATCTTTTACGTTTATATAATCAGGTGCGGCGACGGCACCCTCTACACCGGATATACGAATGACCTGGAGGCCAGGCTGGCCGCCCACCGGGATGGTAAGGGGGGAGCAAAGTACACCAGGGGCCGGGGGCCGCTGGAACTGATATACAAGGAAACACTCGGCAGCAATATAGCCGCCATGAAAAGAGAGCGGGAGATCCAGAAACAGACCAAAGCTCAGAAGGAACGCCTGATCAGGGGATGAGAGACGGGATACCCGTCCGTGTCATGCGATTAATTTTCCTATAATGAAAGCGATGCCGGCGGCTGATCCACTGATCAAAACAACTATCATGAATTTAACCCATTGTTCCGGATTATTTTCAAATTTTTCCATAACAGGATCAAGCCTCGTTAATTTTTTTGCTAGAAACCAAGATCCATTGTGTTACCTCGTTTTGGGATTCGTGTGAAGTTCCCCATAACCTCCACTGTCTCGGTGACAAACATGAAGGCCTGAGGGTCTGCGTCCAGCACGATCTCCTTCACCTTGGGGATCTCATAGTGGTTGACCACGCAGTTGATCACCTTTTTAGGGTCACCAGAGTAGGCGCCCTGCCCTTCGAGAAAAGTCACCCCCCGGCTGACCTCGTTCAAGATCCTGGCAGCGATGGCGACGCTCTGTTCTGAGATGATCATCACCGACTTGTTGTTGTCCAAACCGTCGATCACCCGGTCGGTCGTCTTGCCGTTCACCCACATGCTGACAATGGTGTATAAGGCGATCTTGGGGTCGAAGAAGAAGAGCGACGCCAGGATGATGACCAGGTTGCAGTAAAAGGAGAAGGCGCCGACAGAGATGTTCCACCGCTTCTTGGCGATGATGGAGGTGATGTCCGTCCCCCCTGTGGAAGCGCCGGCCTTGAGGATGATTCCACCCCCTATCCCCCCGATGACCCCGGAGAACACCCCCGCCAGGAACAGGTCGTGGCCCAAGTTCGGCACGGGAGTGAAAGGTTTCGTAAGCGGCAGGGCAATGGCCATGGCCACAGTGCCGAGCAGACTGTACAGGATGAACTTCCAGTCCAACTCCTTCAGACCGAGCAGAAAAACAGGGATGTTCAGCACCAGGACGCCTATGTAGAAGGGGATGTGCAGCAGGTAATTGCCGATCAGGGCGATTCCAGCCACTCCTCCCGACAACAGCCCGTTCGGTATGACCAGGGCGTTATAGGAGTATGCCATGATCACGGCGCCGGCCAAAATGGTCAGCAATTTTATGATGAACGGCCATGCTCTTCTTTTTATGGCATCAAGGTTGATTTTACCTGTCAGTCTCATGCTCCTCCGCCCAATCTTCTATGCGCCGAATACTCTCCATCAAATATTATCATACGCCTTTTAAAAGAGTAATGAGTAATGAGTTATCTTTCCACTCATCACTCAATCCTCATCACTCATTACTTGCTATAAGGTATGAACGTCGGCGAACCTGAGAAAAACAGCCTGCGCCTCGTCCGGGATCAACGCCCTCTCGATGACAACGGACAGTTCCTCGCTCAAATCGATTCTTTCACCGGTTCCGAGGTCATCGACCACCGGCCGGAACGGCAGGTTGCGGTTGATGGCTGTCACACACGCCACCTTCCCCGTGCTCAAGAGCACCAGGGTATCAATCGGATAGGGATAGACGCTGGTCGAGAACAGTCTGACCAGTTCATACTTGATTTCACGGTCGCCGTAAGTCATGATCATCTCATAGGTTTCGTTGGGGGGAAAGGCCTTGCGGTATACCCGTTCCGTTGTCATGGCGTTGTAAACATCCGACAGGGCGCAAATGCCGGCCATGTTGCTGATTTCTTTGCCTTTGAGACCATTGGGGTAGCCGCTCCCGTTGTACCTTTCATGATGGTTCAGCACTATTTTCAGCGCAGTGTCACTCACCTGGTTCGACACAGTTTCCATGAGCATCTCCTGACCCCAGGCCGGGTGGTTCTTTACCTCCTCGAACTCCTCTTCTGTCAACCTGCCCGGTTTATTCAGGATTTCAGGCGACACCCTGGTCTTTCCCAGGTCGTGCAGGATGCTCCCCATCCCCAATGTGAGCAGATCATTCTTTCGATAACCAAAGTTGATGCCCATATAAACTGAAAAGACGCAAACATCGATGGAGTGCGCAAAGGTATAGACGTCCGCCGCCGATATTTCTGCCAGCCCGCCCGAGGGGATCTTTCCGTTAATGATCTCATCTACAATGGTGGTGACGCTCTCCACGACACCGGCAAACTCCCTCTGCTTTCTGTTCGTTTCCGCCCAACTCTGGATGGATGCCATCGCCTGCACCCGGATGCTTTCCTCCAGTATGAGTTCTGCCTCCTGGTCGTTCATCGCCGACATGCCGCAAGGCATGCTTTCGACTGAAACCGCCAGGACATTATGCTCTTTCAAACCTTTAATGTAGGAAGAAGTGAGTTCCACTCCCCTGTTTAAAAGCAATTGCCCTTTCTGTCCGTAAACCGGCCTCGAGAGGCTCATGCCAGGAATGAGATGAGACACGGGAAGGTTCATCTTTTATGCGAGATTCCCTCCTTATCGATGAGGGGTAGCCCCTTCTCGAGGTTCGAGTTTCGAACCTCGAACAGGATCACGCCGTTTCCTTTGTCATCTGCTTCAGTTCCTGCAGGCCATCCCACGCCAGATCGGTCAAGATAGCCATGTTGTGACCCTTGTAATGCAGAACTTTTAAGAAATACTCATGCGCCTTCTTGATGTTCCCCAACCTCTTGTTCAACTCACCGATTATGTACAGGGCCTGAAGTTCCGAGTTTTCGATGGCATAAGCGTACATGCTGGAATCGATAACCCCGCCCGGGCCCACCTCCTGCCGTTTTCCAGGAGCGACGGTATTTATTTTACCCTTCAAGACCAGGTAGAACCTGCCGGAGTCGTCAAAGACAACCCTGCTGCCCATATTTATTTTCTTCAGCAATGTTCCGTTGTCCATAAACCCATCTCCTCCCGTAACCCCGCGCCCGCTTGCGGGCGCGGGGTTACGTCCCTGGCTTTCGCCAAGTTTGCCCTTGTTTGCCTTTTACAATCGATTGAAGACTTCTTTAATTAATCAGAGAATCCTTCTTTGAAGATAAAATTAGTATATTAGTCCTACTATACAGGGGATTGGAGCAACTCTCACTTCGGACCCCGGGCAGGCATTCTGTCTTTACCGGCAGGAGTTTTATCATAAACCGCCCTCCGCTCGTCAGATCCAGGTGGCAGAGGTATTATTGCCTCAACCAACTGGATCAAATAACGCATGTCGAACGGCTTGCTGATAAAATGCCGGATCAATCCCTGTTTTCTGGCTTCAATTACATCCTGCTTTTCTTCCACATAGCCCGAGATCATGATTACAGGCACACCGGAAATCAAGCTCTGCACCTCTCTTAAAGTCTGCAGGCCATTCTTGCCGGGCATCACTTGGTCGATGATAATCAATGCAGGAGTCCGGGCCCGGATTGCGTCAATTGCCTGCTCCCCGCTCATGGATGCCTGTACCGCAAACCCTTCGGCGGTCAAGACATCAGTTAAAAGCTCGCAAATAACGCGCATGTCATCGACAATGAGCAGGTAGTCGTCATCTCGCATCCTCAATCAATCATCCCTCCTGTTATCTCTAAAACTGGTTCCTGTACCAACTCAATCTTACACTAGTAATTCCTTGGCATCAATGTTAAATATTTATCAAATAATAAGTTTTTTTGTAATTATTCAGGACATTCTATCTCGATCATTCAGCAAAGTTATCAGGTGGTGGTTGTATTAAACAGAAAGACAGCCACAAAAGGCTGCCCAACTTTCTCCCGTATTGAAGCTCCCCGCCGATGATGGCGGCAGGGGGCGTCAATCATAGGATACTATCCTGACGAACAGGTCGACCAGTGCCGGTTCAAACTGGGTGCCTGCACACCTTTCAAGCTCTTCCAGCGCCTCCCGGTGGCTAATCGCCTCCTTGTAAGGACGTCCACTGATCATGGCGTCATAGGCGTCGACAACAGACAGAACACGGGACGGCAGGGGGATCCGGGTGCCCTGCAGCCCGCTGGGATAGCCAGTCCCGTCCCAGCGTTCGTGGTGGGTCAGGATGGCCTCGGCAATGACGGTCAGATTGGGGACAGACCTGGCGATTCTGTTGCCGATCCCGGGGTGTTCCTTCACGATCTGCCATTCTTCCGAGGTCAAGCAGCAGGGTTTCAGGAGAATCCTTTCGGGTATGGCGATCTCGCCGATATCATGCAGGACAGCCAGGATAGACAATTCTTCCCTTTCGGTCTTCGATAGCTTGAGAGCATTCGCCATTTTTAGCACCAGGCCCTGGACGCGCTGCCCATGCTCCACCGTCTCCCGAGTTTTTTCCGCCAGTGATCTCTGCAAATAGGTGACGACAGAAAACCGGGTATGGTTGCTGCCTAGCTTCTTCCAATACATCATGTCTTCGGCTTCCCGCAACACATCATCGATGTTTTGATCCGCATCCCTTTTCGTAGCGCCACCCAGAGAGACACTCACGGGAATTGGGTCTCCCTTTGCCTTCTCGCAGGTCTTTCTGATCCGGTCACAGATCTGTTCGGTAGTTTCCGTATCAGTTTTTGGCAGAAGAATGGCAAACTCGTCACCACCCCAGCGACAGACTATGTCTTCAGCACGGCACGCATTTTTTACAATCCCGGCGACCTTGACGATCAACTGGTCCCCTTTCCGGTGGCCAAAAGTATCGTTGACCAGCTTGAGACCGTCGATGTCACCGATAATTATGCTTAAGGGCAGTTGCCTTTTGGCATTGAGCCGTTTGAGCTCCTCCTCGAAGAAAGACCGGTTGTAGAGACCGGTCATTACGTCGTGAAAGCCCAGGTACTTGAGGCGCTCTTCCGCCTGCTTGCGCTCGGTGATGTTGCGGACAGCCACGACGACCTGATCCTTGAGCAGCGGGATGAACCTGGCTTCGAAAAACCTCGTCTCCCCATCGAGGGGCATGGGATACTCGATCACTACCAGTGACTGCGTCTCCAGGGATTGAACGATCGCCTCCAGAAACTGCCGGTCCAACTTTTTGGAAATGTCGATCTGCTTCCCCATCAAGCCTCCTTCCGGGTCGTACAGGTCGGCAGGGTGGCCCGCCGACAGCTTCTGGTATGTGCCGTCAGCGCTGAATCTGAAGAACAGGTCCGGGATGGCCTGAAAGACCGCCTGGAGTTCCGAGGCCGTCTGGCGCAATTTCTCTTCCGCCTGCTTGCGTCCGGAGATGTCTACAATAACCCCCACCAGGCCTTTCAGGCGTCCATCCATATCCTCATAAGTAGCTTTGTGAAAGCTGACATCACGATTCAGTCCATCAGCAAAACGAACCCTGGAGTCGAAGACCTGTATTCCCGGATGGCTGAATAACTCCTGATCCATCTTATGATATATGTCAGCCAATTCTTTCGGCCAAATATCGGAGACGGTTTTGCCGATAATGCCCTCATCCGATAGGCCGAACATGGTCTCGAACGTCTTGTTGCAACCCCCGTATATACCCTGGATGTCCTTGTAATAAATGGCCATTGGGATGGCATCGATCAATACCTGCAGAAAATGCAGACCTTCCTCGCTCTCATGGCCCATCCGTCCATTGCTCCCTTCATCCACGAAAACAAACAAACTGAATTGTCAGGCCCTCTTACAAAGAATAACAATTTGCGAACCTGAAAAAGGCGACCCGTGCCTCGTCTGGCGTCAGCGCCCTCTTGATGACGATGGCCAACTCCTCGCACAAGTCGATCCTCTCTCCGGTTCCGACCACAGTAATCACCGGGCGTAACGGCAGGTTGCGATTATTGTTCACCACGAGACCAACCCACCCATTGCTCAAGAGTACCAGGGTTTCAACAGGATAGGGGTAGACACACTTCGAGAAAAGCTTGACCAGTTCATACCTGACATTAAGGTTGCCGTAAGTCATGATCATCTCATAGGCTTCATTAGAGGGAAAGGCCTTGCGGTATACCCGCTCCACCGTCAGTGCGTTATAGACATCCGACAGGGCGCAAATTCCGGCCATGTCGCTGATCTCGGCGCCCCTGAGGCCTCTGGGGTATCCGCTCCCATCGTACCGCTCATGATGGTTCAGCACTATTTCCAGCGCGCTGTCGCTGATTTGAACGGATGCATCCTCGATGAGCATCTCATAACCCCAGAGCGGGTGGTTCTTGACCACCCCAAACTCCTCATCGGTCAAGCGCCCCGGTTTATTCAGAATTTCAGGCGACACCCTGGTCTTTCCCAGATCATGCAGGATGCTTCCAATCCCCAGTATGAGCAGGGAGTCTTTTTTATATCCATAATGGATGCCTATATAAATAGAGAAAGCGCAGACATCGATCGAATGCGCGAAGGTGTAGACGTCTGCGGCTGATATTTCCGCCAACCCGCCCAGGGGAATCTTGCCGGCCAGGATCTCGCTCACTATGGCGCCAACGCATTCATAGATCTTGGCAAACTCTTCCTGTTTTCTGTTTGTTTCGACCCAACTCTGGATGGACCCCATCGCCTCCACGCGGATGCTCTCCTCCAGGATCTCCACTGCCCCCGTACAGTCCAGATCAATGATGCCTTCTACTGCAACTGCCAAAACTCGATGCTCTTTCAAGCCCTTAATATACGAGGTGGTAAGCTCTATCCCCCTGTTCAAAAGCATCTGTCCTTTCTGGCCGTAAACTGGCCTCGAGAGCTTCATGCCAGGGGTGAGGTGAGTTACAGGCAGGTTCATATTTGGACCGGATCCCCTCTCTAAATGCTTGACCTCTCCCACGTACATGAGGGCAGATCCCTCCAGGAATTTTGAAAGTAATTCTATGAAAGGAGGGGATATCCCTGCTCTATAAAACATAAATTTAACATGTTAATGACGATCTACGATGCCGATAATAGAATTATTGCCTGGGGAAAATCTATCTTCCGCGGCGATCGTTACAAACTGGTCAGTTATGATGGTTGGAATGTGGCGGGTATAAAAAATGAGGGCCGGGGGGCAGGGATATGAACGACGATCTGATTGTTGCAATCTTTTTCCTTCATCAGGGTCAATCATCAAATTTTAGGCCCAAGGCCCCACATTTTGGCACGGGGATGAATTAGCCTGCTCCGTCCTTTTTTCCTGGTAGTTGCAGTCCTTGCACTTCTAAGCGACACCTTCTTTTCCTGTTTCGTCCGGCGCTGTAATTGCAAATAATCCGAAGTTGTACACTATTACCATGCCAATGAGTTTTCCTGTTCTTTCCGGTCGGAACAACCGTCTTCATAAGATCCCCTGTCCTGAAGCTGAAAAAACTCCCTTGATTTTAGCAGGTTGTCACTTCAACAATATAAAAAACAGCCGGTTTCCGTAGACAGGCGACCGGCTGCTGCTTATTTTTACGCTATTTCAGTTTTATAAAGAATGCATCCTCTTCTTCCTGGAATTCAGCCTTGTATTTGCCCTTCTCCTTAATATTGAAATGCTCCAAGAAACCTTTGGCAAAGACCTTGGTTTTTTTCATGTTGAGACCGCCTTCGTCTGCCTTTCTGATTCTGATGGTCTTGCCACTTTTGTCGTAAGCAAGCTCCAGGCTCTCTGCCTGCAGGAGGGCTCTCGCCTTCTTGTTCAGAACAATTGATTGCTTGGAGATCTTGATTTCCGGCCCTTCCTTAACTTTGGCTTCTTTTTTTGATCTGGGAGCATAAACTTCAAACATCGTTCCGCCTCCTTTTTGCCGATATTATATCACATCATGCTATAAATATAAAAGGATCTTTGATTTTTATTTTCTCTGACATAAAGCCCGAGGTATTAAAAAGATAGATCTTTTGAAACTTTGTGCGACATTCATCCTGATCCACCAAGGGTCAGGTTTACTGCCGCAGTAGTTATAAATTTTGATATTCCTTTGAATATTAAAATTTAACTTTGTCTTGATGTCGCCAAGCTCTTTGGGCAGCAGATTCAGATTGTCTTGGCTTGAATCTTTATAGTAACTTCTCAGGAGTCAGGAGCCAGAATGAGAACCGGCCTTACGAAGGATCTTTGACATTTGATATTTCCGAAACAAAACTTCTTTTGCAAGAAGTTGGATTGCCTGAGGTAAATTCACCGGGCATTCTGAATTCTGATGGCTGAATTCTGAATACCTGAATATTAGGTCGTTTCAGGAGTCGCACTCCATCTTTCCCAGGGTATCTACCAGATGAATTTTATCGATTGCTCTGCAGGCAATCCAACAGAAAAACGATTCCGCAGAAGACTCTTTGCAGAACGGACTCATATTTCTTCTATAATCTTTGATAATCTTTCCAGCTTGGTAAAAAGCTTACTATATACCTATATTATTATACAATTTACCTTATAGTGAATAGATTCAGGGACGGTTCACGGCTGTCTTCACCGGTTTGGGGTTTGCGCAGGTGAACAGGCGCAGTCGGGAACCGGCGCCACTGGCCATGATGATGGCTTTCATTGCCATCCGTCTCCACGGTGAACATTAAAGAACCTGACAAGTTCAGGTTCTTTAATAATATGTTTCCATGCGTGATTTTTTTATTTACAGGGTAGCGGCCGATTTTCCGGATCGACCCAATTTATTCTAAATCCGTAAGGAAGGAATAGGGCGGGCCGGAAGCCCACCCATCCTGCCAATCTCTTACGTCGCCGCCACGATCACGCTCACCGCCGCTGTGACATTGTTCGGGTTGGTGATGCCGCTCGCCAGGGTCAGGGTGCCGGTGAAGGCATAGGCGCCCGCAGTGTTGCCGTCATAGACCGGGGCGCCACCGCTCCAGGTCACCGGCAGATCGGTCTCGATCCCGTCGCTCAGGTTGACACCGACCGTGCCCGGCAGTCCGGCGCTGGCAAGGCTCGTCCCGTAGGGCACAGTGATGTCCGGGATGGGCGCCACGGAGGTGGCGACAACATTAACGGTGAAGCTGGTTTGGGCAGTTAATCCCGACGCCACACCGGTGGCTGTTACGTTGTACGCGCCACTGTTGGCGTTGACGGGCACTGAATAGCTCAGGGTCAGGGCCCCGCTGCTGTCGGCGACAGCGGGGGAGCCGGTGATCTCGGCGTTGTCGACGTAGACGTGCACGGTCTCACCCGGGGCAAAGCCGGTGATCTGCAGTTGCAGATCACCTCCCTGCGTTACCGTCGCCGGTGCTGCCACGCTCGGGGACAGGGCAAGGATGGTGACATTGGCGCTGTTCCAGAGCAAGCTCGTCGTCCCCACCGCCGTCAGGGTATAGCTGCCGGCAATGTAGTTGTCGGGTACCGCCCAGTCGATGTCGAAGGAGCCGCCAGCGGCAGCGCCGCTGGCAATCATCGCATTGTTGAAGAAGAGATCGACCGTCTCGCCGGCTGTGAACCCGGTTGCCGTACCCGTGAGTAGCTCTCCCGGCAGCAAGGAATAGCTCGACGGATCGAAGACGATCTGGCTGGAGGCGGCCCCGGTCAGCAATACCGCATTCAGGTTGCTGTATTGCCCAACGGCCTTGAAATAGTATGGCGGGTTATTACCAGCAGGTAAGGTATAAGTTACAGAAGAGTTCCCGTTGCCATCAGCCCAGTAAATATTTAAACCATTGATCTGATTATCGTCCATGTAGAAGTACATCCGTTCGTTGGGGGCGAAGCCGGTGGCGGTCAATGTAATCTGGCTGCCAGCTGTGGCCGTCCCGGAGGTGATGGCGAGGGCGACGCCGCTCATGGTCACAGAGTACGATGCGCTGGCGGTCAGGCCGCTGGAATCACCAGTGGCCTTGAAGGTGTGGACGCCGGTGAGGTTATCGCCAAAGGTGTAGCTGCAAGAAGAGTTCCCGGTGCTATCAGCCAAGTAAATATTTAAACCATTGATCTGATTATCGTCCATGTAGAAGTACATCCGTTCGCCTGGGGCGAAGCCGCTGGCGTTAAGGGTCACCGCGCCGCCGCCTTCTTGGCCCGGAGGCGTCACGGTCAGGGTGGGAGTCATATTGGGGACGGTGTAGCTGACGGTGGCGGTCAGGCCGCTGGAATCACCAGTGGCCTTGAAGGTGTGGACGCCGGTGAGGTTATCGCCAAAGGTGTAGCTGCAAGAAGATTTCCCGTTGCTATCAGCCCAGTAAATATTTAAACCATTGATCTGATTATCGTCCATGTAGAAGTACATCCGTTCGCCTGGGGCGAAGCCGCTGGCGTTAAGGGTCACCGCGCCGCCGCCTTCTTGGCCCGGAGGTGTGACGGTCAGGGTGGGGCCACTTACCATGAAGTCGAGGTTGTTGCTGGTCAACGTTCCGATGGCGGCGTTGACCGTGACCATGCCGCTATTCGTGATGGTCAGGTTGCTGCCGGAGACGGTGGCCGGGCTGGAGACGACGCTCCAGGCGACGCTGGAGTCGGTGATGGTATAGGGATTGCCGAACTGGTCGGCCCCGGTCAGGGTGAGGCCGGACAGGGCGTATGTCAGGCTCTGGCCGACGTAGGCCAGGCTGGGGTTCGGGCTGCCGCTCAGATTGAGGCTGGCCAGGCCCGGCGCGGCGCTGTTCACCGTGAAGTCCACGGCGTTGCTGATCACTCCGTCGATGGTGGCTGTAACCGAGCCTGAGCCGTTTGCCACCGGTGTCAGTGTGCTGCCGCTCACGGTGGCGTAGCTGGAGCCGCTGGCCACCGCCCAGGTCGCGGTCAGACCGGCGAGGCTGAAGCTGTTGCCGTACTGGTCAAGTCCGGTCAGGATCAGGGTGGACAGGCTGAAGGCGCTGCCGCCCACCGTCAGGGCCGGGATGGTACCGCCCAGAGCGAGGGTGGTCAGCACCAGCGTAGAGTTGCTCCATACGGCATACAGAGTGACGTTGGCGGCGCCCATGGTGAAGGTGCTGTTCGGTTGGTAGGTCGTGCCGCTGCCGTTGGCGGCGGTGTTCCAGCCGGCGAAGACGTAGCCGGTCTTGACCAGGCTGCCGAGGTTGCCGAGCACGGTCACCATGGCGCCCTGAGTATAAGCGCCGCCTGTGGGCGAGGTGCCGCCGGTGGCCCCGTTGCCGTTATAGGTGACGGTGTAGGTCTGGGGAGCCGCTGTCTTGTTGATCGTCAGATTCAGCGTGATGCTGGCGCTATGCGGCGGAGCGCCGCTGTCGACGACAGTCAAGGTGACGCTGAAGCTGCCGCTGACGCCGGCAGCCGGAGCGCCGTAGACCTCTCCGGTGACGCTATCGATGCCCAGGCCGCCCGGCAGTCCGCTGGCGCTCCAGTGGTAGGGCGGCGTGCCGCCGCTGGCTGTTGCGTAGACGCTGTAGGAGACGCCCGGGGCGGCTGAGGGCAGACTGGTGGTAGTGATGACTATTACCGCCCACACGGCGTACAGGGTGACATTGGCCGATCCCATAGTTAAGGTGTTGCCTGGCTGGTAGGCCGTGCCGCTGCCGTTGGCGGCGGTGTTCCAACCGTCGAAGACGTAGCCGGTCTTAGTCAGGCCTCCGGTGTTGCCGGGCACGGTCACTGTCACGCCCGAGGCGTAGGTGCTGCTTGGAGGCACAGTCCCGCCGGTGGCCCCGTTGCCGTTATAGGTTATGGTGTAGGTCTGGGGAGAAACAGATCCGCCGCCACCACCGCCTCCGCCGCCGCCGGGGCTGGGCGTACTGATGGGCGCGGGCGCCGGGCCACTTAAAATGCTGTTCAAGGCATTCATGATGGCGGTGGCCACGGTGGTGGAATTCGGGTTGATCTGGTTCTGGATATTATTGGCCACCCCTTGCAACCAGGTCAGTTCCGCCTGCCAGTTGCCGAGCTCCGGGCTGGTCATGGTGATCGGCATCGTCGGAGCAGCGATTGGGCTGGTGATGGATGTCTGGAGGCCGGCCTTAACCTGGACGGAATAGCCGCTGTTGCTGGTGACCGTGACCAGGCCATCGGCGGTGCTGACGGTGATCGTCTGCGTGCCGATGATGATATGCCAGATGGTGCCCTCGATGCCGGCCACGCCCCAGGGCATAGTAAATACTGACATACTGAGTGCGGATGAACGCATGATTCTTCTTTAATCTTTGATAATCCTTTAAGCTTGTCAAAAAACATACTATATACCTATATTGTTATACAACTTCTGAGGTAATGAGGAGTGTTTGTAAACCAGAGAGGCATTCACAATATCCAAGACCTGGACGGACTCCAGTATGCCATCAGCCTGACGTACCTTGACTTTGACACTAACCAGATCAGCGACATCAGCCCGCTGGCCGGCCTGGCCAACCTGCAAAACCTTTACCACAGATGACTAACCCGCTCCTCCGCATCCGGGCTGCGCCCGGCCTGAAGAATGCGGAGTACATGCTTCCCGGCCGGCGCTGGCTGCTGGTGCTGGTTACCTTCCTGATCGTGGAACACGGAACAGTCTGAACTACCCGTGGTCTAACCAGGGGACTTCCGGCGCATCCTGCTAAATCAAGCTCTAAATTATGGGTCAGATTCACCAAGAACAGGTTCATACTGAAACTGGCGAGATCGAGCATTTCCATTCTGTTCAATAAACCGCAGTAGTGTTAAAATACGATCATATGCAATATAATTCCACTATCTGTCAACTTTAAACTCCGCAGTTATAAATGTGCACCTCTGATGCCACTGTGAACGACGCCCTGCGCAAGCAGGGTTGGTTAGCCATAAACTGCTGTACCCGGCTTTACATGAAAAAGTGTCCGCCCTGCTTAATCTGATCTTCGAGGATGGTGACAGCGATGAATAGCCCCGCCCAGAACAACACTCAGACTTTCAACGAGCTGATCCAACAGCTCTTTGGCTTGATAGATACAGGCGATCTGTCCGCCGTGCAGTCAGATGCCTGCAGCTTGCTCCGGCAGGCCTTCGATGCAGCCGAAGTCAGGCTGTCGCCGGTTGACGCCCTGCAAGAAACCCTCATGAGCTTGCGTTCGCACGCAATAATGTAAATCAGGTTCCGCCATGTCAAGCTACCTCTGGCAGTGCCTCAACAGTAGCGCCTATGGCATCGGGATTGGGAATCACGCAATAGCC
>Ga0224558_1001111_pt1 | contig 29312 bp, 25 predicted proteins | sample 714S32024metaG_FD_180682 | JGI IMG/M metagenome (GOLD analysis project Ga0224558, IMG submission 180682) | Peat soil microbial communities from Stordalen Mire, Sweden - 717 S3 20-24 | ecosystem: Environmental > Terrestrial > Soil > Wetlands > Peat | place: Sweden: Norrbotten County, Stordalen... | reverse complement strand
AGCCGCTCCGACCTGCCCACTGCTCCCTACGCAGGGCGGCGCCACCTGGTGGAATCCAACCGCCTCCTCCTACTTCTCCTCTAACGTCCTCGGCCCGCCGCAGCCGCTTCGTCCAACCAGCGAGGTAGGCAGCGCGCCCGGGTTAAGCCTCGAAACATCCCCAACCGCTCAGCCGGGCGCGCTGCCTACCTCGCATTCTTGTTGGGGGTGGCAGCAGCCCCAGGAAAGGGTAGTGCTGTACGCAGCGGACGCCAGTCCGGACCGGGGCGGGGCCTTACCCCAAACCCTATTTCCGCCCCAGAGGCAGGCTGGCCCCCGGCAGCCCCGGAAGGCCAAAATGCTCCGCCCGTTGGGCTAGCCGTTCCGTCGCCACTGGGTTGATATACGGAATTTCCCAAACATCGCCGATTTTTCTCTCCGATGAACTCATCGTGTACATCCGCGAACCGTCGGGATTCCTAAGCCAGACGCGCTCGCCCTCAATTTTCTGCGTCACGGGCTGCATCTTTTGCACTTTTACCGGCCTAAAAACGTGGTGGTGTGTCCAACGGCCTGACGCCGTGTAAACGAGGAGTGAATCGTGGTGGCTGTCGAATGTGTTACCACCAGTGCCAAGTTTATTCGTGTAGAACCAGACTATTTCATTTCTGAAGCGGTCTTTGTGGAAAACTTCGTCGGCGAGCACTTTCAGGTAATGTCCAATAGTGACATCGATGTGGATGTAGATTACGCCAGTCTTAGATAGTAGGTCTTTCATCAGTGAGAGGCGTTCGAACATCATGTGTAGATATGAATCGGTGCCTTTGCCCCACATATCGCGGTAGGCGACCATTTCGAGGGTGGACTGGTCCTTGCCAACGGTCTCCTTTTCGTCGCCGATGGGCACGTCCATGGTGAAATCTGCACCCACGTCGAACGGCGGATCAATGTAGAAAAGGTCAATCTTGCCCTTGAATTCCTTGAGCAGGCTGGCCATGACGAGTTTGTTGTCGCCCCAGATGAGGCGATTGCGGAAGTCGTCGCGCTTTTTACCGGCGAGCTGCTTCTCGAACATGGCAAGCTGGCCTTCGGCCTCGGCGCGCTGGCGTGGTTCGTCCACCGTTTCGATTTTCTGCATGGGCATAGCGCAAGCCGCGGTGTCCACTTCGCGGCGGTTGCCGAACTCGTCGTATTTGCCATCCCAAACAAGCTCGGTCCGCATCTTTGAAAGCGGGTGGGGATTGGTGGGTCCCCAGTGGAACTGGTCAGGATGGTTGTTCGTCGCCATATCGCACTGGCCGTTTTAGAACATCCGGGGGCGGTTTTCGAGTATTTGTTTTGTGGCCGCCGCCGAGCCCTGGCGAAATGGGTTTGACAGCTTTCGGCGGTGGCCCGATTTGAGAGGGCCGACTGTCATCGCTAGTTTACCACGTCTATTCTTGATGCGACGCGGAGAGCGAAGTGTCCCGGCAGGGACACCTGCTGGCCGATCGGTATCTGTGCATTCGTGGCACCCATGACGGAGATGGTAGGATGGTGTTGGGCGGCCTGATCGTGGAGGGAGCCGGAAAGAGGCTGATGGGTGGCATCACCCTGCCCGCTTTGAGGCAAGAACTGGCTGAGCTAAAGGCGGCGATGGACGATGAGACGTTGCCGCAGGATGAGCGCGACGAGGCAGAGGAGGAGTGGCATCGGCTTGTGCGTGCGCACAGCAAAGGCGGGAAGGTTGGCGGCCAGGCCGGGCGGGCGGCTGATAGGGTCCGGAAGGCGATCAAGGCGAAAATTGACGAGTGGAGGGAGTTTGAGAGGACCAAGGGGAAACCGAACCGGGTGTTGCAGGCTTTCAGCAAGCACCTTGAGCAGTGTCTGTGGCTGCCTTCGATGGGCGGTCGGGGCCGGGCGGGCGCTTACGGCCCGGCCGGGTGCTTCACATACGTGCCGCCCGAAGGGGTAGTGTGGAAGGACTGAGGTAGGGATTACCGTCGGTAGCGATCCGCGAAGGGAGGCCTTCGCGGGTTTTTCTTTGTGCGCCCGGAGGCGCTTTTTCCGCGCGCGGAACCAAAAATTCCGCCCAGCCCTTGTGACGGGCGCGCGCAACTTGGCCGGCGTTGCCAGCCACGCGCGCCGTAGTAGAAAACATCAGATAGAAAGTAATAGACATATGAAGATACAAGACATCCCACAGGTCGGTAAACTCGGCCTGACAGTGACGTGGCATGGCCGTAATGGCCAGCTCCGTCGCATCCTCGCAATTCCCAAGAACCCGCGAACGGACCGGCAACTCGAGGTCCGTGACCTGCTGCAGCAGCAGGCGCGGCGGTTCGACGCGCTGACCGACGTCCAGCAGGACGCCTGGAACGTGGCGGGCGCAAACTTCCACTCCACCCCCAGCCTCGGCCAGAGCGGACCGCTGACGGGTCTGCAACTGTTCGTGCGGGTGAACTGCAAGCTTGGCCTCCTGGGCCAGGACGCGGTGGACGTGCCGCCAGTGGCACCGCAGTTCCCGGCGCTGGCGCCCCAGGGGCTGGTCATCACCAACACCGGTGGGGCGGTGGCGGTGAAGTTGACCTGCCCGACCAACCCGGGGGAGAACACGGTGCTGCGGGCCAGCCCGCCGCAGAATTCGGCGATTCGGGCCTGCCGGAACTACCGGATTATTGGCACCTGCCCGGTGCCGACCGCCGGCTCGGCGGACATTACGTCGCTGTACGTGGCGGAATTCGGCGCGGTGCCGGTTGGCAAGCGCCTGTTCGTTCAGGCCAGCACGATGGTGAATGGGTTCGAGAGCCTGCCGCGGCAGTTCCAGGCCCGAGTGCCGGCTGCCTGATCGGAATTGACATGGGCCCCTCTCCCTTTCCCTCTTACCCATGGAGGGGGGAGAGGGCGCCCTTTGGCGCAGGAGCAACGGTGCTACTACGGACAGCGAACCGATGAGGCGCCAAGAAGCGGGATGTTCATGGCGGGAAGGGACGAAGTTTGTGGTGTTTCCTGGTTGACCTTGCGCCGGTCGCAGGTAATATGCGCCACTCAGTTTGTGAATTTATAATAGAAAGCGAATTATGGCAGTAAAAGTAGCAATTAATGGGTTCGGCCGCATTGGTCGTCTGGTGTTCCGGGCGATGGTCGAACAAGGTCTGGTCGGCAAGGACGTGCAAGTGGTCGCCGTCGGCGATATCGTACCGGCCGACAACCTCGCCTATCTTCTGAAGTATGACTCGATCCAGGGCCGCTTCAAAGGCACCGTTGGCTCGGAGAAATCGGCGGCTGATAAGCCGGACGATGATGTGCTGATCGTCAACGGCCAGAAGATGCTGGTGGTCAGCGCCAAGGACCCATCCCAATTGCCCTGGAAACAGTTGGGCGTGGACATGGTCATTGAGTCCACCGGGCTGTTCACCGATGTCGAGAAGGCCAAAGGGCACCTGGCGGCCGGCGCGAAGAAGGTGATCATCAGCGCGCCCGCCAAAGGCGATTGCCCGACCCTGGTGATGGGGGTGAACGAAGGCAAATACGACCCGAAGCTGCACCACATCGTGTCCAACGCCTCCTGCACGACGAACTGCCTGGCGCCCATCGTGTATGTGCTGCTCAAGGAAGGTTTCGGCGTGGAAGAGGGCCTCATGACCACCATCCACTCCTATACGGCGACGCAGAAGACCGTGGACGGCCCCAGCAAGAAGGATTGGAAGGGCGGTCGGACCGCGGCGATCAACCTCATTCCCTCGACCACGGGCGCGGCCAAGGCCGTGGGCCTGGTGCTGCCTGAAGTCAAGGGCAAGCTCACCGGCATGGCGATCCGCGTGCCGACGCCCACCGTGTCCGTCGTGGACCTCACGGTCCGGACGGTCAAGGATACCAGCTACGCCGAGATCAGCGCGGCGATGAAGAAGGCCAGTGAGACGTACCTCAAGGGCATTCTCGAATACACTGAAGATGAGGTTGTCAGCTCGGATTTCATCCACTGCAAGTCCTCGTCCATCTATGACCAAGGCTCGGGCATGGAGCTGAACAAGCGCTTTTTCAAGCTAGTGAGCTGGTATGACAACGAGTGGGGCTATAGCTGCCGAGTGGCAGACCTCGTGAAGTTCATGATCAAGAAGGGAATTTAAGTTCTCGGTTAGGTTCATTGTGAACGGCGGCTCGGCAGCGAGCCGCCGTTTTTATTGAGCGCCACCAGAGATAAACACAGATCCCGGGTTCATCAGTGGTTCTCCCCCGCTTTCAGCTTCTTCTCGAACTTCTCCACCTTCGGCTGAATCACCATCCGGCAGTAGGGCTGGTTCGGGTTCGCGCGATAGTACTCCTGGTGATAATCCTCGGCTGGGTAGAACTGCTTTAGCGGCACGATTTCCGTGACGATGCGTTGTCGGAAATGCTTCTGCGCCACGACTTTTGACTTTTCCGCCTCGGCCTTCTGGGCTTCGCTGGAATAGAGGATGATGGAACGGTATTGCGTCCCGTGGTCGGGGCCCTGGGCATTCACGGTGGTTGGGTCATGGGCCTCCCAAAAGGTCGCGAGCAGCTTCTCGTAGGAAACGAGCTTGGGGTCGTACTTGATTTGGATGACCTCCGCGTGGCCGGTGTTGCCGGTGCAAACCTCTTTGTAGGTTGGATTCGCTTTCGTGCCCCCCGCATAGCCGCTGGCAACGGACTTGACGCCAGGGAGCATTTGGAAGATGGCTTCGGTGCACCAGAAACAGCCGCCGCCCAGGGTGGCGACCTCAAGGTGGTTGGTTGAGTCATTCATATTCTTGGTTTGGGCGATCCCTGCAAGTGCGCCGGTGAGGAACAGAGCCGATAGGATGGGAAGTCCGAAGGCCGAAGTCCGAAGGCCGAAAGAAGTCCGAAACCCGAAATCCGAGACCGGCAGCCGGCGGGGATCTCGTGTGTAATATATGGTTCTTCGCTTGATCACTGTGCGGGAACATCGCACATCATCCCGTTGCTGGCGAATGGTCTGGTCGAAAGTGGGAAACGTGCAGGTTAGGACCTCGCTCACCACGCACTTGCACACCCGAGACGCCGAGGCATCCCGATCGGTCACCCCGACCGTCCCCGTGCTCCTCAGCCTTAGGACCGCTGAGTCTCGGCGGCGACGGCCTTGACTTGGTCCACGATTTTCACAGCGTCTTTGCGCGCCATGCCGTTGACCTGGAAGATCGCCTGTAGGTCGGCATAGATGGCCTGCATTTGAGCCGATTGAATGTTGGCCGGGTTGAGGACGGCGGCAAGCCGCGAAACCAGTCGGCCACGGTCCGTATCCGACAACGGCTTTTGTGCAAAAGCGGCCGCCAAGCTGTCCGCCAGGGGACTGATGGTTCCTTGCGAAGGCTTGCTCGCTCCCTGTGCGCAAGCCAACAGGTCCTTTGTAAGCTGCTGTTTTTGTACTGCAGTCACAGAGGAATTAGCCGGGATGGCAGCAAGATCAGCCTGCAATTTGGCGAGGTTTTGTTTCAGCAGGGGTGTCGGGGCGGTGGAAGCGGTTGGCGTCCCTGGTTGGGAGGGCTGGGCTGGTTGGGGGGCTGGGTTGACGCCCTGCCGTACATTATTCTGGTCGCGAATCTCCTTCGCGCGTTGCTTTATGATGATATCGGCTTGGGCGAAGACGTTGGCGGCCAAGAGCATGGTCGCGCCGAGCAAGGCAAGGACTGTTTTCATAAGGTGGTCCGCTGTCCTAACAACCCTCCAACGCTCCGCGGGTCTTGTCAATTCGTAACTGTTCAGGTAGTGGGGCGGGCGTCTCGCCTGCCGGACCGGGCCTCTTGCCCAGGTTGGTGCGACCGAGGGCGAGACGCCCCCATGACAGGCGAGACGCCCGCCCCACTTCCTGAACAGTTACGTCAATTCTACCTTCGTCAGCCTGCGGGCCGGCGCTGATAAGTGCTGCCGCCGGGATAGCAGAGAATCGGCCGCTCAGCGGGGGTCTGTCCTCACCAGATTGCCTTTCGGCAGCACGGAAAGGTAATCCACCAGGATGTGCTCGGTTTCCAGCAACGGCTCATCCGGCTGGGCCGGTTTCTCGGCATCTGCCTCCTCGAGATTATCTTCGCTGGGCGCGGCTGCGGCCGCCGAATTGGTGCTGACGCCGGAAAGGCCCGCGCCTGCGTGAACTGAGAGTCTTGCCAGCGCGGCATTCGTCTTGGCGACCGGCGGCGGTAGCCCCGGTTGATCCGCCTGCTTGAGCGTGATCTCATAGACCTTTTCCAGCGGCTCCGGGCGCGCCAGACGGTCCTTGTCCCGCGCCTTCTGGCGGGCCTCGGCCTCATCCTGCTCCTTGAGCCGCTGCTTCTCATCGAGCGAAATCGTCTTGTCCGCCTGGCGCTTCTTGAACAGTTCGATGTCTTCGCGCACGTAGGCGAACTCCTTGTCGGCGGCGACGCGCTCAGCGGAGCGTGCGCGCAACTCCGGCACATAAGGTTCAACCAGGTTGAAGTGGTCGTACTTGGCGCTTTCGATGGTGGTGCACTCCAGCGGGTTCTCGAGCGCGCTTTCGCCAATGTCCTTCGACTCATTAGCCACGGAAGGCAGCACGATGTCAGGAATGACGCCCTTCAACTGGGTGGACAGGCCGCTCGGGCGGAAGAACTTCTTAATCGTGAGTTTTAGCGCGCCGGGGTCATTGGTCTGCGAGCTGTCCGTCGGGCGGATGAAATGCTGCAACGGATTGACGCTTTGCACGGTGCCCTTGCCGTGCGTCGAAACGTCGCCCACGATCAGGGCGCGGCCATAATCCTGCAATGCGCCGGCCAGAATCTCCGAGGCGGAGGCGCTGTGCCGGCTGGTCAGCACCACCAATGGCCCATCGTAGCGCACCGCCGGGTCGTCGTCGTCGAGCGTCTGTATGTGGCCTTTCTCGTCGCGGACCTGCACGACCGGGCCGGTCTTGATAAACAGCCCCGTAAGCTTGATAGCCTCTTCGAGGGAGCCGCCGCCGTTGAGGCGCAAGTCCAGGATCACCCCGGCAACATTCTCCTTCTTCAACTTGTCGAGCAGCTTCGCGACATCCGCCGTAGTGCTCCTCGGCTCGGGCTTGTCCTTGGAACTGGAAGTCTCAAAGGAAGCGTAGAAAGAAGGCAGATCAATGACGCCGAGCCGGAGAGCCCCGCCGCGGCCGTCGGTCGTTTCGATGATCTTGGCCTTAGTCCTATAATCCTCCAAGTGGATTTCATCCCGGATCACGCTGATGACCTTGCGGGTGGACGCATCGGCATCGGCAGGAATAACGGTCAGGCGCACCTCCGTGCCCTTGGGACCGCGAATGAGCTGCACGGCCTTGTTGAGGCTCATCTCCACGACGTCCACAGGCGGCTGATTGCTCTGCGCCACTGCCACGATCCGATCGTTTGCCTTGAACAACTTGCTCTTGATCGCCGGGCCGCCAGGCAGGAGCCGGCGAATCTTGCAATAGCCGTCCTCGGTCATGAGTTCCGCCCCAATCCCGAAAAGGCTGAGGTTCATGCCGATAGCGAACTGCTCCAATTGCTCGCGGTCGAGATAATCAGAGTGCGGATCGTACACATGGGCCAGCGCGGTGAGATAGACCTGGAGGACGTCCTCGTTGTTCCACTCCGTGAAGAACCGCAGGTTGCGGTAATAGCGGTGGCTGAGCGTCTCAACGATCTGCTCCTCGTCAGTCTTCTTGGGGGTTGCCACAGTGGTCGTCTCGACCAGCGCGTTCGTTTCGGCGAGCGGGGGCTGTATCTTGGTAGCGGCGGCGAGGTTCTTCTTCCGGGCACCCATCTTGCCGAGTAACTCCTGCAAGTACTCGAACCGCAGCCGCTCCCGCCAGAGCTTTTTCGCCTCGTCGAGATTGGCGGGGTAAGGCAGCCCTTTCCGGTTGATCGTAACCCGCTCATCGCCATCGAAGGTGAACTTCTCATGCTTCAGCAAATCGTCGGCGTAACCGGTGCGCTGCTCCAGCCGTTCCACAAATCGGTTGAAGATTTCGCAGGCGGGAGTCGTGTCACCACCCAGACGGTGGTTGGGAAAAGTCAGGTGATTGAGGTTCGTCCGGTAAGGTTCGAACTCCGCCAGGTCGGCCTGCGTGAAATGGATGTGCTGCGGGTCAAGCATTTCCAGGTAGCGATCCAGAAACTGGCTGGACACCGCCTCATCGAACGGCTTCTTCGCATAGTGGTAATTGGTCAACATGTAAGCAGTAGCGGTGGCAATCTGGCCGTCAATCGGACCGGGAGTTACCGGGTGGAAGACGTTGGTGAAAAGGGCCGAAGCAGACGGCAAGGCGAGCTGGTCAGCCGCCGCCGAGCGGACAACCGGTTCGGCCGAGCACAGAGGCAGCGCCAGGTACAGGCTTAGTATTAGCAGCAGGGTGCGGCCGGTAAGACGTTCAATAATAATCATTTAAGATGCTAGATGATAGCACAAGTTAGACGCAATTCAGCAAGAACTGTTCACAGCAATTGGCTTCAACGGCGTGCCTGCCTGGTTTCCGCAAGCCGCCTCTTGGTCCACCGGCGCGCTTCCGCTTCGGTCTTGAGTTCATCCTGCAGTTGCTTTTCCCGGATCTCGGCCAGCAGCGCCCCCAATGCGGGACCGGGCTTCATGCCCAGGGCGATCAAGTCATCTCCCTTCAAGAGCGGCGGCCGGATCTGCGGTTGCTGCTCCAGTTCCTTCGCCTGCGCCACCAGGAAATCATACATGTCCAACCGGCTATGGGAGCCCAGGCAGTCCAGCCGGTGCAACTCAAGTTCCAGCGGAAAGGTCGGGCGCATCAGCAGTCGGCGCAGCGTGGACTTGCGCATCTCCATCACGTCGCTGAACTGCATGTGGTAGCGCACGGCCGTGACGATCTCCTCCGTCTGTTTGCTGGGAAACCGGAGCCGCCCCAGAATCCTCTCCGCCATATCCGCGCCGATCTTCTCGTGGCCGTAGAAGTGTATGCCGCCCGTCTTCGGGTCGGCGGACGCCGTGACCGGCTTGGCGACATCGTGGAGCAGAACCGCCCACGGCAAGGACGGGTCGGGATCAGGCGGCAGGTGTTGCAGCATCAGCCGGATATGATTAAACACGGTGCCCTCGGGATGGAAATCGGGCGATTGCTCGCACGTGATGGTAGCCGCAATCTCCGGCAGGACATGTTCGAGCAAACCACTTTGCCGCAGCAAATCCAACCCCCGAGGCGCGTGAGGCGGAAGGAACAGCTTGACCAATTCCTCGCGAACGCGCTCGGCGCTGATGGTCTTGATTTTCGCCGCTTTGGCCTTTAGGGCGGCGAAGGTGCCCGCTTCGATGCTGAAATCCAGTTGCGCGGCAAACCGCACCGCTCGCAGCAGCCGCAAATGATCCTCGGCAAACCGTTCGACGGGCAAGCCAATCGTGCGGATGATCTTCGACCGCAGGTCCGCTTCGCCGCCGACCCAATCATGCGATTTCCTGCGCACCGGATCGTAGAACAGGCCATTGATGGTGAAGTCACGCCGGCGCGCGTCGGCCTCCGCATCGCCAAACTCAACCCGCTCCGGGTGCCGGCCATCCTGGTAATCCCCCTCCGCGCGGAAGGTGGCAACCTGGAACTGCTGGCCGCCTTCAACGACAATCATGACGCCGAATTTGCGTCCGACCGGGACCGTGCGCTTGAACAGTCGCTCGACTTGTTCCGGCAAGGCGGACGTAACGATGTCGTAATCCACCGGCTCGCGGCCCAGCAGGAAATCCCGCACGCAGCCGCCTACCCAGAAGGCCGGGAAGCCCCCCCGCTGGAGCCGGCCGACGATATCGAGCGCGGCATCCCGGGCAGACCTGGCAGGCTCCGCGCTCATCAGCCGTTCCTCTGCATTCTGCCTTCTACATTCTGCATTTCCCCGCTACCCCTCACCCCAAATCCGTTTGACGTGCTCGACCCCGCTTTTCACCTCTTCCACAGTCAGATTAGGGCTGAGCTCGAACACCTTGATGTGCTCCGGCTTGACCAGCGGCTTGAGGGCGGCGAAGTCAATCATCCCGGTGCCCGGCGCACAGTGGTCGCGGCCGGGGAATTGCACGTCGTGGATGTGAAAGCCGGCGAGGCGGTCGCGCAAGGATTCGAGATGCATGGCGTGCTGGATAAACCCGAGGTTCTCCTTGATTTGGGCGTGGCCCGTGTCGTGCCAATACACCAGGTTCGGGCTGGTGAACTCACGGAAAAGGAAGTGGAAATCGCTTTCGAACGGCAATTCCTCCAGGGCCTCGCGATTCTCAATCCCCAGCCGGATGCCTTGCGCTTCGGCTGGCACGAGGAGCTTCTTCAACAGTTCTTTCACCCGCTCGATGTACGGTTCCTTCTTCGCCTCGCGCTTCTCATCCAGCTCCGTGCAGAGTTTGGAATACTTCGGGGTTTCCTTTTTGCCGCTGCCGACCAGTTCGAGCAGTTTGTCGGTGTAATCCTTCATCTCGATGCTGCCGCTGTGGAGCACCACCAAGGGGGCCTTGACCCGGACGGCGAACTCGATGGTTTTCACCGAGTAACGCTCGGCTAATTCCCTCTCACGGGCACGCTCCGCCGAGAACTGATAAAGGTTGGGCGCGGCGTAAGTGACGCCCATTGGCAGCGGGCAAAAATTATGCAGGCTGGAGATCTTGATCTCCCCCGCGTCCACCGCTTCGAGAATGCCGGGCAGCAGGCTGATGCGCGTGCCGTGGCTCAACTCGGCGTATTGGAAGCCCAGGTCGCGGATCTCCCGCAGCATGGCCCGGCCGTCGGTATGCCGGTGGGAATTCCAGCAGGTGGAAAGCGAATACATAAAGCCAAACGGAATATTACGATGCTGGAGTGATGGATTAGTGGGGTCGCGCGGCGTTTCCTCACCCCGCCGCTCCACCACTGCGTTGGTCAAGTGGCGGGGCACGGCAGCCGGCCGCACCCGGTTCGCAACCCGGCGGTTATGTGTCGGCGTAGCGCGCGCTGAGCATGGCGGAAAACCGCGCCACCTTCTCTTTGCGGCGGCGGCGCTCACTGGGCTTCTCAAAATGCCGGTGGTTGCGTGCGACCTTCAACGTCCCTTCGCGGTCAACCTTCTTCTTCAGCCGCCGCAGCGCCCTTTCCACTGGCTCGCCCTTTTTGATCTTAATTTCGGTCAAAACTATCTCACTTCCTCTCCAAAGACCCCGGGACACCCCGGGCCTTCATGGTCCGTGCTCCCGTTTGGTCAGGCCGTGAAACATAGGGGGCAGCCTGAGGTTGTCAACCGGCAAGTGCGGCAACCCCGGGAATGCGGCTTGCCATCCGCGGGCCTTCAGCCCATCGTTTGCCATGACTTTGCCCAGCCAGCCAGTCACGTTGACTGTCGAACAGCTCGCGGATTTGCGCACCAAGCTCTCGACCATGCGGCACGATATCGCTAACCAACTGGCCCTGATTGTCGCGGCGTCAGAATTGATCCGCCTCAAGCCGCAAACGGCCGAACGCATGCTGGTGACCCTGGGCGAGCAGCCCACTAGAATCTCCCTTACCGTTGACAAGTTCACCGAGGAATTCGATCGGTCCGTAGGCATCACCCGCCCTTAGCCCGCTCCCGCCCCGGGAGCCGGTTTAGTCCCTGCCTTCATGTGGCGATGGACGAAGAAGTAATACAGCGAGCCGAGCACGAGCATGGCGCCGCCCAGCCAGAGTGTGACCTCATGCATCTCGCCCTTCATTAGCTTCTCGTCGTTTCCCGCCTTAATGCCTATCCAGCAAAGCACCCCGCACCAAATGCCCGAGCCGAGCAAGGTGAAGAGGGAAAAGGACTTGTAGTTCATCCGCACGATGCCGGCCGGGATGCCGATCAAATGCCGCACGACGGGCAGCAGGCGTGAAATGAAAATCCCCATCGAGCCGTAATGCGCCGCCCAGCGTTCCGCCCCTTCCACTTTGGCCTGTGAAATCATGACATAGCGGCCATAGCGGAGTACCAGCGGGCGGCCAGCGAGCCGCGCGGCCCAATACATGGCCGTCGCGCCGATCCAGGAGCCGATCGTGCCGGCAATGATAATTCCGGTCAGGCTCAGCGGGATCTGGTTCGTATGGGCCCAGTAGGCTGCCGGGGGGATCACGATTTCACTGGGCAGTGGGAAAACCGAACTCTCAATGGCCATCATCAAGCCCACGACCCAATAGCCGCCGGTTTTGAGCGCCCCGACATACCAGGTCTTGAGCGAGGCGATAATTGCTTTAAGCATGCGGGGGCTGCTTATAGCGGAAAACACCGGCGCTGGGAACGACATTCTCCGCTCCACAGCCCTTAGCCAGGGGCATTGACCGGCTATTCCCGGCGATCGGGAGAAGCCGCTGGCGGGGGCGGTTGACTGTTGGCATCCGCGGACCCTGCCTCGAAGTCTCCCGCCGCCACGATTACAAGCTTCTTGGGATCAATGTGGCGGTTCAGCGCTGACTTCACTTCCTCGGGCGTAAGGGCAGCGATCTTCTTCTCCAAGTCCGACTCCCACGCCATCGTCCGGTCGAGGTGACGCAAGCTGCCGAGTGTGCCGGCCAGCCCGGGGTCACTCGCCCGACCCAGCTTCAGCGTTTGAAGATACCCTTCGCGCGCCCGGTCAAGCTCTTCGGCCACTACGCCATCGCGCAGCAGCCGGTCCAGTTCCTCCAGCGCGCATTGCTGTAAGCGGACGAGGTTCTGCGGGTTTACGATGGCCGTAATCGTGAAGCCGCTGCGCTGGTCTTGCGACGAAACGCTCAGGCTCGACGTGACGCCGTAAGAAAGTCCTTCCTTCTGGCGGATCCGGTTGCCGAGGCGCGAGGAGAGGGTGCCGCCGCCGAACATGTAATTGCCGATAAGGAGCGCAGGGTAATCTGGATCGTCGTCGCGCATGGGAAACAACAGGCCGGTGGTAAACGTGGCGTTGGCCTTATCGGGCGTGTTGATCTTGTGCTGCGAGCCGGCCACTTCGGAGGTCAGGGGGGAGGCGATGCGAGTGTAAGGCTTGGTTGCCTTCCAGCCAGCCAGCGCGTCTTTGAGGATCGGGAGGCAGGCGTCCGCGTCAAAGTCGCCCACGATACTCAGTTCCCCTGCCTGCGAACCGAGGTAATCCCGGTAGAGCTGCGCGACCTGCTCGTAGGTGGCCCCCTTCAGCCGCTCAATGGACTCCTCGATGGTCGGCGTGTAGCGGATGTCCTCCTTCGGATACGGGTTGAGTTGCCGCTGCAACAGGCGCGGCGCGAGCATGGCCGGCTCAGTCTTCATCTGTTCCAAACCCGCCAGGCGCTCGCGTTTCATCACCTCGAACTCGTCCGCTGGTAGCGCCGGCTCGCGCAGCACCTGCTGAAGGAGCTTAAGCACGTCCGGCAGCGTGTCACGCTTGGCCTGGATGGAGAAACTCACAGAGCCCAGGCCGCCGCCGCCGCCGCCACCGCGCCGGCCGCCACCGCGCCGTCCGCCGCCCGCGCCGCCGCCCAGCGTGGCGCCGAGACGGTCGAGTTCGTCGCGGAGCTGTTGATAGGACAGTTTCTTCGTGCCGCGCAACATAAGTTCAGAAAGAAAGCCACTGGCCGGTTCAAGGCCCTTCAGGTTCTCCTCATTGCCATAGTGCAGTGTGAGGGTGAGATGCACCTCCTCGCCACGTGACTTCTTGGGCAGCAAGGTGACCTTGATGCTGTCCGGGATTTCAAGCCGCTTCACGCGGCTCTCGATATTCTCCGGCGTCGGGTCAAACACCTCCCCCTCGGAGATCGGGGCGCGGCCCTTGTAATCCGCCACCAGCGCCGTGACATCCGGCGTCGGCGGAACGGCGATGCGCTCGGGCTTGTCGGTCGGGATGAACACGCCGACCGTGCGGTTGTTGCGCACCAGGTATTTCGCGGCGGCGGCCTTTACCGCCTCCGGTGTGACGCGCTCAATGCGGTCGCGGAAAAGAAAATAAAGCCGCCAGTCACCCTGCGCGGCCCATTCACTGAGCGCGATGCCCACCTGGGCTGTATCGGTGGCCGCGCGGTCGCGAGCCTTAAGGATCTGCTGCTTGGCACGATTGACTTCCTCGGGCTCTACGCCTTGGGCGCCAATGTTTTCCAGCGTCGAGAGCAGAATCTCGCGCACCTCGTCCAGCGAGCTGTCACGCGGCACCTCGGCGTCGGCCATGAACAGTCCCGGATCGTGCTCCCGCCGGGCGCTGGCCGAGGCGCTGGCAGCCTTCTTCGTTTCCACGAGTGCCTTGTAGAGGCGTCCCGAGGGCCGCGTGCTGAGAATATTGGCAAGCACCTGCAACGCCGCGTTGTCTTCGTGGGCGCCGGCCGGGATGTGATACGCAACGCCGATTACGCTGACGTCCCCGACGCGCCGCAACGTCACCAACCGCTCGCCGTCCTGGGCCGGTTCTTCCGTCCAGGTGGCCTCCAGCTTGCGCGCCGGGCGGGGCAAGACGCCGAAGGATTTCGTGATCATGGCCATCGCCTTGGCCTCGTCGAACTTGCCCGCCACGATGAGCACGACGTTATCCGGCTGGTAGTACTTCTTGTAGAACGCCTGAAGGTTCTGGATAGGCACGCGCTCAATGTCGCTGCGATTGCCGATCGTCGGCTTGCCGTAATTGTGCCAATCGTAGGCTACGGCTTCGATGCGCTCCATCAACACGCCCGCCGGTGAGTTCTCGCCTCGCTCGAATTCGTTGCGCACCACGGTCATCTCCGAATCCAGGTCCTCCTTCTTGATAAAGCTGTTCATCATTCGGTCGGCCTCGAGGTCAATGGCGAATCCCAGGTTCTCGTCCGTGGCCGCCAGGGTCTCGAAATAGTTCACCCGATCCAAAGAGGTGCTGCCATTGAACGACGCGCCGTGGTCCTGGAGGGCCTTCGGCACGTGGGGGTGATTCGGCGTCCCCTTGAAGACCATGTGCTCGAGCAAATGCGCCATACCTGTTTCGCCGTAGCCTTCCTGACGCGACCCGACGAGCACGGTCAGGTTGACTGTGACCTTCGACTGCGAGTTGTCCGGGAAAAGCAAGACATGCAGTCCGTTCTCGAACTGGTATTCGGTGATGCCCTCAACTGTGGCGAGCTTTTTCGGCGCGGGGACTTCGGCGGCGAAGCCGCCCCCAGAGACCGCCATCAGCATGATTGAGGCGGCAAGCAAAGGGCCGGGCAGGCGCGGGCAGGCAATGGAGCATGAGATCGCGTTCATACCTGGAGGTTGGTGCGTCGACCGGGACGCTTCAAGATCTTTTAGCACGTAATGCCTCAGGGATGGCCGGGGTAGGTAGGGCGGGCAGTCCTCTGCACGCCGGGACGGGATTATGGGCGCGCGGCGGCGTGCAGAGGACTGCCCGCCCTACCTACCGTGACTGAGGCCTTACTTCAGCGCTGCGTTTGTGCTTCCGCTTTTGTGCCTATCCTGATACAGCGTCGAGGCGAGGACTCGAATATGAATAGACGCGCTTTTCTTCGTTTGGCTGCCCTCACCGGCATGACGGCCTTCAGTACCCCGACTCTGTCCACCGTGAGGGCGGCATCGCCAGCTACGCGGCCTGGCAAGAAGGTCAAGCCCTTCGAGTTGGACGAGATGTCAATCGCCCAGCTTCAGGATCTAATGGCCCACGGCAACGCTTCGGCGGTTTCCCTCGTCAAGAAGTACCAGGCGCGGATTGAAGCCATTGACCGGCATGGACCACGGCTGAATGCCGTGATGGAACTGAATCCCGACGCGCTGGCGATTGCGGCTGCTCTGGATAAAGAGCGCGCGTTCCGGGGTGCGCGCGGCCCGCTCCATGGGGTTCCTGTGTTCATCAAGGACAATATTGACACGCACGACCGCATGACCACAACGGCAGGCTCGCTGGCGCTGGCGGGCTCGATACCGCCGCGCGATTCCTTCGTTGCGGCCAGGTTGCGCGCGGCGGGGGCGGTGCTTCTTGGGAAGACTAACCTCAGTGAGTGGGCGAATTTTCGCGGGTCCCTGTCAACCAGCGGCTGGAGCGGTCGTGGGGGCCAAACCCTCAATCCCTATGTTCTCGACCGGAATCCATCCGGGTCCAGTTCCGGCTCTGCTGTGGCCGTAGCGTCCAATTTATGCGCCGTTGCCGTTGGCACCGAGACGGATGGTTCGATCATTTCGCCCGCTTCATTCAATGGAATTGTCGGCATCAAACCGACGCTTGGGCTGATCAGCCGGTCGGGGATCATACCGATTGCGCACAGCCAGGACACGGCGGGTCCCATGGCGCGGACCGTCGCTGATGCAGCGATTCTGCTGGGCGCGCTGGCGGGGACGGATGCCCGTGATCCCGCCACCGCGGAGGCCAGCGCAAAAGCGGAAAAGGATTACAGCCGCTGCCTCGATGTTAATGCCATTCGCGGCGCCCGCCTGGGAGTCGCCCGTAGCTTCTTCGGCGCCCATCCGAAAGTGGATGAGCTGATGGAATCCGCTCTAGGCCAGTTGAAGCGACTCGGGGCCGAGCTGGTTGAGGGCATCACGCTGAAGAAAAGCGCGGAGTTGGAAAAGGCCGAAGGCGAGGTCTTACACTACGAAATGAAAGCGGACATGAATGCCTATCTCGCGAGCCTTGGTCCGCAGGCTACGATTCGAACGCTCAAAGAGATAATTGAATTCAACAAAGGGCATAAAGAGGCCGAGTTGGTTTGGTTCGGACAGGAGGAGTTGATCGCGTCCGAGGCCAAGGGTCCCCTTACCGAGAAGGCGTATCTGGACGCGCTAGCCACCTGCAAACGGCTCGCGCGGACTGAAGGCATAGACGCAGCCATGAACAAGGACAACCTCGACGCCATCGTGGCTCCGACTTCAACGCCGGCACACGTGACGGACTGGGTGCTGGGCGACCATGGCTTAGGCGACAGCACGACCTATGCGGCTGTTGCGGGCTATCCGAGTATCACGGTACCGGCCGGACAGGTTTTCGAGCTGCCGGTAGGCATCTCGTTCTTCGGCCGGGCCTGGAGCGAACCGAAGTTGCTAGGGATCGCGTTTGCCTTCGAGCAGGCCACCAAGGGGCGGCGCCCGCCACGTTTTCTGGCCACCATCGCAGGATGAGCCTGCATTGCCGGCCATCTTCCGCGCTATGGGCTGGACATCGCGCTGTCGAACCTCTAAAAACAAATCTGACGTGCTTATCAACTATCTGACAATGCTATGAAAATGAGTTTTTCCTTCACTGCCGTTTGTGCCCTTTCGTCGTTCACGTTCGTGAGCCAGGCCGCCAACACAGGGTCTGCTTTTTACGGCGACGCACCCGATGATCATCACCCTTGGGCCATCCACGATCGGAACCGTCCACAGCCCCCACTTGTCACCCCCGGCACCTTCAGTTCCCAGGAAGAACCGGGCAAACCGCCGAGCGACGCCATCGTGCTGTTTGACGGCACGGACCTTTCCAAATGGGAAGCGGACAAAGACACGAGCGAGCCCACGAAATGGGTGGTCAAGACCGGCGCGATGGAATGCGTCCCTGGTTCAGGCTACATCCGCACAAAGGCGAAGTTTGGCGATTGCCAGCTCCACGTCGAATGGGCCGCACCCACCAAGGCCGAAGGCGAGAGCCAGGGCCGCGGCAACAGCGGCGTGTTCCTGATGGGGCTGGTCGAAGTGCAGGTGCTGGACAATTACAACAACCCGACCTATGCCGATGGCTTCGCGGCTTCGGTTTACGGCGTCAATCCGCCGATGGCCAATGCCTTGCGCGCGCCGGGCCAGTACCAGACCTACGACATCGTCTTCCGCCGGCCTATTTATAAGGATGGCCAGCAAGTGGATCCGGGCTACGTCACGGTGTTTGAAAACGGTGTGCTGGTCCAGGACCACGCCAGGCTTGAAGGCGGCACCGGTCACATGGCGCGCAGCGTTCCGGGTCCGTTCCCCGAGGCTGGCCCGCTCAAGCTCCAGGATCACGGCAACCCGGTTCGCTACCGCAATATATGGTATCGCCCGCTGCCACCGCGCGCAATCGAGGGCGGCACGGACGGCTATCTCACGACGGAGGCAACGATGGCCAAACGCAAGGAAATTGCGGCCATGCTCCGCCAGCAGGCCACCCAACTCGCCGACCCGGCCAACCCCATGCCCCAAATGCTGCGCCTGGCGGAATCGCTTGTTTACGAGAGAGACGATGAGACTGCCCAGAAGGCCGCGGAATTAGCCGCTCAATACATGGCCGCCCTCCAGCAGCTTCCGGCCGACAAGCTCGCCGCAAAGAAGGATGAGGTGAAACACTTGCGCGATGTCTGCAAATACCTGATCCGCTTCGACGCCATACCGGCGGACTATGAGGGCACGGCCGCACTCGAGCAGCTCATCAAGGACCATAACTGGGACAAGAAGTAGCGGGCGCAAATCAGGTTTTGCGTCACTATTGTTCTCAGCGCGCCTGGCCGGCCCTCGACTCCGGAAAGTCAGTCCCGGCAGCCGCGCTGGGCACCTCAGCCTCATCGTCCCCCCATGAGAAGCTGAATTGCGCCCGTTCTGCGCCTCCAGCCCATTTCCGGCTTGACTCGTGTTACTTGCGGCTTATAGTCGTGCAACGCGAGTTGAGACGGCATCCAAGTCCGTCCAGAAAACACGAGGCATGAACGGTTAACCTGTAGTTGTTACCGAAAGGCTGCTAATGAAGAAAGGGTTCCCAGGTAAACAGGGCTCCATTAAGCGAACTGTGAAGCCCAATCGGGGCATGACAGCAAAGCCGGTCAAAGCTAAAGGCGGTTCGGCGTCAACAGGCATAATCCACCCTGTCATTATCTATCCCTTCAGACAGCCCGGTGAATATGGCGATCTCAAGGCGCTGTACTCGCTGGTCGAGCACCTGGATGCGGACCGGGAAAGGTATGCGCGCCCGATAACGGTCATGGACCGCAAGACCTATTATTCCCAGAAGAAAGCCGCCTCGTTTCTGGCCTTTCGGGACCGAACTGTTGCCCGAAGTGGGGACATCCTGGATGCTTGGTGTGTAGATACGTGTCAGATGTGGTATGCGGGCCTGGGGGCAGCCTTCGAACGGGGCAACGCCGGCGATGTGTATTGGCTGATTCCCGGCGACTTCAATTATGGCGCCGCCGCCGGGCGGGAAGTGCTTGGCCGGTTGCATGACTTACCCGAGATCGTCCTGGAACTGGACCAGGACCTGTGCATTGGGGAGATTGCGACTGACCACAACAACTCCAAGCAGCTCATTGACACTTACGGAACCTTCGCGCTGCTGTACAACTGGTTTCCCGCCGAGGCGCAGGAGATTCGCCAATACACCGAGCGGCCCCGGTCGGAGTTCTTTGCCGTCCGCCATGACTTCCTGGGCGAGTTGCTGACTCAGCGTTGGTATCCCTATGAACAAACGGTGGTGATGCTGCTACAGGCCATCTTCAAGCAGAAACGCATTAGCCGGTTCTTTGTCGGCAACATTTCTGACTTGCCGGAGGGACGGGAGTCCCTCTCGTCCGCCTGGCAACAAGTCGAACGAACAGAACGTGTGCTCAAAGCGGTTTGGTGCGAACGCCATCAATCCCGGCCCGGCTGGATCCAGCGTTACCGTGAACTGGAGCTCCATTCCGAGCAGATCCGGCGGACGGCCTTGACTATTCTCCAAAACCTCCTTCCTGGACAATAAGGCCTCAAAGCTTCCAGCAAGATGTCAGACTAGACTGGAGAACGATCATGACTTCCTTCGGTTATCAAAAGACCCTGCGAGCGGTTAACTTCATCTGCCACGCGCCGGAAGCCAAATCTGTGCGCCTGGTAGGCGACTTCAACGGGTGGAACCCTGCGGCCAATCCGATGAAACAGATGCCCGACCGCTGCTGGCTGCTCACCGTGGAATTGAAACATGGTCATCACCGGTACGCCTTCCTGGTGGACGGGGTTTTGACCCTCGACCCGCGCGCCCAGGGCATTACCCGGAACGATAAAGGAGAGCGCGTCAGCCTGGTGCCAGTAAGTTGATTCGCGGGGCGGTACCCTTCACTTGGAGGCCGGGTGCAGCGGAATGTCCCCGGCGTCCAGGAGCGGTTCGCCGGTCGGCGAGTTGGTGCCGACGTTGAGGGTCGAGTAGTTGGTCCGGAAGCGCTCATAGCCGGGGCACTCAAACAGGAGATGCACCGAGAACCAGCCGGCACCGCGAAAGGGGGTCAGCACACGCTCGGTCTCCAGCGTGAATCTGCCGTCGCGATCCGTCCGCACGGGGGCCTTCGCCATCAGTAGTTCGCCGCCTTTGGGAGGCATGCCGCCACGATAGCCACTGGCTTGCGCGCCACTCTTAACGGTTACACCGGCAAGCGGTTGGCTGGTGTCGGCAGCCAATACCCGCCCCGTCACGCGGGGAGAAATGAACGGCGAGAGGGGCATTGACTTGCAGCCGACCAATGCCGCGGCTGCCAGACAGAAAGCGAGATACCGGTTCATCGCGGAACACCCCTCACGCTGCGCAGAAAGAAGCCGTGGTGACTGGCGGCCAGCCTAAAAAGTAAACATCACCTCGGCGCGCAGGAAGGTCATCATCTGGCTGCTGACGTAGTAGTTGCCCGGGAAGAGGAATTCGCTCCACAGGTGGCCGCTCATGTGCTGGCTGAATTTGTACTTAAGGATGGACTGCAGATAGTGGCCGCGGAAATTCCCCTTATCCGTGTATGCACCCGGCAGAGTTTGGGTCGTCGGCAGCGACTGGTCCGCAAACAAAGCATAGTAACTGAGGCTGAACTGCATGTCCTTGATCGGTGTGAAGCTCCAGGTCGGGCCGATACGGTGGAGGTTATCCATTTGCCCTACCCGTGTCTCGTTAACATAGCCATAAATGTTGTACATCTCGCTCCACCTCGGCCACCGACCCCAGAGCACGTCGAAATTCCCGTCGGTCCCCGATCCCGGCCTGGTCCCAGACAAGAACTCGTAGGAGAGCGTAAGCTGGTTATTCAGGGTGTCCTTAAAGCTGTAGCCGAACCTGCTGTTCAGTCCGAAGGCGCTGAGATTGTGATAGTTTTCGTCCCAGTAAGTGAGCTCCAAGGGGGGATTATACTGATACTGTTTCCGTCCGAACTGGTAGGCCCCCTCCACCGAGTAGTTCCAGTTATCCTTCACCACACCCGAAACGCGAGCGCCGAAGGTATAGATGTCCGCATTATCTGAGTACAACGAGGCTGGTGCGCTGTTGATGGCTGAGTCTTGTTTGTAGATAAAGTAGCCGCCCAGATTGGCCGCCGGCAGGCTCTTGTTGGCGATCGACAGAATTGCGCCCTTTTCGTTTTGGTCGGTTAGGAGATATGCGTTCGGGTCTCCTCCCTGCGAGGTGGAGGGGCCTAAGGTGGGCAGCCAACCGTCGGGCCGACCGTCCTGGATAATACCTATTGCGTCAATGGTGGTCTTCTGATCTTCGAGGTTATAGGTGAAGCGGGCGGAATCCAGAAAGGTAGTGAAGGAGCCGTCCTCCGGTGTCCCGTCTCCGACCAGCCACCCGTCTCCCAGGAAGATATCCTGGCGGCCAACGGTCAAGGTGGCCGGCATGTCCAAGGGTTTCCTCCATTGCACATTAAGACTGTCGAAAATACCATACCGCCACTGCATACCGTCCTTCTCGAAGTAGGTATCAAAGGTTGACGTTTCCATAAACTCGCGGGGCTCCGCCACCAACCGCGCGTTCAGGCTCAGGTCTTCGATCGGCGTGATGCTGGTCCAAACGCGGCCACGGTACCGGAAATAGTCCTGGGCATGCAAAGTGTTGAACGGGCTGCCCGGGATACCCGAACCCAGGCTCAACGCGTTGTTGTAATACTCATTGCGTATCCGCAAGTCGGCGCCCCAGCTCAGCCAGGAAACCGGATTCTTTATGTCGTAAATCGTTTGTTCGGTGGAGCTGAGGGCTGGTGGCGGCGAAGCGGCTGCCAGGGCTTGAGTGCTTTGGTTGGTTTGGGCCGGGGCGCGCATGAGGGTCGCGCCGAGGGTGATGATGGTTATTACTTGGGATTTAGTTGTCATAACTCATTCCATTAAAGACCGGTGCCGCTCCTTAGAAAGCGAATCCCAGTCATGCGTTACAGTTTAAGTTTCTCGCCCGCACTGAGGGCCTTTGTTTTGGTCCTTCCTGTGCGCCTTACAGTGAGGCTGCTGCAATCCTAGGAGCCGGGGCAGGGGTGTCCAGCACTAATCAAAGAGAGTGTGACATTTTCTGCATTACTGTTATTTGCGTTCCTTGCAAGCACACAGACAAAATAAGGTGAGTCCATGCCCGAGTTGGCTGTCAGCGTTCCCCCCTGGAAGCGACGCGCCGCTGGCCCGGCCACACTTGATTTTATTGAAGTCACCGCATCATTTGGAGATGCTGTCGCCATGACTGGGTTATCCGATGTGCTGCAATTGCGCGTTCGCTATAGCGAGACGGACCAAATGGGGACGTTCTACAACTCCCGCGCACTGGAGTGGTTTGAGTGCGGGCGGTCGGAGTTGATGCGCCGCAGGCTTGGGATGTCCTATGCCACGCTGGAGGAGCGAGGCGTTTTCCTGCCACTAGTGGAAGCGCATCTGGAGTTTCAGGGAGGGGCGCGCTACGATGATTTGCTGGAAATAACTTCCAAGGTGGAGGTGTCGGGGCGGGCGAAACTGCGGTTTGAGGTCCAGATCCTTCATGCCGAGAGCCGCAAACCGGTAGTGCGGGGCTACACGGTTCACGCCTTCGCCAATCGGCAAGGCAAACCCATCCGCCCACCGGCCTGGTTCATCGAGGTGATTACCCAGGCGGGGAGCGGCTCGGAGGCGAGCAAGACCTGAGGATGCGCGGAAATCGTCTCCGGGGGTTTTGGTTGCATCCAAGCCGGCGACCCTGCTAAAAGAGGCTTGTCGGAAGAGGCCCAACGTTTATGAGTAAACACGCAAAGAGTTCAACCGGAAGGTTCCATCCGCTCAGCGCGCCGGATTTTCTGCCGCTGCCGCAGTTGCGGGACCTGCAACTGCAGCGGCTCCAAGCCATCGTGCAGCGCGCTTATGATCGCGTCGCCCTGTTCCACAAACGGATGGAGGAGCGCGGCCTGACGCCGCAGGACGTGCGTACGCTCGACGATATCACCAAGCTGCCCTTCGCGGAGAAGATCGACTTGCGCGATACCTACCCCTTCGGCCTGTTCGCCAGTCCCATGAAGGAGATTGTGCGCCTGCACGCCTCAACCGGCACTACCGGCAAGCCCATTGTCGTCGCCTACACGCAGGAGGACATCCAGGTCTGGACGAACGTGATGCTGCGCAGCTTTGCCGCGTGCGGGTTGCATGAGGGCGACGTGATCCAGAACGCTTACGGCTACGGCTTGTTCACGGGCGGCCTGGGGGCGCATTACGGGGCCGAGGCGCTGGGCGCAACCGTGATCCCGATCTCCGGCGGCAACACGCCGCGCCAGTTGATGGTGATGAAGGACTTCGGTGTTACGGCTATCTGCTGCACGCCGAGCTACTTCCTCCACCTGATTGACCAGGCCCCGGAGGTTGGTGTGAACCTCAAGGAACTGCCGCTGCGCGCCGGCATCTTCGGCGCGGAACCGTGGACCGAATCCATGCGCCGGCGGATCGAAGCGGAGAGCGGCATCAAGGCCTACGATATTTATGGCCTGTCCGAGATAATCGGGCCGGGTGTCGCGATGGAATGCCAATGCCAGGCCGGGCCGCACATCTTCGAGGACTATTTCTATCCCGAGATCATTAACCTCAAGACGAGCAAACCCTGCGCGGACGGGGAAGAGGGCGAGCTCGTTCTGACCACGCTCGGGAAGAAGGCGATGCCGATGATCCGCTACCGCACGCGCGACATCACGGCCCTGGCCGCGGAAACCTGCGAGTGCGGCCGCACGCTGCGGCGCATCAAGCGCATCGGGCGCCGCGCCGATGACATGTTCATCATTCGCGGCGTCAACGTTTATCCATCCCAGATCGAGACGGCCCTGCTGAAAGTGGAAGGCACGCTGCCGCACTATCAGATCGTCCTGACGCGCGAGAAGGACCTCGACGTCATGGAGGTGCAGGTCGAGGTGACGGCGGAAGTTTTCACCGACACCGTAGGCGCGCTGGAGCAATTACAGAACAAGCTTAGCCGGTCCATCGAATCCACCGTGGGGGTGCGGGCCAATATACGGCTGGTCCAGCCGCGCACCATTCAGCGCAGTGAAGGCAAAGCCAAACGCGTCATTGACCAGCGGAAAATGTAACCCCGAGGACAACCCACTATGAAAGTCAAACAGCTCTCATTGTTCCTGGAAAACAAGCCCGGCTCACTCAGCCGGCCCGTTAGGCTACTCGCCAAGGCGAAGCTCAACATCTTGACGCTCTCCATTGCCGACACGCAGCAGTTCGGCATCCTGCGCTTCGTGCTCCGCAACTGGGAGAAGGCCAAGATGGTATTGGAGAAGGACGGCTTTGTGGTGAAAGTCTCCGACATGGTCGCCATCGAAGTGGCCGATGAACCAGGCGGGCTGGCGGAAATCCTGGAGACGGTGGAACAGGCGCGCGTCAACCTTGAATACATGTACGGCTTCACGCTCAGGAAAGAAGGCAAGGGCGTGCTGGCCTTCCGGTTTGACGACCCGGACCGCGCCATCGCCGCCTTGCAGAAGAAGGGCATCAACCCGGTCAGCAGCATGGAGCTGTTCAAGCGGTTGGAAGACTGAGGGGAAGCGCAGAGAAGGGGAGAAACAGCCCCCGAACTTACGGGACCAAGACCCGCGGTCGTGCGATGCCAGTTCGGCATTCTGACCGTAGAAACGGCTTCTCCTGCTGCCTCTATAGGACATTTGTGACATGGAAATTGGTGCTGGGCTCGGGGGGAACACTAGCGGAAGGGCTACCGACGCGCTGGAGGCCATTATACGACGATTACGGGCCAGTGCGGCCAGGCCCCTTCCGCCGCTCCGCTGTGCCCTCGGCAGAACCCCCAACAACCCCTGCTATCGGTGAGGCTACGACTCCAACGCGGTAATCCGGCTCCAAAACTCGCTGCGAGCGCGGCTCATGCAGCAAAAACGCTACGATGCCAGGTCAAGGAAGCGTGCGTGAGACAACCCCCAAAGGCGGTCTCTGCCCTTTCTTTCCCTCTTCGTCCTGTGGTCCGTGGTCGCGTGGTCCCGTTGTTTCATTGTCCCATTTCAGCTTCGCGGCATGGCCCTCAGGGCTTTAGCCTTTCGGCTTCGCCCTTGGGCCTTTGCTGGAAAGTGTCAATAGTCAGAACTGACACCGGCTTGACAATTACAATTTGGCACCGACTTTGGATGGCCCGGCCTCCGTCAGTTTGACTTTCGCCGCCGCTGAAATTGGGTGAACTTCTGGTCAGCAGCGCAACTCGTCGCGCCAAGTTCCCCATACTGACAAATGACCGGTCCGCTGCCGCCCCCTTGCGTAGTCCTTTAGAAGCAGTGCTAGCCTACAGCAGCACGACAATGGACGCCCCCCAGCAAATCACGCTCGTTTGCTGGTATGATTTCAGGGTACTGATTTAGCCCTCCAGGAAGATCCCCACCCGCCCTCACCCTTTCGAAGGTGCTGAGGGTTTTCTCGTTTCAACCTCAAATCCCCAAAAAACGTATGTCCCCTCAAGCAGGATTTCTACTCCAAACCGAAGTTCTCCCCCGTCTCATCTCCGCCATCCCCCAAGCCGTTTCCTTCATCGGTTCAGAGGATGCCGAGGAGCTGGTTCAGGACGGCACCTTGATCGCAGCCCAAATGATACATAACGCAGAACGGTCAGGAAAGAAGGTTGTCCGAAATCCTGGTGGTCGTCGCGGTGCCAGGAGGATCAGGACCATCAGCGCAGGAAACGTGGCCTTCTACACGATCCAGAAGTTGAAGTGCGGCCGAAGGTCCACAGGTTCAAGCACGGTCGATGTGTATGGCTCAGGTACGCAGATCAACGGGACCACCAGATTGAGTTCCCTGGATGAAGCTGTGCCCATGACCGGTGTTGATGACGTTGGCGAACCTTTGGCACTTCATGACGTGCTTTCTCGTGATGAAGAAGATCCGGGAACAAAAGCCGCCAGGAAGATGGACTGGGATTCGTTCATGGCCGGTTTGTCAGTCAGGGATCAAGCCATAATCAACTGCCTGGTCGAAGGAAAACCTCTGGCATCACTAGCTCGCAGACGGCACCTCAACACCTCGACGCTGCTGTATCACAAGCGCCGCCTTGCCGATGCCATAGCCAACTTCATGGGCAGCGACATCCTCATCCAGATCCGCCGCAAGCCGAACTGGAAGGACAGCCTCGATGCCTCTCGTGAACGTTTGGCATGTAGAGAGGAACGTCGGCACCTGTAATTGGCGACCACTACCAGCCCTGCACCTGCCTCTTCTCCTGCGGCTGTCAAAGGCTGTGGGAGGAGAGGCGGGAGCAGGGGATTGAAAAGCGGTGCAAACCTCGTTGTTAGCTGTGAGTAGGAGCCCTCCGACCTCACCTGCTCCTGTCGTCTGGCCTTCCAAGAAACGTCAGGGGGCGTCAGGGGTAGCCGGTTTTGTAAGGCGCGGCGGCTCGGATGACTTGGGTGGCTCGGGTGGCTCGGGTGGCTCGTCAGGCGGATCGTCTGGGGCGTCCTCCTCGTATCCCTCTGGCGCGGTTTTGACGGTTATGTCCTCACTGTCGAACTCGAGGTGGGAGACGGAAACGATCGCCGTCCAGCCGTCATCGAACTCCAGCGTCACCGTCCCGGAAACGTCGGTGTTCTCGGTCACGGTTCCGGCCTTTCGGTGAAGGGCAATGCGGATATCTTCTGAACTGTCGATGATCATTGTGTCGGGATCGTCGTAGGAAACGAAGGCAGAGAAGCGAAGGCGGCCGCTAAAGGCGACTGTGCATTCATGGCCCTGAATTTCGAGGACCTTGATTTCGGTAAGTTTCACGGCCTCAACCTCAACATCCGACACGTCGCCGTCCGGGTCCTCTTCAGGGTAGAAGGCGAGGTCTGGAAAGTCCCGGCATATCCGGGCAAGCAGGGGTGATTTATTCGCTCGCTTGATGGAGTCGATCTGGGGCTTCATCTCAGGCATGAAGTCCTCGGTGGCCGTGGGGAGGTCTGGCAGGTAGAGAAGCTCCGGGTGGAGAGCACAAGCTTTCTCGTAGTCGAAGTCTTTTGAGACTACGGCTACCTTGGTCTTTTTGCTCTTGGCATAGGCGACAGCGGCCGCGATGGCAAACGCGTCGGGGAACTCCTTTCGCTTCTCTCCCTCGCCAAAGGGGGCCTGCTGCTGGTCATACCAGTCCATGACCTGATTCATGTCGACACGTCCATAGCCAAGCTTCTCAACTTTGAAGTTGCTCAAGAACTTCTCCCAATCGGCCGTGGCGGTGGCCTCGATCTCCGCGACTGCGGCTTTTCCTAGTTTGTTCGCTGGCCAGTGGGTCCATTTTGCGAGAAAGGGAGCATCGTGGCGTGCTCTTCTCAAGGCCTTTAGAGCCTCGCGGGACTTGTCTTTGATGTGGCGCTTGACCTCCCTCTCGATCACATCCGGCAGGATCAGTATCAGCTTTCTGGCTCGAGCGACGTGAAGGAACTTCACCACAGTGGGTGACGAGAAGTTGTATGCCTGCTGGTCAAAGATACTCGTGTCGATCAAGATGGTGTGTGGTGGTGGCATGTTTTAGTTGCGTGCGGGCGTTGGGAGCGAATGTGGGGCGACACCGTGGCTGGTGCCTGGGTCGTGCGAAATGAAAGCGGGTCGCAGTGCCATAGCCTCTGGAGCATGTTTTTACGCGAAAATGCACCGGGTTGCAGCAAAAAAATGATGCTGTTGCCGGGCGTATGCAGTGGGGAGTGCGGCCCTTTCGGCTATTCCAGGGGAAGTGTTCCTCTTGGCAGTGCTGGCGCGGTAATGATCAGGGAGACCGAGCTCGGCCTGTTCGGTTACATGGAAGAGAAAGCCGGCAACGACGCAGTCATATCTGCCTACCGTGGGCGCCTCCAAAAAGTGGGCGGCTTCAAATACGTGCCCGAGCCCATCCCGATGCGCAACAGCAAGGGCGCAACGATCTATTATTTGTTCTTCGCCTCACAGAACCAGACCGGCAACAAGATTGCAGAATCTGTGTTTAAGAAATATCGTAACCACGTCGCGCACTGATGGCCCTGCAATCATCAATCGAATGGACTGAGGCAACTTGGAACCCCGTGACGGGGTGTTCCAAGATCAGTCCCGGCTGCAAGCATTGCTACGCCGAGCGCATGGCCCGCCGCCTCCAGGCCATCGGCCACCCGCACTACCGCAACGGATTCAGTGTGACCCTCCACGAAGACGCCCTCAGCCTCCCGCTCCGCTGGAAACGTCCCCAGGCCATCTTCGTCAACTCCATGAGCGACCTCTACCACCGGGACGTGCCGTTCAGTTTCATCAAAAAGGTCTTTGACGTAATGCACCAGGCCCGGTGGCATCGCTACCAGATTCTCACCAAGCGCGCCGAACGCCTGGCCGAGCTCAACGACAAATTGCCCTGGGCGTCCAACATCTGGCAAGGCGTCACCGTCGAACACCCCGACTATTCCCATCGCATAGACCTGCTCCGCGAGACCGGCGCCCACATCAAGTTTCTCTCCCTTGAGCCGCTTCTCGCCACGATGCCCAGGCTAAAGCTCCGTGGCATCAACTGGGTCATCGTCGGCGGCGAATCTGGCCCTGGCGCACGCCCCATGCCGGTGGACTGGGTTACCGAGATTCGAGACCAGTGCCGCAACGCAGGAGTTGCCTTCTATTTCAAACAATGGGGTGGCGTCTTCAAAAAGCGCCACGGTCGCACCCTTGACGGCCGCACCTGGGACGAAATGCCTGACACCTCACCACCCTCTGCGACTACGCGCCAGCTTGAACTGGTACCCGCCTAATCCCGGTCGTCGGCCCGGCTGACCTGAACTGTGCTCCATCTGAACTTCGAGACAAAACACCGAACCCAACCCGCCATCCAAACCACCATCCATTTTCCCATCAAACCAGCGGTGGAATGCGTTGCAGGAGGCGCTTCGATTTGTGGGCTTGATGCTGGGGATTGAGAGAGAGAAACGGGCAGTGCAGCGTGGAGGGGTGTGGTGGGTGATTCGAGGAATGCCAATGATCTTTGCGGTCCGATCCATTGCCTTTTGACACTCCTAACGCTGTACGTCCGACCATGAAATGAATCCGAGTTGTCACCCCCATTTGTCACCCCCGGTGAAAATATTTCGGGGTTCTTCGGTCCAGATCAGTCCCATGTCAAAGTGCAACAAACCTCAATAGAATCAGGCATTTAGCAACCAGAGGGCACATAAGGGAACAAGCGTCCAAATGGGGGAAATTGGCCAGATTCTACTTGCGAACGAGACGCTCTGCCAACTGAGCTACGACCCCATCCAACCGGCATAATTAACGGTACAAACTATGGAGTAAAAACGAAGGGACGCAAGCGTAAAGAACGCAGCTTGACGGTAACCCCTG
>Ga0224558_1001109_pt1 | contig 29333 bp, 23 predicted proteins | sample 714S32024metaG_FD_180682 | JGI IMG/M metagenome (GOLD analysis project Ga0224558, IMG submission 180682) | Peat soil microbial communities from Stordalen Mire, Sweden - 717 S3 20-24 | ecosystem: Environmental > Terrestrial > Soil > Wetlands > Peat | place: Sweden: Norrbotten County, Stordalen... | reverse complement strand
GATACAGAACCAGCCCTGCGCTTTCCTTCGGCACGCTGAGAATCTACACGTCGCCGGCGCTCCTGGCCAGTGGCGGCCCGGCAACGAGATTCCCGCATGCTGGAACGGCGGGGCCTGGCCAAGGGCGGGCGTTTTCTGGCCTGCTGGCATTCGCAGCCGGCTACGGCCTGAGTCTTACCCCGTAGAAGCGCTGGGGGTAGTTCGTTGCCGCCGAGTCGGTGAATTGGAACTGGCCGGGCGAGATTTCCGGGACGCCCCCGAGCTCACTCCAGTTGCTGAGGGGCAGGGTGGGATTAGTGGCCGCCAGAGCGGTGCAGGTCGCGCCGGGCGTGAAGGGGAAACTGAACTGAAACGCGCCGCCGGGCAGTGTTGCCGCCCCCGAGATCGCAAGCGTGTCTCTCGCCAGCTTGATCTTGACCACCTGATTGGGCCGGCTGTCCTGCCCGAAATAGGCGTAACCGCGCACCAGGTCGAAGACCGCCGAACGGAAGAAGACCTCGCCGAAGGGCAGAACCCCATCGAGGTTCGTGGTTGCGTTGTTGGTGGTGATGCCGCTGGGCGGTGGCGTTTCCGTCCCGCCCGGTAGTGGCAAGTATGCGATCTCGATGGGCAAATTCGTACCGTTCAGCGCGAGCTGATACACGCCGCCGGGATAGCTATTGTCGTTCGCGAAATACACGTAGCCGTTCAAGGGGTCAATGACCGAGGCGGCCAGCCGCCCTTCACCAACATGGAGATTGATTTTACCCACCAGCGTGGGAGCAACGTCGCCTTCCTCCAGTTTCACCTTATAGACTTTGGACGGGACATTGGTGTCCGAGTCATACGTTCCGTAATAGGCGAAGCCATGCAAGGTATCAATGGAACCGCCGTCAACGAACGCCCCGACGGTGTCCAAGTTGACCGCGCCGATGCGTACCGGGGCGTTTGCTCCAGGCGTTAACTTGATCTTCACAACATAAGGAATGCCGGCGATTCCACCAGGGGCGCCGACAAAATAGGCATACCCTTTTGGGGTGTCAGCGGCACTGGCGAACAGGAAGTTGGTCTCACCCGCATTGAGGGTCACCGAACCAAGTTCCGTCATTGTGGAGAGTGCGACTTTGGCAACGCGGGCAGGACTCCCCGAAACCGTGCAGACGACGTAGCCGTAATGGTTGGCCGGATTCGGGTCCGAGTCATCAATGACGATTTCAGCGGCGCTGCCGGCGGTCAGTGAGAGCGAACCCGCGCTGCTGACCGCATTCGTTCCCGCCCCCACGGCATACCGATTCAGAGTATTCCTGGCCAGATACAAGTAACCTGCCGCCGGCTGCCAACCACCCTCCTCAAAACGAGGCTGCCCAGGGCTAGACTGCGGCGCCCGACACTCAATCTTGCGAGAGCAAGTCTCAGGCCGAAAGCGCTTCTGACAGATCGTTGCGATCCTCGTGCTCCGGGAGTAGGTTGGGCAGTGCTGAATCTCGCTTTCGCCGCGTGGTATGCGTCCTTCGTCCTTGATACAGCGGCTGCAAAGGTGGGCATGAAATCACGGCTATGACCAAAGCGCGAAAGCGGCGCAGCGGCAGCAAGTCGAATCGTTAGAACCCCTTGGATCATGCCTGAGAAAATTGGATTCGTTGGAGTGGGCCGGATGGGCGCCAACATGGCGCGCCGGCTCAAGGAATGCGGTTATGAGATCGCCGCCGTGTATGATGTGAACAACGCCGCCGCGCAAGCACTCGCCCAGGAACTGGGATGCCCGGCGGCGGAGCGGCTGCAGCAGGTCACACAACTCTCGGACGTTATCATTACCGTGGTGAGCGACGACAAGGCCATGAAGAAGATCTACAACGGCGGCCTGCTGAGTCGCGCCCGGGGGAAGCTGTTCATTAATTGCGCCACCGTCACACCCGACGTGCACTTGTGGGTGGAAGCGAATGCCGCGAAGGCGGGAGCGCAGTCGCTCGAAGCCTGCATGGCCTCCAGCATCACTCAGGCGCGCCAAGGCACCCTGTATCTCATGTGCGGCGGCGAACCGGAGGTGTTCGAGCGCGCCAAACCGCTGCTCGAAAAGCTCAGCTCGTCCATGCGTTACGTCGGCTCCGCCGGCAAGGCGGCCCAGGTCAAGGCCCTGGTCAACATGGTCATGAACATCAACACCGCCGGCCTCGCCGAAGGACTGGCCTTGGGGGACGCGCTGGGTCTGGACCTGGCGGTGCTGCGTGAGGTGTTCTCCCAGACGGGCGCCAACTCGCAGGTGCTCAAGACCGACGGCGAGGATATGCAGAACCGCGAACATAGCTGCTTCTTTTCCGCAGCCCACGCGGCCAAAGACTCCGGTATCGCCCTCAAGCTCGGCAGAGCCCTTGGCCTTGCGCTGCCCCTGACCACAGCCACGAAGAAGCAATACGACCGCATGGTTACCGAAGGCCTGGGCGAGCTGGACAAATCAGGTGTTGCCGAACTGACCTTTAAAGAGAGGAAGGGGAGTGGAAGGTAGTTACATAGTTACACGGTTACATGGTTACATCGTTGGGCCACTGGGCGGTCACACCGTGTAAGTCAGGTTTGAATGAGCGAGGCTCTCTTTCCATCCGGCCCGTGGACAGGGTTTTACAACTACCGCCCGGGCGACCGGCACCAGATGGAACTCAAGCTCACGTTCGCCAACGGCAACATGAGCGGCGATGGGAATGATGACGTGGGCCGGTTCCTCATCAAGGGCCGCTACGACACGGCGAGCCGCGAGTGCTACTGGACCAAGACTTACGTGGGCGCTCACGATGTATTCTATCGCGGCTTCCGGGAAGGCAAAGGCATTTGGGGTACGTGGGAAATCACCATTCAATACCATGGCGGCTTCCACATCTGGCCCCGCCAGGCGGGCGAAGGCGAAGCGCAGTCCGAGACGGCCGCGTTCGAAGTACCCGTGGAAGCCGTTACCACGCAGGAGATTACTTCCGGCGCGGTGTGACTTGATCGCCTCGTCGTTCTGTCCGGTTGCCGCTTGGCGATCCGGCCGGGCCGGGGTGGTTGAGCGCAGCCTCAGAAGCTGCCGGGAACTGCTTCCCCAATCGCTTCCCCGAGGGCGATGACATCTACGGCGACGCTGAGGGTGTGCTCCTCGCCCCCAACGAGCACGCCGCGGATGGGGCTAACATCGCCGTAATCGCGCCCCCAACCAAGCGTGATATGCTGCATAGAGGGGAGCCGGTTGTTCGTGGGGTCCACGTCAATCCACCCGAGGCCCGGGCAGAAGAAGCTGACCCAGGCGTGGGAGGCATCGGCGCCGAGGAGTTTGGGCTGCCCGGGCGGCGGCACAGTTTCGAGGTAGCCACTGACATACCGCGCCGGCAGGCCCAGAGAGCGCAGGCAGGCAATCTGCAAATGCGCGAAGTCCTGGCACACCCCCCGCCGTTGCTCTATCACCTGGGCCAACGGTGTGGCCACGGTCGTCGCGGTCGGATCGAACTTGAAGTCGCGGTGGATGCGTGCCGTCAGGTCGAGCACGGCCTCGAGGAGGTTGCGTCCGGGTGGGAAGGAATACCTGGCGTAGTCGGTGAAAGGCGTGTCGAGCGGCACCAGCGGGGAGCCGAAGGTGAATTCGCCGGCGTCGAGCACGGAGGCCGAGAGATCCGACCGGCATAAGTTGCGAACGCTTTCCCACGCGGGAGTTTCCGCGGCGTCCGGGATGAACGCGGCGCCCACCGCGACGCGGCTGCGCGAGGTGATACGTAACTGCCGGTGCGCGCCCTCCAAGACGGTGAAGGCGACCTCGTTGCCGAAGTAATCGGTGTGCCGGTGCAAGGAAGCAGGCGCCGGCTGGAGGTCAAGTTTATGTGTGAGCCGCATCTGTCGCCGCAACCGACGTGGCGCGAGCCGCAGCAGATGATGAGCCACGGTCACCGGCGAACGGTAGTCGTAAGTCGTGGTGTGTGTGATGTCGAAAAGCTGCGCTTTCATTTCAACTTACCCGGGGCACGACCTGGCTGAAATAGACATGGGTGAGCAGCTCGGACAGGCTGCCCAACTCCACTGCAAAACCAGCCAGCAATTCCATCGTCCCGGCCATATCCGCCTCGGCATCGAACCCCGTGGACCGGACGGCGTCCAGCTTTGCGGGCAGGGCCACCAGGCGTTGCTGGAGCTGCGCGACGCCCTCGGGATTGGGGCCGGAGGGGAGGCCGACAGAGTAACGTTCGAGAACAGCGAGTTGAAACGCCACTGCCCGCGGATTCGTCGGATCGAGCAACAGCAGATCGAGCACCCCCGGAAAGCGTGGTTCGGTGAAGTAGCGCCGACGATACGTCATGACACTGTCGGTGATTTCGAGCAGGGGCTCGAGCAGCAGCTCACGCCGCCCGCTGCCGCGCAAAACGGCTTCCACCAGCCGGGCCACAGCGATGCCGCGTTCGATCCGCCGTCCCAGGTCGAGAAACACCCATCCATGGCTGCGGGTCATGTTCTCCATCTCCATCCCGCTGAGGGCCGCGAGGTCGTGCACCAGGGTGTCCAGCACCGAGCCGGCGAGCACCAACGGCAGGTGTCCCGGTCGCGGCCCGGCGTCAAACCTGAGCCGGTTCAGGATACGCCAGGTGTCGGCGGAAAGCCGATCGCGCACGTCGAAGCTGGCGGCGTGGATGCGTTTGAGCAGATCACGCACACCCGGGCTTCGGGCCTCCTCGTACAGCACCGCCAGCAGGTCCTGCCGCAATCCACCGTGCGCGACTCCGCCGGCTCCCGGGGACGCTGTCAGACCTAAGCGAGCCAGCAATTCCGCAAAGGCCTCGGGGCGGCCATTGGCCGAGTCATCCGCGAGGTGGCCCATGGCCGAACGACATAGCCGGAGAAGCTGTTCCAGGCGCTCCGTGTAGCGGCCCAGCCAGAAGAGGTTTTCTACCGTGCGGCTCGGCAGGTCCGAGGCCAAGCGTTCGAGCGCCGGCGCGGGCGTGCCGACGAACGAGGGAGGCACGGCGCGATCCGAGTCGTCCGAGAGCACCCACACGTCCTTGTTGCCCCCGCTTAGCGCCAAAGTGGTGGTCCCCAGCGCGGCCGGCTCGATCATGCGGGCGAGGCCGCCCGGCACTGCGAAGTAGTCGCGGCCGTTGGATACCACGAAGAAGCGGAGGATGACCGGTCGGGACCGGTGATTCCCCGTCGGTGCCAGGGAGAGCCGTACCTGTTTCTGGGCCACGAATTCGTGTGGACACCGGTTCAGTCGGGCAAGCCATTCGGCGCGGCTTTCACCTGCCAACGTGCCGGGATCGGCCTGGGGCCCGGAGGTCGAGAACGCGGGGCGGAGGAACAACTCATCGAGGTGTTCCGCGACATGCTTCCACTCGCGGGGCTGGCCGCACCACCAGGTCGCCAGGGAAGGCAGTTTCAATTCCTCGCCCAACAGATGGGTCGCGAGCCCGGGCAGAAACGGGAGAAAGGCCGGGCTCTCCACGAGGCCGGAGCCAAGCGCATTGGCAACCGAGACATGCCCCGCGCGGGTCGCTTCGACCAGCCCGGGCACCCCGAGCAGCGACTCGCCGCGCAAGGCGAGCGGATCGCAGAAGGCATCGTTCACACGGCGCAGAATCACGTCCACGGGGCGCAGTCCATCCAGGGTCTTGAGAAGGACACGGCGGTCGCGCACGGTCAGATCACCGCCCTCGACCAGGGTGAAACCAAGCAGGCGTGCGATATAGGCGTGTTCAAAATAGGATTCGTTGCGTGGGCCGGGCGTCAGCAGTGCGATGGCGGGGTTGTCGGTGCTGGCGGGTGCGAGCCGGCGCAAGGCTTCACGGTACCCGGGCAAAATCTCCGAGAGGGAACGCGGGCGCACCGCTTGCACCACTTCGCTCAGCAGGCGCGAGAGCACGCTGCGGTTTTCCAGCATGAACCCGAATCCCGCCGGAGCCTGGGTGTGATCCGACAGCACCCACCAGCGACCTTCCGGCCCGCGCGCCACGTCGGCGGCATAAAATTGGAGGTAGTTCCCCCCGGGCACGCGGACGGCCTGGCAGGCGCGGAGATAGCCGGGGTTGGCGTGAATCAGCGGCGCCGGGACCAACCCATCGCGCACGAGCCGTTGCACGCCGAATAGATCAACCAGGATGAGATTCAGCAGCCGGGCGCGCTGGACGAGGCCGGCTTCCAGTTCACGCCACTCCTCCGCGGCCACCATGAATGGGATGCAGTCCAGCTCCCACAGCACCTCGCGCTCTCGACCCCCGTCCGAGGAGAAGCAACTCACGCCGTGCTCGCGCAGGATGCGGCGGCTGTTCTCGACGCGAGTCGCGAGTTCGTCCTGCCCGAGCGCCTCGATCGAGGCCATAAGGGCCTGCCAATGCGGACGAAGCGCGCCGGAGGCCAGGCGAAGCTCATCCCACGCCGTGCCGGTGTCCGGTGGCGGCGGGGCCGGCAGTTCTGTCTCCCGGGTGGTCATTGGACGCGGCAGAGCTTCGCACGTCCAGGATGCATGTGCAACGGGGCGAATCGTCAATGCCGTGGCTCAGAATGGGGTTCTTCGCTGTTTCCGATGGAAACCCCTCAGGACAGCCGCAGGTCTAACGTAAAGGGAAACTCCCGGCTCGCCGGCACGGGGCGCGGCTGCACCGGGCCCGGCGTATGGCCCAGGCGGAAGAAGCGGGCCAGGCGCCGGCTCTCGGCCTCGTAGGCATTCACTGGAAACGTCTCGTAATGGCGCCCCCCGGGATGCACGACGTGATAGGTGCAGCCGCCAATGCTGCGGCCGTTCCAGGTGTCCACGATGTCAAACACCAGCGGCGCGTGGAGGCCAATGGTTGGATGCAGGCAGTTCGGCGGCTGCCACGCGCGGTAGCGGACGCCGGCGACGTATTCGCCGTTCGTGCCGGTCGAGTGCAGCGGGATCGCGACGCCGCCCACGCTGATGACATGGCGCGAGTCCGTGAGCCCGCGGGCTTTCACCTGCACGCGCTCCAGGCTGGAATCAACGTAGCGCACAGTGCCGCCCGGGCCCGGTTCCTCGCCGAGGACGTGCCAGGGCTCCAACGCCTGGCGCACCTCCAGGCAGATATTCTTCACCTCGAGATCGCCGATCTGCGGGAAGCGGAATTCCAGGTGCGGCTTGAACCAGTCGAGCTTCATCGGGTAGCCGCTCGTATGCAGGTCCTCGATGACGTCGCCCAGATCGCTCCAGACGAAGTGCGGCAGCATCCAGCGATCGTGGATGTCGCTGCCCCACCGGACGAGGTCCTGCTTATAAGGATGCTGCCAAAACTTCGCGATGAGGGTGCGGAGCAGAAGCTGTTGTGCCAGGCTCATGCGGGCGTGGGGCGGCATCTCGAACGCGCGCAGCTCCAGCAGGCCTAGCCGGCCGCTGCTGGCGTCGGGCGAGTAGAGCTTATCAATGCAGAACTCGGCGCGGTGCGTATTGCCAGTGGCGTCAATAAGCAGGTTGCGGAAGAGGCGGTCCACGAGCCACGGGGCGCAGGCCGCACCATCAGGAACCTGCCGAAAGGCAAGGGAGAGTTCGTAGAGCGAATCGTTGCGTGCCTCGTCGATGCGCGGGCTTTGGCTCGTCGGGCCGATGAAGAGGCTGCTGAATAGAAACGAGAGCGACGGATGGTTCTGCCAGTAGGTCACCAACGAGCGCAGCAGGTCCGGCCGCCGCAACAGTGGGCTGTCGGCCGGGGTGGGGCCGCCGAGGACGATGTGGTTGCCGCCGCCGGTGCCGGTGTGGCGACCGTCGAGCATGAACTTCTCTGTGCCCAGGCGCGAAAGCCGGGCTTCGTCGTAAAGCCCTTCTGTCTGCCGGACCATCTCATTCCAGGAGGAGGTCGGGTGCATGTTGACCTCGATCACCCCGGGATCGGGCGTAACTTTGAGGACATTGAGCCGAGGGTCGAAAGGCGGCGGGTAACCCTCGATGACCACGGGCGTGTCCAGTGCAGCGGCGGTCTCTTCCACGGCGGTCACGCAATCCAGGTAATCCTCCAGCGTGCTCATCGGTGGCATGAAGACATGCAGCCGGCCGTGGCGCGGCTCAATGCAGAGGGCTGTGCGGACGAGCGAAGCTGCGGGTTCGTCGCGCCGGGGCTCGCACGCCGGTGCAGGGAAAACCGCCACGGCGGCCAAATCACCCGGGCGATTGGTGAGACTCCTGCCCGCCGCAGCGACGTCTGGCCGGGACCCAGCGACGAAGGCCTGGCGAGGCGGGAGCGCAGGTCGGCTGTCGAGTGGATCGCGTTGAATGACGTACGGCTGATCACCGGCGCTGACCCAGGGGAGCGAATCCAATGGCAGACGCAAGCCCATAGGCGAATCGCCCGGGATCAGGTAGCAATGTTCGCTGCGCAGGAACCACTGACCGCTGACCCAGCCGGGTATGCTCCCGGCGGAGTTCCGCTGCAAGGGCAGCGCGAAGCCCACGGTATGATCGAGTCCTAGCTCGAACACCTTCGCGAGGCGGGCGCGTTCCTCCTCGTCCTTCAGCCTGGACTTCAACGGGTCCACGTTGACCGGCAGCCGGCGCTCCTTCCACAGGTAATACCAAACGTCCTCGAACGCGGGCATGATCCACCTATTACCGCAGCCGAGGCGCTCGGCCAAAGAGTGGATGAACGCCTCCGCCTGCTTTTCCGCGAAGCCGTAATCCTTAGCCTCGTCGGCGAAGAGCGCCTCGTTCTGCCAGACCACCTGCCCGTCCTTGCGCCAGTAGCAGCCAAAAGACCAGCGCGGCAACGATTCTCCCGGATACAACTTGCCCTGGCCCTGATGCAGCAGCGCGCCGATGGTGAAGCGTCGCTTGAGGCGCTTGAGCAGGTCGTCGGCGAGGCGGCGCTTCATCGGGCCGAGCGCGATGGTGTTCCACTCCGCGCCGTCCCGGTCGTCAATGCTGACGAAGGTTGGCTCACCCCCCATAGTGAGGCGCACGTCGTGCCGGGTGAGTTCGGTGTCGAGTTGGCGGCCAAGCGACTCGATCTCGCCCCACTGCTCCTCGGTGTAAGGCTTGGTGACGCGCGGGGATTCGTAAATGCGCGTGACCTGCATGTCGAAGCTGAACTCGCACTTACTTTCACCCACGAGGCCGGCAATGGGGGCGGCGCTTTGCGGGTCGGGCGTCGCGGCGAGCGGGATGTGACCCTCGCCGGCCAGCAAGCCGCTGGTCGGGTCCAGTCCGATCCAGCCCGCGCCGGGGAGATAGACCTCACACCAGGCGTGCAGGTCGGTGAAATCGCGCTCCGTCCCGCTAGGGCCGTCAAGTGACTTCACGTCCGGCTTGAGCTGGATGAGGTAGCCGCTCACGAAGCGGGCGGCGAGGCCCAGGTGACGGAGCAACTGGCACAGCAGCCAGGCCGAGTCGCGACACGAGCCGCTGCCTTCCTGGAGCGTCTGCTCGGGCGTTTGCACCCCCGGTTCCAGGCGAATGAGATACTTGATGTGACGCCACAGGCGCTGGTTCAGTGCGACGAGGAAGTCAGTTGTATGCCGGCCTTGGCCCTTGTCCTCAGGGCGGATGCCGCCGTCGAGCAGGTCCCGCTGCACGTCGCCCAGGAACTCTATGAAGCACGGCGTGGACGGGCCCTTGAGCTGGAAGGGGGCGAGTTCGTGTTCGAGGGACTGGTCATATTTGAAAGGAAAGGCCTCGGCCTCGGCTTCGAGGAAGAAGTCGAATGGGTTCAACACCGCCATCTCCGCAACCAGGTCCACTTCCACCAGGAACTCCTTGGTCGGCTCCGGCAGCACAACACGGGCAAGGAAGTTCGACTGGGGGTCCTGCTGCCAGTTGAGAAAGTGCTTTTCCGGCGCGATGTGCAGTGAATAGCTCAGGATGCGCGTACGGCAATGCGGCGCGGGCCGCAGGCGTATGACTTGCGGACCCAGCGTCACCGACCGGTCATAGCGGTAGTGCGTCTTGTGGTGAAGAGCAACGTGGATGGACATGCGGGCGCTGGCCTACTGGGCGGCGGCGTGGGCAGTCTTCTTGCCCGGTTGCGGCGTCTTAAGCGCGAAGAACGCTTCCAAGATGCCTTGGCCGACCTGGTTCAGTTTGGTCTGCAACTCATCCAGATACTCGTGCAGGCCGCGCTGGATCACTTCGTCCACCGCGGCGAACGAGAGGTCCGAGCCGAGTTGGCCGAGGAGTTTTTCCGGGGCGTAGCGGAAGGTGCCCAGCGGCGTGCCGCTGATGGCGTGGAGCGAATCGCGGGCGGCGAGCAAACAGAAACGCACGGCGCGCGGGAACTCCCGATCCAACAGCAGGAAGTCCACCACCCGGCGTGGCGAGATGCGGCCATGGCGTTGGCGATACATCTCGAAGGCCGAGGCGGAGCGGAGCACGGCCGCCCACTGGATATCGTCAAACGGTGTCCCCACCTCCTCGGCGGAATGGAGCAGGAGAAAGTACTTCACGTCGAGAATACGCGAGGTCTTGTCGGCCCGTTCGAGCATCCGCCCCAGCCGGCTGAAGTGCCACGCCTCGCCTTGCGTCATGGTGGCGTCGGTCGTGCCACTGAAGAGATGGCTGGCCTGCTTGACTTCGTCGTAGAAGCCCTCGCGCTCATCCAATCCGCCGGATTCCTGCGCCGCAGAGTTGACCATCAGGTATAACCGGTTTAACTGGAGCCACATCTCGGAGGAGATGATCTCACGCACGCTCCGGGCATTCTCGCGCGCGGCGCGCAGGCAGGAGAGAATGGAGTTGGGATTGTCGGCGTCGAAGGTAAGGAACTGGATGACGCTGGTCTCGGTAGCTGCTCCATAACGCTTGGCAAACTCCGCCTGGTCCCCGGTAATGGCCACCAGGGGCGCCCACTGCTGATCCTGGCCCTCGGGCGCGTCCAGCATGAGCTGGATGTTCACGTCCACAAACCGCGCCACGTTCTCGGCGCGTTCGATGTACCGGCTCATCCAATACACGGACTCGGCTACGCGGCTGAGCATCCGGGTGACCCTCCATTCATGGTCTGGGTCTGGCTAGCGTCGCCGTTGGTGCCTTCGCGCTCAAGCGACTGCGAATCGGCCAGCACCCAGGTATCTTTGCTGCCGCCACCCTGGGAGGAATTCACCACCAGCGAACCTGGCTTGAGCGCCACTCGCGTGAGCCCGCCGGGCAGCACAAAGATTTCCTTCCCATAGAGAATGTAGGGCCGCAGATCCACGTGCCGGCCCTCCAGTTGACCCGCGCAAATGGTCGGCACGCGGGAAAGAGCCAGCGTAGGCTGGGCGATGTAGTTGCGAGGATCGGCCTTCACCTTTTCCGCAAAAACCGCCCGCTGCTCTTTCGTCGAGTGAGGGCCTACCAGCATCCCGTAGCCGCCCGACTCGTTGGCGGCCTTGACGACGAGCTTGTCCAGATTCTCCAACGTATAGCGCAAGTCCTTTTCTTCCGCGCAGATGTAGGTTGGCACGTTCGGCACGATGATTTCCTCCCCCAGGTAGTATTTCACGATGCGAGGCACGTAGGCATACACCACCTTGTCGTCGGCGACACCCGTGCCGGGAGCATTGGCGAGGGCGACGTTGCCGGCCTTGTAGCTTTCCATTAGACCCGGCACCCCGAGCATTGAATCAGCGCGGAAGCACTTCGGATCGAGGAAGTCATCGTCAATCCGCCGGTAAATCACATCCACCCGCTCAAACCCCTTCGTCGTGCGCATCAATACCTGCCCATCCTCGACGACCAAATCACGTCCTTCTACGAGTTCGACGCCCATCTGTTGGGCTAGAAAGGAGTGCTCGAAGTAGGCGGAGTTGTAACTGCCCGGAGTCAGGAGCACGACGCGGGGCCGGGCGGTGTGGTCCGGACTGAGATACTCCAGCATGTCGCGAAGCTTCAGCGGGTAATCCTGGACCGGGCGCACCTTGGACGCAGCGAAAGCCTTGGGGAAAAGGCTCTTCATTACCTCCCGGTTCTGCATTACGTAGGAAACTCCGGAGGGACAGCGGAGGTTGTCTTCCAGCACGTAAATCTGCCCATCGCTGTGCCGCACCAGGTCTGTGCCCGTGATATGGCACCAGATGCCGCGCGGCGGTTTCCAACCGATGCACTGTTTGCGATAAGATTTGGCCGAGAGAATGATCTCACGCGGCACGACGCCATCGTTGAGGATCTTCTGTTCGTGGTAAACGTCATCAATGAACAGGTTCAGCGCGTGAATGCGCTGCTTAAGACCCTTTTCCAGCCGGCTCCACTCGGCCGCCGAGACAATGCGCGGCACAATGTCGAACGGGAAAATCTTCTCCACGCCCGCCTGCTCGCCGTACACATTGAAGGTGATCCCCATCTGCATTAACGCGCGCTCGGCGGCCGCTTGCCGGCGCGCAAACTCCCCTGGCGGAAGCGATTGAATGCTATGCATCAGGTTGCTCGCGCCCGGGCGCGCCTCCTTGGCGTCCGTCAGCAGCTCGTCAAAGAAGCTCCCGACTTCGTAGCTGGCAAAGTTCATGTGTACGAAAGGTATGGCAGCAGTTTACCGGAGCGAACTGCCATCGTCGTGGTGCCTTGAGCAGAGTCGGTGCCAAAGGGGGCGATGATGGCGCACAACCTCGAACTTGGTTCCAGAATCCGGTAAACAGGCATCCTAATGCAATAAAGCACAAGATTACCCTCCGCGCAAATGGGAGGGTTCCGCAGGCAAAGGTGCCGCGGCTTAGCCAGCATGATCAAGAAGCTGCATCCGGTCCGGCAAGCAGGACTGGTCGGAGCGCAAAGGGTTGGGCGTCAATCTTCCGCCACGAACCCGAGGCTTGTGTAGAGGTTGAAGGCGGGTACGTTTGCCAAGGTAACGACAAGGCCGAGTTCGTGCTCACCGGCCGCGTGGAGGCGAGACATGGCGGTCATCATGCAGGCGCGGGCAAGACCGGTGCGCTTTGAGTTGGGCTCCGTCATGGAAAAGGCGACGAAGGGCCGATCCTGCCAACGAGTGACCAGGGTGGCAGAAAGCAGCCGACCGCCCCGCTCTACAACCGCGAAGCAAGATGGAACGAACGAGCCGTAGGCGCTGGCAAAGGTCTTCTGAACTTCGACAAGTGCGTCAGCCTCACTCTCGCCTTCATCATCAATGGTGCCGCGATAAGCGCTGTACATCAACGAGGCCAATTGGTGCACGTCGGCATCGAGCGGCAAACGCAAGCCGTCAATAATGGGGAAGGGCATTCCACCAAGCGTTGCCCGCATGCACCGCCGCAGATGGTGATGTGGCATACAGAGTCGTGTGTTTTATGACACCCAGCAATTGATCAACGAACTTATTGCAGTAGCTTCAGCCGGTGGAATTGCTTCGCGCCGAGGGTGGGGAGGAGGACGCTGAGCTGGCCGTTGATGTTGGTGACCGGGTTGGTAACGGGGTTCCAGTTTGCGGGCGGAGCAAGATCGGTAGTGGCTTCGAGCAGGAAGTTGTCGGCGGAGGCCGGCCAGGAGACCAGCTCGGCGGCATTGGTGCGGACGATGGAGAGACGGGGCGGAGGGTTGGTCCAGCGGTACTCGCTGGCGCCGTTGAGCGGCAGAACCCAACGCGAGCCGCTCGGCACGGGGGTCACGGTGGAAGCAGCACCGCCGGTGCATTGCACTTTGGCGGGTTGGTCAAAGCGAGCCCGGCTGAATTCGAGGGTGAAATTGCGTTGCCTCGGCCACGTCTTCAGGAGCCATGCATTGGCTTCGCGATGGAGCCAAATGCTGCCGTCGGTTCGCGCGTCGCCGAAATCCACGACGGTATTCGAGTTGTTAAGATGCTGGCCATACCAGGCGGAGGGATCGAAAGCGGGGAGATTGGTTTCGGCAGTGAATGTGATCAGCGTGCCGGAGTTGGTCAAGTGCAACCCCCCGAGGCGAATGCGCAGCGTCCCATCGTCCAGCCCTTGAAGGGGCACGCGGCTGCCGTCGCCGGTTGCATCGAACAGGCCGATCAGCCAGTCATAATCGCCATCGGGGAGACTGGCCGGGAGTGAGACGTTCCAGGGGCCGTCGCTGATGATCTGGCCAAGCTGCCATTGCGAGGTGGGCGGCGAGAGGGCGTGGTCCTGTTGGGCGCGAATGACGCCATTGGTGCAGAAATGAACGAAGCAAGCGTAGTTTTTGGCCAGGAGATCCTGCACTGCCCACCCGTAAGTAGCACGGAAAGCGCGAGTGCCGGTCTGCTGAAACGCGGCGACGCTCGGGCGCACGCGGCGGTAGCTTGAGAGGTTCCAGTCGGCAGCCGCTCGGGCGTTCAGGAACAGGGTGTCTCCAGTGTCTGCTAAGTCAGTGACCACGCCGTTGCGCAAGGTGGTGCCGGCGGTGACACCAGCGCCTTCGGCCACCCAACCCAGGTCCGGCAATAGCCAGGTCCCGGTGGCGAAAGCATTCGAGCCGGCGTTCGCGGTCAGGACCAGGCCGTTTTCATAACGAACGCGGACGCGGTTCCAGGCGTCGGAAGAGTTGGTTTTGGCCAGGGCAGTGGCGTCGAGCCAGGCACCATTGGTCTCATAGAGGATTTCCAGCGGTCTGGCCGGGGCGTAACGCGCCATAACGGGTGAGAGCAAATGATGCTCCAACCAGGCCAGCGGTATGGTGGCATATACGGAACTGTCGAGGAATCCCGCATGGCCGTAAGCGGCTTCCTGCATGCGGTACCGGTCCAGCACCACCATGGGGGTGGGGCCGGCCCAGTTGGTCTGGTAGGAGTCGGTGGGCCACCAGCGGCTGTAGTATCCCATGCCGTGGTTGAACTGGAGCGGATGGATTTTCAGCAGGTCGAAATCTACGGCGAGCGGGGCGGTGAATCCGCCGTTGCCGGGCCAGCCACTCCCGAATTGGGCCTCGACGCCATCGAGGCAGCCGCTCCAATACCAATGGTTGTTGCCCTCGCCGAACACAGGGCCGGTGTGGGTGTCGCGCTCGTATGCCCAGAGCTGCCGGTGGATGTCCCAAACCCGATTGAATTGACCGGCGCCAGTTTCACCGGCGCGCTGATCCACATGGAACCAAGGCGGGACGGCGCTATGCACGTCCAAGTAATCGGCCTGGGTGGAGTAGCGGCGGTGGATTTCGGGCGATTGCGTGGCGGCCAGGCGCAGGATGGCGTTGGGCTTCTCGGCAAACGACTGGATACGGGTGCCGGGGTTGTACCAGGCGAGCTGGAGGTTGCCGGCGGAGTCGAGGGAGATGTCGTTGGTGTTGTAGAAATCGTAGTTCGGGTAGTAGTCCACGTAGTTCTCATGTGGCGCGCAGCGGATGCCGAGGCGCGTGCCGGTGGCGACGAGGTTGCTCATGCCGACATCGCCGCCGTAACTGGCATTTGCGGGGTAGTGCATGGGCAAGGCGTTATCGTAGCCGCTGCGTTGCCAATCGTGAATGATCGCGACGCAGTTGGTGATGCCGTAACTGGCGAGGTTGGTGAGGTTGCCGGCGATGTTGGTGAAGGTGCCGCCCCAGATGTCGAGGACGACCTTGTTGGCGAGAAAACTCCGCCACGGCGACGGCGGGTTCGGCGGGTTGGGGAGCACCTCCGCGAGGTTCCATGCGGCGGTGAACAAGGCGCGCTCTCGCAGGGGAACGAGTGTGCCATCGGTCAGTGTGGCGTAACTGGCTTGGTTCCCGTTCTGGGAGGTGGCGGCTGAGGCGGTCCAGTCGAGGAGCGCGCTTACGAAGAGACCCTCCTGAGCAAGGTAATACGCTGTCCCGGGATAATAGGGCACAATGAGCTGACGGCGCCGCACCACGGGGCCCCAAGTGCCGGCGTCGAACGCGGTGACCCAGGGCCCATCGCAGGTCACGGTCAGCGCGAGGCTTTTGCCGACAAGCTGCCCGACGATGCGCACCGTAGCCGTGTAAGAGCCGACATTGAAAGTCCGCCAGAGGGTGCAGCCCGTATCTGTCTGCAGCCAGCCGCTGGCAGTGGGTGTGGCGGTTTGATTCCAGGATAGCGACGCCGAATTGGCCAGCGGCACCGTGATGGGCGTGTCGCCGGTCATCTGGGCATTGAGAGTGATGGTGCCGAAGAGACCGTCGTTGGCCGATTGGGGGGCGCTCCATTGGTAGTCGAGGGTGCCGTCGGAGCCAGTGTAACGGAGGTGGACCACGTTGCTGGACAGGCTCACGGTGGAGGCGCCGGGGAAGCCGCTTTGGGGCGCTACTTCGGTGGTCTGCCCGGACCATAGATTCGAGAGCGCGAGCGTGGGGGGCGTAGGGCGGGTCAGGATGGGAGGGGTGTAGCCTTCAAGGACCAGTTGGCGGTTGCCCCAGAGCGAGTAGTCGAAGGAGGCATTGTTGTTGGGACCGGGGTCCACCTCGAAGCGCACGGTCAGGTTCGTCCCGCGAAGAGCCGTGAAGTCATACTGGAACGGGCGCCAGACGTCGTTGGTCTGGTGGTAGTCGAAGAGCTTGGTCCCATTGGCGTAGAGGCGGAAGGTGACGCCGTCGGAGTTGGTGACGTTCTGGGAACGCATCGCCGTGGCGCCCTGCAGGAGGATGCGCGTTGCCTGGGCGGGGAGGCTAAAGACGAATTGCTGGAAGGTGATGCGGGTGCCGTTGCGCCAGGGGCAGTGCAGGAGAAAGACCTCTTCGCCGTTCTGGGTGCCGAAAGGTTCGCAGGCCACGCCGGTGCGGTCCTCGAAGAAACCTGACCAACCCAGGGGAAATTGCTGCTCGGGCTGTCCGCGATAAGCGTAGCCGACGGCATAAACGCCCAACTCGTCGAGGTTCATCACGGACATGTCGGGGGTGACGGCCGGTTGGGCGCGGGCGGCGGTGAGGAAGGCGGCTGAACTCAACAGGAGTAAGGTAAGGGGGAGGTGTTTCATACGATTCTAAACTGGCCGCAGGGCGCAAGGCTTCAGCACGCGCCTCACTGGCTCAGGCCCAGCAGCTTCACGTAGTCGCGCTGCAGGATTTCGCCTGGCTGGATCGCTGCAGTCCTCCTGGTCCTCATAGACTCACCGGTGGCTGATTAACCCCTCGGCTGTCATGCCAATATCCGGCACACTTCCCGCGGCTTCAGGACCGGAAGTCTTCCCATGGCCTACCCCAATTGGATCGTCTGCGTGCCGACAAACTGGGTTTCTAAGGCAGGCTCTCCGTCCTCAAGCAGCATTGCGATGGCCTCCTCTAAATTCCGCTTCAACTCGTCCAGCGATTCGCCCTGTGAGTGCGCCCCAGCAAACCCCGGCACATACCCCACATAAAGTCCAGTGCCAGGGCACCGCTCAACGACAGCAGTAAACGACTTCATGCAGAAGACGTTAGCCTATGGAGGCCGTGAGTCAAACCTACTCTGGGGCGCGCGAAGGTCTGCGAGCCGGCTGAAACCAGCGAGGGAGTGGGAAGCCCCCAGCAGCCGCCTCCGTCGCCTCAGTGTGTCAGGCGTCGCTGACGCGACGTGACGGGATCGGCATGCGTGGCTCCGTGGGCTGAAGGTCCACGGCTACAGTCGGCGCATCGCTACGCGATGGGCGGCGGGCGGGAATGTTTTTGGCGGCCTTACATTCAATGCCATACGCGCGCACTTCGCGGTGGGCTGGCGGCAGGGAGAGCCGAGCACCAGGAAAGCCAAGGCGAAGCGGGGAACAAGCCAGGAGGTCGCCACCTGCCCTCTATTGTTCCTCTATTATTCCTCTATTATTCCTCTAGTCCTCCTCTTATTCTGCCCCTGTTTTTCCCTCCATTACAGGGAGGGGATTCGGACAGCATGCTGGCGCATGCCGCGCCCGAACTTCTTCCCATTCGTGAGTAGTTAGACGCTCCACAGACTGGTTTGGTTACAGTGGGCCCCCCGGGGCTGTGACGAACTCAGCCGGCGCGTCCTTGGTTCCGGGCCATTCCGATTTGCAATCGGCGGCTTCCCCGGTAAGTTGGATTTGTGGGCAACGAGTATTCTACTGCCGCGCATTGGGCGGGCGACTTTGAGGAGGCGGGCCTCCAGAAGTGGGCGGAGAATTTGCGCCGTCAGTTGGCAGCGCCGCAAGTGTCGCTGGGGCTGGTGTTCATGTCGCCGCGGTTCTTTCCTCGCGCGAAGCAGGTATTGGAAATTCTGCGGGTGCATGCGCGGATTCCGCTGCTGGCGGGGTGTTCGAGCCAGAGCCTGATCGTCGGGGAGCATGAGGTCGAGCAAAACGCGGGGTTGACCGTTGCACTGTATGCGCTGCCGGGGGCCGACTTGAAAGCGGTTCACTTTACGCAGGAGCAGGTGGAGGAAGCCAACGGCCCCGGCTATTGGCATATGGAAACGGGTATCGAACCCGGCCAAACCAACGGGTGGCTGGCCTTTATTGACCCGTTCCACCTGGACAGCGAGACGTGGCTTAAGACATGGAACGAAGCTTATGCACCACAGCCCGTGCTCGGCGGCCTGGCCAGCGGCGAGGGCAGCGAGCAGGCGACCCAGGTGTATCTCAACGGGGAGGTTTTTGACGAAGGCGGGGTGGCCATTTCCGTCGGCGGCGAGGTGCGATTGGTGGGCGTCACATCGCAGGGCTGCACGCCCATCGGCGAGACCTGGACGCTGACGAAGGTGGAGCAGAACATCATTCACCAGATCGGCAACCGCCCGGCTTACGAGGTGCTGGCGGAGACGTTCAATGCGCTTTCGCCGGAGCAACAGAAGACGGCGCGGGGCAACTTGTTCATCGGGCTGGTCGTGAACGAGTACTTGGAGGACTTCCATCGCGGGGACTTCCTGATCCGCAACCTGCTGGGGGCGGACCCGCGCTCAGGGAGCATTGCGGTGGGGGCGCTGCCGCGCCTGGGGCAGACGGTCCAGTTTCAGAGGCGCTCGAAAGAGGCGGCCACCGAGGACATGGAGGCGTTGCTGCTGCGCGCCAAGAAGCAATTAGGCGACGCCCAGATCTATGGCGGCTGTCTTTGCAGTTGCAACGGGCGGGGGAAGAACCTGTTTGGCCGCCCAGACCATGACGCGCAACTGGTCCAACGACGGCTGGGGCCGATGGGGTTGGCGGGCTTCTTCTGCAACGGGGAAATCGGGCCGGTGGGCGAGAAGAGCTTCCTGCATGGCTACACGGCGTCGCTGGCGCTGTTCGTGAAGAAGGCGGGGGGATGAGCCCGCTCAACATGCGAAATACGCTAAAAGAACTCAGGATCTAAAGCTCTGAGGGTCGGGTTTGGCCGCGAATCTTTGATGGCGCGAAGGGGCTCTTGGAGGGCTCGTTCGGGCTAGCTTTAGCGTCTTTAGCGTATTTAGTGGGGATCAGTGGGTCAACTTCTTGCCGAATTCCGGGTCTATCTTCCGGTTCAGGAGCAGGGCGAGGGTGAAGCCGGGGACGGCGGAGCAGATGACCCACACGAAGAAGTGCTTGTAGCCGACGAGGTCTGCCACCCAGCCACTCCACATGCCGGGGACCATCATCCCGAGGGCCATGAAGCCGGTGCAGATGGCGAAGTGGGCGGTCTTGTGGGGGCCGTCGGCGAACAAGAGCATGTAGAGCATGAAGGCGGTGAAGCCGAAGCCGTAACCAAACTGCTCGGCAGCGACGGCGCCACAGGTGATGAGGAAATTGCTCGGCTGGGTCCACGAGAGGAACACGAACGCCAACTTGGGGAGATACATGGACGCGACCATGATTGGCAGCATTCGCTTGAGACCATATTTGGCAGCCGCGAAGCCGCCAAGCAGGCCGCCGCAGGTCAGTGCCAAGATGCCGAAGGTGCCATAGACCAGGCCGACCTGGCTGGTGGTGAGGCCGAGGCCGCCGGCGCCGCGATTGTCGAGCAGGAACGGGGAGATGACCTTCACGAGCTGCGCCTCGTCAAAGCGGTAAAGGAGGATGAACGCCATGGCCAGGACCACGCCCGGCTTTTGGAAGAAGGAGCCCAGGGTGGCGAAGAACTCGCCCACCAGGCTGTTGTGGGTCAGCACCGGTCCGTCGGCAGCGGGTCGGGGCAGCATGACGCTGTGCCAGCAACTGAAGGCCAGGAAGAGCCCCGCGACGAAGAACAACGTGATGGACCAGGCCACAGGGATGTTGCCCGAGTTGGTGAGGAACGTGACCCCGGTGTCGCTCTTCAGCTTTGGATCAAGCTGGATGACGGCCATAGCGGGCTGGTTCCAGTTGGTGGAGTTAAACACGAAGCGCTCGCCTTCCTGCAGGCGAAAGCCTCTGTCGCTTTTGCCCAAGCCGATGTATTCGATCCCATGCGGCTTGCGCCCAAAGTTGACCGCGACTGCCCGTCCCGCTGGCGGTTCCTTCGACAGCGATAGATAGACCACCCCGAAGTTCCCCGCTGCCGCGACTGGGGCCGCCTGACTGCTGAGTGGTTTGGGGAAATGGCCGGCCAGGAAACTCCCCAACGGCCCCGAAACGTGCGAACGCCACCACGAGGTTGTTTGCGGTGAGGCCTTCGGCAGCGCGGGGCTGTCCTCAGCGCTGAAGCCATGTTCATGGTTCCAGGCTTTGGCCTGGCTGATTACGGCCTTGGCCTCCGCAGCGCTGCGCTCGATGAGAGCGATCATCAGCGGACTAGGCCGCGCGACCACCCGCAGCTCTCCGTCCTGAGCGGTGACCTTGACTGCGGCGGGGTCCCATTTCGCGACGAGCGGCGCGCCCGCTTTGGCCTGCACCGGGATCTCCACTGGCAGCAAGCCGTTTTTGCTTTCAAGGACACCCGCCAGCACGACCAGCAATCCGCTGCCGACGATCATGGCGGTGCGATAGAAGGTGCTGCGCAGTCCCACCCACCAGGTCTGCTCATGCTTGGAGAGGCCGAGCATGTAGAAGCCGTCTGCGGCGATGTCATGTGTCGCCGAGGCGAAGGCCATGATCCAGAATAGGAACAGCGACCACTTGAAAAAGGCGGAGCCTCGGATCGAAAACGCCACCAACGCGAGCCCGAACGAGACCAGGAACTGCATAGCCACTACCCAGAAGCGCTTGGTGCGGGTAATGTCCACAAAGGGGCTCCACAGCGGCTTGATGACCCACGGCAGGTAGAGCCAGCTCGTGTAGAGGGCAATGTCGGTGTTGGAAATGCCTAGCCGTTTGTACATGACGACAGACATCGTCATGACGATGACATAGGGGATGCCTTCCGAGAAGTAGAGGCTAGGGACCCACCACCAGGGATTATGGGAGGCGCGCGCGGTTTCGGCAGTGGGCGCGGGCGGAGGGGCGGAATTGGCCGGCGTCATGTTGTTTCAGGAGGGTTAGTAGCAGCAAGGCCCGAGGCGCAGCAAGCAGAGATTGTCCTCGACACGCCTGTGGGCTCCTTCTCTAACAAGGCCAAGGCGCGGCGGCAAGAGCCGGCTGCCCCGATGGCAGGACAACTTAAGTAAACAAAGGACAACCAGATATGAATCAGGCTGTGGATCAAACTCAAGCAGTGTTCGCTGGAATCGGAATCCTCACAATAGTGCTCATCGTATTCGCCATTTTGCTGGTGCCGTTCATTTTCTATCTGCTCACGCTCCAGAAGGCGCTCAACCGTTGTTCGCCGGGGTGCTGGGCGATGGACCCAGGCATGGTCAGGCTCATGCTTATTCCCTTATTCCACATCGTATGGCAATTCTTCGTCGTGCTGAACATGGCCAAGTCGCTCGATGCGGAATTCCAGAAGCGCGGCATCGCCGAGGATCGCAGTCCAGGCCAGACCATCGGGTTGATCATGTGCATCGGAAACCTCATCTGCGGGCCGGTCGGCCTGGTCTGCTGGATTGTGTACTGGGTGAAGATCGCCGGCTACTCCAGCAAGCTCGCTGCGCCGCCGATGGCCGTGGCGGCTTGATCAAGACAAGGAATTGGCTCGCGCGTCATCGGCGTTAGCGGGGGGTCTTGCTTGACTCGTCGGTGCTGCCCAGTATCCCGTCCAGATATGAAAGCGATCACCTACACCGCAGCGCGGAAGACACTGGCGGACACGATGGATGAGGTGTGCCGTTACCGCGCGCCAGTCATTATAACGCGCAAGCGCGACCAGGCGGTGGTCATGCTGTCGTTGGCGGACTATGAATCGCTTGAGGAAACCGCCTACCTGCTCCGCAGCCCGGCCAACGCCCGACGGCTCCTTGAAGCCATCGAGAGCCACGCTCGGGGCAAGAGCCAGGAGAAGGGAAATCAAGGTCCTTCGTTAAGCGCCAAACCAGAGGCACTGCGGCGCGGCTGTTCCGTGGCATAACGCTGGAGTTCCTCCGGCAAGCGAATCAAGCGCCCCGGGGCTTGTGCCTCCGCAACGCGCAGTTCAACGAAGATCCGCCCCACGTCATAGCCTGCCTCGCGGGAGAGATTATCTTTCACGCGCCGGAGTTCCTCAAGAAATGGACCAAGTGTCCCAAGCTGTCGTTCTAAGCCGGCCGTTTTTCCTCTTTGAGCTTCTCCGCCAGCCACTGCTTTATCTGCGCTTGTCTGGGGATTCCCTTCCGCATAGCGATCCGCTCAATTCTCAACACCATCCAGTGCGGAATATCCAAATTGATCCGCTCCTTTTGCAGGAGCGGCCGAGCGGCCTTGCCCAGATCAAAGTAGTCCATCACGTCTTCGCCCGCGTCAAAGCGGGTCTGCAAGTTCTTGGCTGTTGTCTTATCGCTCATAGTATGCGTTCCGTTCGTTTTCTCGTGACCGCCGCACGCTAATGATCCTGATATTTCCCGCGCGTTCCGTGAAGATCGCTGTCCAAAGTCTCCCTTCCCTGGCGGCTATCCAGAGCTTCCGCGGCTCGTTCGGGTACTTGGACGGGACTTCCAGTCCCTCGGCATCCTGCCAAAGAGTCTGCGCCTGTTCAAAGTCAATGCCGTGCTTCTTCAGGTTGGCCTTGCTCTTATCAGGGTCGAACTCAAAGTCCATTTATGGTATAAAAACTATCCCATGCCAGTTCCCAGTCAAGCCCCACCTTCTAAAGAGATCGGGGCTTTGGTTTTCTAAGTTAATGGACTTAGCCCTGCGCGGTTTCCTTCACCGCTTTCACGCACCGAGCGCAGATGGTAGGATGTTCGGGCTGCGAACCGACATCGGTTTCCCAATGCCAGCAGCGTTCGCACTTCTGGCCCGCGGCTTTGCTGACCAAGACGGTGACGGGGCCCTCGCCCTCGGGCTGGACTTCCAGTTGGGAGACATTCAACAGCTCCCGCAGCGAATCCAAGTGCGCTTGAGCCGCAGTCAGGGAAGAGCTTGAGCCGGCAAACGTGAGTTTCGCCTCCAGAGCCTTTCCGATTTGCTTCGCCTGGCGCGCCTTCTCCAATTCCGGCAGCGCCAGCTCGCGCAGCTCGAACAGGGCCTTCCAGGTGGCCAGATCAGGTTCTGCCCGCTGGAACCCCGGGGGCTGCCAAGTGAGTTGGTGCGCCGAGGCAACTGATTTCCCGGGCACATGCTCCCATGCCTCGTCGGCGGTGAAGGCCAGGATCGGGGCCAGCATCTTGCAGAGGCCGACCAGCATGCGATGCAACGCAGTCTGGGTGGAGCGGCGGCGGGGCGAGTTCGCCGGATCGGTGTAGAGCCGGTCCTTGACCACGTCATGATAGATGGCCGACAGCTCGACGGCGACGAACTGGCTGACCTTTTGATAGACGACATGGAACTCGAACTCGTCATAGGCTGCCAGGACATCCTGCTCCAACTGGGTGAATTCGCCCATGATCCAGCGGTCGAGCCCAGTCAACCGGTCGTCGGGCACGCTGTGCTTCGCTGGATCGAAGTCGTAGAGGTTGGAAAGCTGGTAGCGCAGGGCGTTCCGCAGCACGCGGTAGGTCTCGGCCACCTTGCTGATCCGCTCCTCGCTGACGATGATATCGTTGCGGAAGTCCTGCGAGGCGACCCAGAGGCGGACAACGTCCGCGCCGTACTTCTTGACGTAGGTATCGGAGGTCTGCGGCTTTTCGTAGCCGCCCTGGCCCTGCTTGCTCTTGGAAATCTTCTCGCGGTCGGCGTCCACCAGGAAGCCATGGGTTAGCACGGTTTTGTAAGGCGCAGCGCCGTTGCCCGCCAGCGAAAGGAGCAGCGAGGACTGGAACCAGCCGCGATGCTGGTCGCTGCCCTCGAGATACATGTCGGCCTGCCAAGGGAAGGCTGGGAGTTGAGAGTTGAGGGTTGAGGGTGCGGCTGCGGAGGCTGATGCGTGATGCGTGGTGCGTGGTGCGTGTTGGAGTTCGGGACGGCGCATGAGCACGGAGCGGGACGATGAGCCTGAATCGATCCAGACATCGAGTGTGTCGTTGGATTTGGCGGCGGCTTCGGGACCTTTCCAATTGGCGGGCTTGAGCGCGGTCCATAATTCGGCAGCGCTTTTCTCGAACCAGACATTCGAGCCGTGCTGCTCGACCAATGCGGCGGCGTTGCGCACGATCTGCGCGTCGAGGATCGGGCTGCCCTGAGTGTCGTAGAACGCCGGGATCGGCACGCCCCAAGTGCGCTGGCGCGAGATGCACCAATCGGGCCGACCTTTCACGGCGGCCTCGATGCGGCTTTTGCCCCAGTCGGGCACCCAATTTACATGTTTGATCTCTTCGAGTGCCCGCTCGCGGAACGATAGTGGGGCGGGCGTCTGGGCTGCCAAGCTGGTCCCCGCCACAGGCAGGCGGGACGCCTGCCCCACTACATGATCAATCTCGATGAACCACTGATCCATGGCCCGGAAGATGATGGGCGTCTTGCTGCGCCAGCAATGCGGATAGCTGTGATGGTAATTCTCCAGATGCAGCAGCGCCTTGCGGACACGCAGTTCGTGCAGCACCGCTTCGTTCGCTTCACTCTTTCCGTGTTTTTCCAGGATGGCCTTGCCTATCATCTCGGCCGGCATCTGCTGCTCTATCGGCAGGTCGCTGGTGAAAGTGAACTTCCCGTCATCGTCCACCGGCGAATAGATGGGCAAGCCATGCTCGCTGCCGAGGTGGTAGTCTTCCAAACCGTGCCCCGGCGCGCAGTGGACGAAGCCTGTGCCGGTGACGTTGTCAACGAAGCTGTCGCCGGCGAAGAACTTCCCCGTGCGGTTACAGAAGGGATGCTGGTACTCGAATTGAGTCAAATGCCCACCATCGAGGCTGCGGATGATTTGATAATTCTGCCAGCCGCACTTCTCGGCCACTGCTGGCAGCAAGAGGGCGGAAACGATGTACTGCTCCTCGCCCACCAGCACGAGCGAATAGCTGAAAGTGGAGTTGTAGGCTACCGCCAGGTTTGCCGGCAACGTCCAGGGCGTCGTGGTCCAGATCACAACAGAGGTAGCGGGGTGCCCGAGCAGGGGAAACTTCACATACACGCTCTGGCTGACGTGATCTTTGTATTCGACTTCGGCTTCCGCCAGCGCGGTGCGACAGGGGATGCTCCAATAGATAGGCTTCTTGCCGCGATAGACAAATCCCTGTTCCACGATGTCAGCGAACAGACGCAATTCGTCCGCCTCGTAGTCCTTGGTCAATGTCAGATACGGGTTGTCCCAATCCCCTAACACGCCGAGCCGCTTGAACTGGGTGCGCTGGATGCCGATGTACTTGTGCGCGTATGCCGCGCATGCCTTGCGGATCGTTGCCGCATCCGAAGCCGTATCGCCGGCCTTACGCATTTCCTGGGTGACCTTGAATTCAATCGGCAGGCCGTGGCAGTCCCAGCCCGGAACATAGGGCGCGTTGAACCCGCGCAGGCTCTTGTACTTGATGATGATGTCTTTGAGAATCTTGTTCAGGGCGTTGCCGATGTGCACATCCCCATTGGCGAAGGGGGGGCCGTCGTGGAGGACGTACTTCTCCGCCCCCGCGCGCTGGGCCTGGATGGCGGCATAAAGCCCGGCGGTCTCCCACAGCTTCAATCGCGCCGGTTCCCGCGTGACGAGGTCCGCCTTCATCGGGAAATCGGTTTGCGGCAGGTTCAATGTGTTCTTGTAGTCCATGCAGCGTCTTAAAGAAGGCGAAAGTTAACAGCCGCGCCGGGCAGTGTCAACGAACGGGAACCAACAGAAGGAACAGAACCCATAGATCCAAAGGTGAGCGGCTCTGGGATTTCGGCGGGCGCATTGTGCCAACGTGTGCTAGCTTAAGAATCGGGACGGGTTCCGCCGCACGGCTGGCCTGTTCGACTCAATGCAGCAGCAAAAATATGAAGAACACTCTGGTTGTGGTCACAGACCTTGGTTGTTTCAAAGCCTTCCGACTCGAAAACCATCACCCGCAGCAAGCGCCGCACCTTGAGCTGGTGGAGGAGTTTAACATCGCCGAGGCCCACGGGAAGCTGGGGGATAAGGTGACGGATTTATCCGGCCGCTTTCCGCGAACATCGCGTGCGGCGCACTCGGCGGGAGCCATGTCCGACGGGGAGCGTCATAATATCGAGCTGGAATCGCGGAAGCGCCTGGTGCGCCAGCTTGCGCAGCAGTTCAACACTCTGGCGCGAGGCAAGGATGTCGAGCGTTGCCTGCTGGCCGCCAGCCGCGAGATTAACCATCAGTTGCTGGACGAACTGGAACCGCAAGTACGGGCCAAGATTGAAAAGAACATTCATGTGGACCTGACGAAACTGGAACGGGCGGAGATCATGCAGCATTTCTGAGGCGTAACGGCGCATCTGGGTCCAATTGTGGTTCTCATTTGCGTGGATGCGGGTGAGGCGCGGTTGCTTTCAGGGCATTAAAGATTACCCTCAGCCCCATGAAGAAAGCAGAGCGACCGGGCACGGACCCTGAACTGAAGCGGCGGATCCAGGCACTGATTGATTATAAGGGCGGCGGGTACAACGAGGAGAGCGTGGCCGACATTGTCGAGAACGCGCTCAAGCTATTGACGGACCTTAAGGACAGCGGCGACGTGCGGGTCATCCAGACGGCGTTACGGGAGTTGCGTTATGCATTCAAGATGTTTGCGCCCTACGCGCAAGTGCGCAAGGTGACCATATTCGGTTCCGCGCGAACACAACCGGCCCGGCCAGAGTACCAGCAGGCGGTCGAGTTCGGCCGGAAGATTGCAGCGGCCGGTTTCATGGTGATTACGGGCGCGGGGCCTGGCATTATGCAGGCGGGGCACGAGGGCGCCGGACCGGAGATGAGTTTCGGCGCTAACATTCGCCTGCCCTGGGAACAGAGCGCCAACCCGGTCATCCGCGAGGACAAGAAGCTGGTCACCTTCAAGTATTTTTTCACCCGCAAGCTGATCTTCATCCGGCACTCGGACGCCCTCGCGCTGTTTCCGGGCGGGTTCGGGACGATGGATGAGGGCTTCGAGGCGTTGACCCTGATGCAGACCGGCAAGAGCCAGTTGATGCCGCTGGTCCTGATTGATCGGCCCGGGGGCACGTATTGGAAAACGTGGGACCGGCAAGTGAGGGAGCACCTTCTACGTAATGAGTTGATTTCGCCCGATGATCTTAACCTCTACCAGATCACCGATGATACCGACCAGGCGGTGAGGATCATCACGCGGTTCTACCGCAACTTCCACTCCACTCGCTTTGTGAAGGACCTGTTCGTAATCCGGCTCAAGCACGCGCCCAGCGATTCGGCGCTCGAAGCGATGAATGAGGACTTCGCGGACATCAACGCTGGAGCACCGATCAAGCGCATCGAACCGACACCAGAGGAGCGGGAAGACAACGAGCACGTGGATTTGCCACGCATCGCCTTCAGCTTCAACCGCCGCGAGTACGGCCGGCTGCGCCAAATGATTGATGTGCTGAATAATATCTGAGGGCGGGAGGGGGTGAAGCGTGGAGCGTGGAGCGTGGAGCGTGATGCGTGGAGCGTGGAGCGTGGAGCGTGGAGCGTGGAGCGTGATGCGTGGAGCGTGGAGCGTGATGCGTGGAGCGTGATGCGTGAAGCGTGAAACGTGATGCAGGGCGTTTGGGGAATGCCTGGGCGCAGGCTGCTGGAGTCTGGTTCACGCGCGCACCAGCGGGCGGAGGTAATAGACCCACATCGCGGCGACTTCGCGCGCCATGTTGTAGGGCATCTGGCGGAGCAAGTAGCTTTCCTTGGCCGGCACCGTGAACACATCCCACCCGTCGCGTTGGTAGGCCAGCTTGATGCGGGGTAAATGGTAGAACTCGCTACCAGGCTGACCGCGGCGGCCAAATCGCAAATCCTACCAGGCAAGCCGATGAAACCAACAAGAACGGCGTGACGGCGGCCGTTGGAAAGGTGCGAAGATCAATCCACCATAGGTTGGCATCGAAATGGGCGGAGCGTAAGCCGCCCAAAATGTTGAGCAGGGCAAACCCACCCAGAAAGAACGCCAGGCCACGCGGCAAGAGCTTCCTGGCTTTGGAATTGGGCCTGCTTAGGAGTCCGTCGATCTGGAATGGGAGCATTCTAAAGGCAGAGTCACTTGCGATCCAGGTTCTGCTTGAGGTCCTCTTCCGTAACTTGGCACGCAACTCCCGCGGCGGGGACCTCGACCTTGGCGGTCCAGAGAATCGCGTTCAGCACCAGCTTCCGGACGTCGTCATTGCTCCAGTTGTGGTGGTAGTGGCCGCCGGTGAAGCCGAAACCGCGTCCGCCGTCCTGGCGTTCGCAGGCCCAGGCCATGACCTGGGGTTCGCCGCGCTTGACGGCTTCGCGCACCGCTGGGTTGCCTTCGTGCGGTCCGTCTGGACGGTCCATCGTGCTGGCAGGCGCCACCGCCTGGAGAATAGGGGTCACGCCCTTCATACCTTCGGGGAACCGCATGTAGAAGTACCACTCGTCATTGATGCTGAACGACTTTACTCCGTGCGTGATGGCGTGCATCGGCAGCATCTTGTATTCGGCGCGCCAGGTGGGGTTCACTGACCAGTCCGTTTCGAAGCAGCCGCCGATCCAGTCCAGGAATTCCTTCTCACCCTTTTCCTTCGTTGCTTCCACGGCATAATGCAGGCAGACGAGCCCAACGCCCTTCTTCATCAGGTCACCAACCGTTTTGAGGCGTTCAGCTTGGAGCAAGGGATGGCCGCCGCCGCCATCACTATAAACGACCAACGTCGCTGCGCCGGCAAAGGCAGCTTCAGGATTCTGCGGCCAGCCGTTGCTATAGACTTCCGACACAACGCCGGGCACCTTATCGAGGCACGACTTGAGCAACAGGCAGCCTGCGCGGTGTTCGTGCTCGCCCGGGCCGTGGCTAGGCGGGCCGGCGAGGAAGACGATCTTTTTATCCTCAGCAGAAGTGCTCAATGTTATCGTCAGGACCATCAGTGCGAAGAGAGTTCGGTTCATGCCGCGGAGCCTAATCCAACTGGCGCCAAGGTGAAAAGCTCTTTCGGGTTCAAATGCATACCTCACTATGAGATTCCCAGGTGGCGCGAGTGCGGTGGCGTCGCGGAGAGTTGAACTCCAATGCCGCTAGGATTTGACCCTCCTCATCCCGGAGGGATGGCCGACAATAGCCCAACGTTTCAACAGATTTCTTTTAGGGAGTGTTAATTAGACACGGGGGGCCAGTCTTTTCCCGAATGCTTTTCCGCCTTGCCATATGTGTCTAGCAATATGTGGCAGTTGAAACCGGATA
>Ga0224558_1001107_pt1 | contig 29391 bp, 20 predicted proteins | sample 714S32024metaG_FD_180682 | JGI IMG/M metagenome (GOLD analysis project Ga0224558, IMG submission 180682) | Peat soil microbial communities from Stordalen Mire, Sweden - 717 S3 20-24 | ecosystem: Environmental > Terrestrial > Soil > Wetlands > Peat | place: Sweden: Norrbotten County, Stordalen... | reverse complement strand
TTCCGGCGTGGTTTCGTTACGGACGAGGAGAACCTTCTCACCCTTGGCAGCGGCCGCGTCGGCGCGGTCAGCATTCAGATAAAACTTGCCGGAGGCGGCGCCAGGACCGGCGGGCAAGCCCTTGGCAATGACCTTGGCGGCCTTCTCAGCTTTCGCTTCGAAGATCGGGGCTAGGAGCTGGTCGAGCTGGTCGGCTGGATTGCGGCGGATGGCGGTCTTCCAGTCAATGAGCTTCTCCTGGACCATGTCCATCGAGAACTTCAGCGCGGCCATGGCGGTGCGCTTGCCGTTGCGCGTCTGAAGCATGAACACTTTGCCGTCCTGGATCGTGAACTCAAAGTCCTGCACATCCTTGAAATGCTTTTCCAGCGTATTGCGGATGTTATCCAGCTCTTTGTAAGCGGCGGGCATCTGCTTGTCGAGCTGCGCTACGGGCTCGGGTGTGCGGACGCCAGCGACGACGTCTTCGCCCTGCGCGTTGATGAGGAATTCGCCGTAGAACTCCTTCGTGCCGTTGGCCGGGTTGCGCGTAAACGCGACGCCGGAGCCGGAGGTGTCACCGGTATTGCCATAGACCATCGCCTGCACAGTGACGGCCGTCCCCCATTCGGAGGGGATACCGTATTTGCGGCGATAGACGATTGCACGGTCGTTCATCCACGAGCCGAACACGGCGCCGGCAGCGCCCCAAAGCTGCTTCCACTGATCTTGCGGAAACTCCTTGCCGGTGCGTTCTTTGATCAGCGCCTTGAACCGAACGACCAGTTCCTGCTGGTCCGCAGCGGTGAGCTTCGAGTCTTCGATGTCCGCATGATACTTCTCATGCTTGTAGCCTTGGATGACCACTTCAAACGGCTCGTGATCTTCATTCTTGCTCTTCTGGACGCCCATGACGACGTCGCCATACATCTGGACGAAGCGGCGGTAACAATCCCAGGCGAAACGCTCGTTCTTGGTCGCGGCCACCAACGCCAGAACGGTCTTATCGTTCAAGCCCAAATTCAAAATGGTGTCCATCATGCCGGGCATCGAGTCCCGGGCGCCGGAGCGCACCGACACCAGCAGCGGCATGGCTTTGGTGTCGCCGAACTTGGTGCCCATAATCTTCTCGATGAACGCAACGCCTTCTTTGGCCTGGGCGTCGAGCACCTTCGGATAAGACTTCTTGTTCTGGTAATAGTAAGTGCAGACTTCCGTGGTAATCGTGAAGCCGGGAGGCACGGGCAAGCCAATGCGGCTCATCTCAGCCAGGTTTGCGCCTTTGCCGCCCAATAGCGGCTTCATGCTGCCGTCGCCGTCAGCCTTCTTGTTTCCAAACAGATATACGTATTTTGCAGATTTTGCCATAAAACTTCGGTTCTAATCAGGTCACTACATTCAATAAACAGGTTTCGCCGGAACAGATCCCCCGAAACAGTCCGCGGACAATAGCAAAGGCAGGCGGCGTGTCAATGGACGAGTGCGCAGGGATCTTGAGCAACATATCTTCATATCAAGATATGTTGATTTTTAATTTGCGCACGACCCATTCGAACATTAATGTTTCGCCATCCGGACTGGGAACGACGGCAGAACGCCGCGCCCAAAGCGGCCCGGACGCTAGAGTACGGTAAAGACGGAACGCATTGAATTTGGACGTGAACACTGAACTCGATCGAACGCGAGAGCTGGAATGCCTGTTGCGGGAGCGCATAGTCATTCTCGACGGCGCGATGGGCACGATGATCCAAGGCTACAATCTGGATGAGGCTGGGTTTCGCGGCGAGAGGTTCAAGGATTCGACCCAGGATTTGAAGGGGAACAACGACCTCCTCAGCCTGACTCAACCGCAGATCATTCAGGCTATCCATCGCCAATACCTCGAAGCCGGGGCAGACATTATCGAGAGCAACACGTTTAACTCCACCTCGATCTCATTGGCGGACTACAAATTGGAGAAGCTGGCGTACGAGCTGAACGTGGCCGGTGCGCACAACGCCCGCGCCGCGGCGGACGCGGTCATGGCCGCACAGCCTGGCCGCGTTTGTATCGTCGCCGGCGCCCTCGGCCCGACCAGCAAGACGGCATCTCTTTCGCCCGACGTGCATAATCCGGCTTTCCGCGCGATTACCTTTGATCAACTGGTCACGGCCTACTACGAGCAGACCCGCGGGCTGCTGGACGGCGGGGTGGACGTGCTGCTGGTGGAAACGGTATTCGATTCGCTCAATTCCAAGGCGGCGCTCTTCGCGATAGACAAGTGCTTTGAGGATAGCGGCCGGCGGGTGCCCGTGATGGTTTCGTTTACGATCACCGACTTTAGCGGGCGCACCTTGTCGGGCCAGACGGTCGAGGCTTATTGGAACTCAATCTCGCACAACAAGCTTCTGAGTATTGGCATCAACTGCGCATTTGGGCCCAAGGAGATGCGGCCATACATCGAGGAGCTGGCAGGGATCGCCGACATCTGGGTCAGCGCCTATCCGAACGCCGGTTTGCCCAACCCGATGTTGCCGACGGGATTCCCCGAGACGCCGGAAACGCTGGCGCCGCAGCTCAAGGAGTGGGCGGTGAACGGCTGGCTCAATATCATCGGCGGTTGCTGCGGCACGACACCCGCCCACATCCGTGCCCTGGCCGAGGCCGTGCGCGGCCTGCCACCGCGCGTGCCGCCCCGAGTCGAGCCCGGCACGCGCTTAAGCGGACTGGAGCCGCTAACCATTCGTCCGGAAGCCAACTTCGTCAATATCGGGGAGCGCACCAATGTCACGGGCTCGCCCAAGTTCGCCAAGTTGGTTCTCGCGGGCAATTACGAGGCGGCGTTGGCCATCGCTAAGCAGCAGGTCGAAAATGGCGCGCAGATGATTGATGTGAACATGGACGAGGCCATGCTTGATTCGGAGAACGCGATGACGACCTTCATGAACCTGGTTGCTTCGGAGCCCGACATCGCGCGCGTGCCGGTCATGATGGACAGCTCGAAATGGTCGGTGATCGAGGCTGGTCTGAAGTGCCTCCAGGGCAAGGGTGTTGTCAACTCGATCAGCCTCAAGGAAGGCGAGGAGAAGTTCGTGCGCCAGGCGAAGCTGATCCGGCGTTACGGGGCGGCGGTGGTAGTGATGGCCTTTGACGAGCGCGGCCAGGCCGATACTTTCGAGCGCAAGATCGAAGTCTGCGAACGCTCTTATCGCATCCTGACCCAGCAAGTCGGCTTTCCCGCTCAGGACATCATTTTCGATCCGAACGTCCTCACGGTTGCCACGGGCATAGAGGAGCACAACAACTATGCGGTGGACTTCATCCGCACCACGAAATGGATCAAGGAACATCTTCCCTTCGCGCGCGTCAGTGGCGGCATCAGCAACATTTCCTTCTCCTTCCGCGGCAACAACGTGGTGCGGGAGGCGATGCACTCAGCGTTCCTCTATCATGCCATCCGAGCGGGGATGGACATGGGCATCGTGAACCCCGGAATGTTGGAGGTTTATGAGGAGATTCCCAAGGAATTGCTGGAACGGGTGGAAGATGTGCTGCTGAACCGCCGGCCGGATGCCACCGAGCGGCTCGTCAAACTGGCCGAGACTATCAAACAGAAGGATGAGGTCGAAGTTGCCGAAGACGAGTGGCGCAAGGGCACGGTCGAGGAACGGCTCAGCCATGCGCTTATCAAGGGCATCGTCGAATACATTGACCCAGATACGGAGGAGGCCCGTCAGAAGTATGGCCGGCCGCTGCTGGTAATCGAGGGGCCGCTCATGCAGGGGATGAATGTGGTCGGCGACCTATTCGGCTCCGGGCGAATGTTTTTGCCGCAGGTCGTCAAGAGCGCGCGCGTGATGAAGAAGGCGGTCGCGTACCTGTTCCCGTTCATGGAGGCGGAGAAAGCGGCTTCCGGCAGGCACCAGGCCCAGGGTCGCATTGTCATGGCCACCGTCAAGGGTGACGTGCACGACATCGGCAAGAATATCGTTGGCGTAGTGCTCGGCTGCAACAATTACGAAGTCATTGACTTGGGTGTAATGGTGCCCGCGGAGAAGATCCTGCAGACTGCCCGCGAGAAAAACGCCGACATCATCGGCTTGAGCGGCCTGATTACGCCCTCCCTCGACGAAATGATGCACGTCGCCAAGGAGATGGAGCGCCAGGGCTGCAGCGTTCCGCTGCTGATCGGCGGCGCCACCACCAGCAAGGCCCATACGGCGGTGAAGATCGCGCCGGGCTATTCGCAACCGGTCATCCATGTGCTTGACGCCTCGCGCGCCGTAGGGGTGGTGGGGAGTTTGTTTAATCCCAGCCTCAAAGCGCGCTTCGTTGATGGTGTCCGTGCCGAATATGATAAGCTCCGCACGCAGCACGCCGGACAGGTTGCGAAGCCACTACTCACCATCGAAGAAGCCCGCCGTCGCCGCACGCCGATTGAATGGAGAGCGAGTGATATCCCGATGCCCTCTTTCACTGGGCTTCGCGTGCTTGCGTCCGATCGCCCATCATCAATAGCCAATAGCCAATCGCTAATGGCCGGTCGCCAATCGCCACTCGCGGTTACTGACCTCGTGCCATTCATTGACTGGACGCCATTCTTCCATACGTGGGAGCTGCGCGGGCGATACCCAGCGATCCTGGAAAAGCCTGAGGCCAAGAAGTTGTTCGAGGAAGCGCAGCAACTGCTGCACGACATCGTCAGCCGGAAGTTGCTCGCCGCGCGCGCGGTGTATGGCTTCTTTCCGGCCAACGCCGTGGGCGACGATGTTGAACTCTACACCGACGATACCCGGACGCAGGTGCTGGCCACGTTCCACTTCCTGCGACAGCAAATGGACAAGCCCCAAGGCCAGTTCAATCACTGCCTCGCCGATTTCGTTGCGCCGAAGGCGCCGCAGCAAGCGACTATCAGCAAACTAGTTTCGGATCACCTGGGCGCGTTCGCCGTGTCCGCAGGTTTCGGCGTTGGAGAACTCTGCGAGAAATTCGAGCGCGATCACGACGACTACAACTCGATCATGACCAAGGCGCTGGCCGATCGGCTGGCGGAGGCTTTGGCCGAGTATCTCCACCAGCGCGCCCGCAAGGAATGGGGCTATGGCCAGGGAGAGGCCCTTACCAGCGAAGACCTTATTCGAGAGAAGTACCGCGGCATCCGTCCCGCCGCCGGCTACCCGGCCTGCCCCGACCACACGGAGAAATGGACTTTGTGGAAGCTGCTCGACGTGGAAAGGAACACCGGCATCAAGCTGACTGAAAGTTGCGCCATGTGGCCCGGCGCGAGCGTGAGCGGCCTGTACTTTGCCCACCCGGAGGCGAAGTATTTTGGGGTCGGCAAGATTGGCCGGGACCAGGTGCTCGACTATCAGGTGCGCAAGCAAATGGACCTGCCGGTGATGGAGCGATGGCTCGGACCGTATCTCAACTACGAGCCAGCCCTTCCGTAATAATACCGCTAGCCGGGGGGCTTGTTTTTTTTTGATTGCGCCCTAGACTACGTACATGAAGAACGATGTGGTCGAGGTCCAGATTCGGGGGATCCTGCCTGCGAACAGCGGGTGCGCGCTCTTTGTGGGTAATGACGACAAGGTGTTCGTCATCAACGTCGAGCCGAACATGGGCGCCGTCATCGGGATGTTCCTGCGGGCCACCCCTAAAGAGCGCCCGCTCACCCACGACCTCATGCAGAGCATTTTCAAAGGCTTCGGCATCACCGTCGAGCGGGTTATCATTACTGAGTTAAAGAACTCGACCTACTTTGCGCGCCTGATCCTGCAGCAGCAGAACGAGCTCGCCCGCAAGCTCGTTGAGATTGACGCCCGTCCCAGTGATTGTCTCGCCCTCGCTACCGCTCAGAAACGCCCCATCTTCGTCACTAACTCCCTCTTCGAACAAGTGGAGGACATGTCGGAAGTCCTTGAGCGCATCAACGAGAACGGCACCGAGGCCGAATAGGCAAATGGCTGCCCTTGTTTCCAAGCACCCGGCACCCCTGGCGCTGGTTTGCGGCGAGGATGATTTTGCCGTCAAGCAGCGTGCCAAACAGATCTACCTGGAGTGGACCGAGGCACTGGGGGGCATGGATCACGAGATCATTGACGCTGCCGTTTCTCACAGTGGCGAAGCCCTCAAAGTCCTTGCCAAGCTCCGGGAAGCTTTGCAGACGCTGCCTTTCTTTGGCAGCGGCAAAGTCATCTGGCTCAAGAACTGCAATTTCCTCAGCGACGAACGGGCGGCCAGCAAGGACGTCGGTGAATCGCTCGCTGGTCTGGCCGAGGAACTGAAAGGGTTTTCCTGGCAGAACGTGCGGCTTCTCATCAGCGCCGGCAAGGTGGATAAGCGCAAGGTCTTCTACAAGGCCCTCGATAAGCTCGGGACGGTCGAGAGCTTTGCCGGCTGGTCCGTTGATGACCGCGACTGGGCGGATCAGGCGGAAGCCTGGGCCCGCAAAGGCCTCCGCGCGCGCCAGAAGGAGATTTCCGACGAAGCGCTCGCCGAGCTGATCAACCGCGTCGGTCCGAACGCTCGCCAGCTCGACAACGAAGTCGAGAAGGTCACCCTCTTCGTCGGCGACCGGAAGGAGATCGAGTTCGAGGACGTCGCCACGATCTGCACGCGCAACAAGACTGCTCGCGCTTTTGCCCTGGGCGACGCCCTGGGTGATCGCGATCTGCCCCGGATGCTGGCCCGATTGGACGAGGCCCTGTGGGAGGTGAAGCTCGACCCGCAAATGTCGGAGATTGGTTTGCTCTACGGCCTGATTTCCAAGGCGCGCGCCATGCTTTTGCTCAAGGAGATGCTCCGGGAAGGCTGGGTGAAACCGGACATGGATTACGGCCGGTTTAAAGCGCAGCTTGAGCGGATCCCCGCGGACCAGTTGCCCGAAGACCGGCGCTTCAACCCGCTCGCGATTAACCCGTATGTGCTCTACAAGGCCCTCCCGCAGGTGAAGCGTTATACTGAGGCCGAACTGATCCGGGCGATGGACCTGCTTTTCCAATGCAACCTTCGCCTTGTCTCCAGCAGCCTGGACGAATCGCTGGTCCTGCAGCAGGCCCTGGTGCAGATCGTCGGGAACGCCAGCCTGCGCCCGGGCGTAGAGTCGGCAAGGTCACTGGCCGCCGCGTCCCCGAGTGCTTCTCATTGATACAGCATGAGCACGCCTTCCGCTAAGATGCTGGTCATGGTGGGTGAACAATTCGCTTGCATTCGGATTGTTGGGCGCGCCAACTTCACCTCGAGTGTTGACTTCAAGACCCTGCTGGATGAACTCCGCCAAAAGGGCTACAACTGCTTCGTGCTCGACCTTTCCGAGTGTGTACTGATGGATAGTACTTTTCTGGGCGTCCTGGTCGGGCTCGGGCTCAAGCTCACCAGTGGCAAAGGGGAGCCAGTCCGGCACGGCGTTGAGTTGTTCAACCCCAGTCCGCGTATCACCGAGTTGCTCGAAACCCTCGGCGTTTTGCACCTGTTCAAGATCACCGAGGGCACCTTCACTACGGCGGTGCCGACCCAGACCGTGGAGCACGCCCCCGGCAACCCGACCAAGGAAGAGGTGACCTGCACCTGCATCGAAGCCCACCAAACGCTGATGGCTCTGAGCCCGGCAAACGCCGCGAGATTCAAGGACGTTGCCCAGTTCCTGGCCGAGGGTTTGAAGAAGTCCAAGACTGAGTACAGCTCCCCGCCCGTTCAGCCGTAGGGGTTAAACGGTCGCAAGTTCCACTCCTCGACCAATCCCTTTGGAATCTCCTCCAGGAACCGCGACGGCTGCTGGAGCATGTCCCCGCTGCCGCCAAAGCCGGCGCGCACGAGCGGATAACTCAGGTAAAGCTCGTTCCGAGCCCGGGTGATGGCCACGTAAAGCAGCCGCCGCTCTTCCTCCTCGCCCTCAGCGGTTTCCAGCGACCGCTGGGACGGGAATAATCCGTCGCACAGCATGATCACGAACACGACATCGAACTCCAGTCCCTTGGCCTGGTGAATCGTGGAGAGCCGTAGCCCTTCATCATCCGTCCTGGCCGGGTGTTCCGCTTCGGCCTCCAGATTCGTCTGTAGTGCAAGCCGCGTCAGGAAATCCTCGACCGTCGCGAACTGCCGTGCAAAAACCGACAAGTCTTGCAGGTTCTCCAACCGCGAGCGATGGTTCGCGTAGTTCTCCTCCAAATATTCCTCGTAGCTGGCTTCGAGTACGAGTTCAATCATCTTCGCGGCGTTCTCCCGCACGCCTTCCGCCTCCAATTGCGCCACTGTCGCCACGAACTGCGCCCAAGCCACGGCGGCCTTCTTGGGCACGGCGCCGGCACACGCTTGCAGGCGGTGCGCGAGTAACAGGGCAGGGGAGTGGTGCGGGGTGAGGGTTGCGTGTTGCGCGTCCAACGAGGGGTCGGCCGCGGCGGGCAAAGGCTTGACTTCCTGTTCGGCTTTCGGGCTTCGGCCTTCTTTCGGCCTTCGGGCTTCGGCCTTCGGACTTCCCGTCTCAAACACCCTCCACAACTTCTCCGCCGCCTTCCCTCCTATGCCAGGCAACAACTGCACCAGCCGTTTGAACGAGAGTTCGTCGCGGGGATTCGCCACCAGTTTCAGATACGCCGTCACATCCTTGATGTGCGCCTGTTCGAAAATGCGCATGCCGCTCGTAATGATAAAAGGGATATTCCGCAGCTTCAGTTCGAACTGCAGCTCCAGCGCGTGAAAGTGCGACCGGTACAGCACCGCCATCCGGTTCAAATTCTCCCCTTCGTCGCGCAACTGCAACACCCGTTGCGCCACGAACGCGGCTTGCTCTCCCGCGTCGTTACAAACCACCTTCGCCGGTTTTTGCCCCGCCTTGCGTGCCGGGGCTAGCTCTTTCGCGAATTGTTCCACATTGGCACTGATCGCCGCATTCGCCACGTTGAGGATCTCCGGCGTGCTGCGGTAGTTGGTCTCGATCTTGTAGATCTTGGCCGCCGGATACCGCTCGGGGAATTTTAGGATGTTCTGATAATTGGCCCCGCGCCAGGCATAGATGCTCTGCGCGTCGTCCCCCACCACCATCACGTTCTGATGCCGCGCCGCCAGCAGGTCAATCAGATCGCTCTGCAGCCTGTTCGTGTCCTGGTATTCATCCACCAGGATAAACTGGAAGCGCCGCTGATACTGCTCGCGGACCTCTTCGTGTTCCTGCATGAGCCTGAGCCAGAGGACGAGCAAGTCGTCGAAATCCATCGCATTCGTCGCCCGCTTGCGCGCGGTATAACGCTGTTGGATATCGGCGATCTGCACTGCCAGATGCTCAAAGTAGTCGTAATGGTGCTTCAGCAGCTCGGGTATCGTCTTGTGCGTGTTGACAGACAGCGAAAAAACGTCGCCCAACACCTCGGCCTTTGGAAACCGCGTCGCCTTCACATCCACTTCCGACTCCGCCACGCACGTGCTGATGAGATGCTTGGCGTCCTCGCGGTCCATGATCGTAAAGTCGCGCTCGTAGCTGAGCAGTTTGGCGTGCTGACGCAGAATCCGGTTGCCAATCCCATGAAACGTCCCACCCCATAGCGACGCCAGCTCTTGCCCCAGCAAGTCCGCCACCCGCCGCATCATTTCCTTGGCCGCCTTGTTGGTGAACGTCAGCAGGAGTATCCGCTCCGCCGGAATGCCTTGCTCCAGCAGGTAGGCCACCCGGTAGATGAGCGTGCGCGTCTTGCCCGAACCGGCGCCGGCGATGACCAGCGACGGCCCCGGCGGCGCCGTCACCGCCGCGTACTGCTGCTCGTTCAGCTCGCGGGCGTACTCGATCTGCAAATGGATCGGCGCCCGGAACGGCTGCAACACATACTCACGCGACATCTTCCAACCGTAGTCATCACGGCTGGCGATGTCGAACCACGAATGGCCCTCCTCCCACCCCGGCGCTGCGAACTGACGGGTATTATAAGGCCGGTATTGAAGCGATCCTCGAACTCGAATAGAGTATGTGCGTGATTGCGTCGGATGAACAGCACCAGGCGGCGTCCCCAGCAGCCCAGATGGAGGACATCCAAAAGGGCTGCAATGAGCTGAAGCTGCGGATGGAGCAACTGGAAGCGGACCGCGGGGCGCTGGAACAGGAGAACAAAGCGCTCCGGGTCTTGCTGGAGCGCGCCATTGAGAACCGCCAGAGATCGCATAGTGAGCTGGTGACCATCCTGACCACGCTTGTCAGCAAGCTGCCGGTTAATGATGTTGGGGGGATCGTCTCGAAGCTGGTTGAGCACGGGACCAATGTCAGCCAGGCGCTGGCGGCTTTGACCAAGGGCACGGCCGGAGCGGAAATGCCCCGGCCCGAGATACTCAAGACTCTGGACCAGACAAAGCGTGACCTGCTGGCTGCGCTCAAACAGGCAACGGCGGAACTGGCAGAGCTGGACCCGCCCCTGGAAAGGGAATTGCTGGAGTCGTTGAGCGCCGACCCGGAACTGTTCTTTTCCTCGCGAATGGTGAGGGCCAACCGCTGTTTCGCCAAGGGCCAGGTGTTGCGGGAACGGGTTTTGCGGGAGTTCGGTGAAGAGGCCCTGATCTTCTTCAAAGATATGACCACCGATCCGAAGCTGAACCCGCGTCCGAAGCCGGGGGAGATCGTGCTGGCGTTCCGGAACGACTTTGAAGCGCTTTTCCAACAACAGGCGGCTCTGTTGCCGAACCAGCGACCGCACCTGGAGGCTCTTTACCAGCAGATTCAGCGGAGCAAAGCCCCCACAGACCAGGCGCGGGCATTGAAGAGCGCCTTCCAGCGGCTGTCGTTTTTTGCCGAACTGCTTCACTATTACGAACACCAGAACACAGAAGCCCCGGACGTAGTTTTTGCGCAGCGCCTGCCTGCTTTGGTGGAGCAGTTAGGGGTCGCCGGGCCCCAGGCGCCCCTCGATGAAAACCTGATACTGCAGGTCGAGGCGTTGCTGGCTTTTGTCATCAGCCCGGACCATCGGCTGATGATCGTGAACAACGTCGGCAAGGGCGGCGGGGCCGAGCGAACGCTCAAGTACGTGCTGCGATTGCGCGGCGAGCAGGTGACCGACCTGGATCGGGTCGTGACCGAGTTCGTGCGCCATCTGATTCCGCCGCCACCGGAGAGCCCGCCGTCGTCCCGAGCTTTGGCCGCGGTTTTGCGTCTGTTGCGCCCCGAGGTGCAGCGCCGGGTGGCCAAGGCCATCGTGAGCTATGATCGGATTCCAAAGGCCAAGGCCGAGGTTCTAGGCAAAGCGCTCGGAGCGGAGCTGGGTCTGACAGGCTTCGAGGAGGAAGCCCCGAGGCAAGCGGCGCCGCCGCCCGAAACGGAACGTCAACTGGCGTGGGCAAACATCAAGGAACTCATCGCCAAGCGAACGGACGCAGCGGCCGTTGCCAGTGTGATTCGCGACCGTTTGCACGCGAAGTATGATGCCGATGAGATCCGCCAGAGCTGGATCACCCTTACCGAGGCCGACCCCATGTCGTTGATAAAGATTTGCTGTCAATTGCCGTTCCGCGCCGATGGAAAGACCGATCCCATCGCGCGCACGGTGCTGGAAACCTACGTGACGCGCTTGACGCATGAGAAGTACGCCAGCACGTATCACAAGATCGTCAACAGCCTGCGGACCATGTTCCATGCGAAGCCGGATAGCCCAACGCTGGTCAACTTTATGGCCCTGGCGAAATGGGCCAGCCCGGAGGCCGCTACCAAGCTGTGTGCCGATGTCGGCATGCCAGAACCAACCCACTAGACAACGGCAGCGCATGAAGCACACCACTGGCTCGATTGAAGTCATCACCGGCTCCATGTTCTGCGGCAAGACCGACGAGCTGATCCGCCGCTTGCGACGGGCCACCATCGCCCGCCAAAAGGTGCAGGTTTTCAAGCCTGCCATCGACAACCGGTACGCCCTCGAAAAAGTCACCTCCCACGCCGGAACCGAGTACGCGGCCCGGCCAGTCCCCAATGCGCGCGTGATCCTGGACTACCTGGAGCCGGCGACTACCGTCGTGGGTATCGACGAGGCCCAATTCTTTGACGAAGCCATTATCCCCCTCTCGCAGCAACTGGCCGAAGGCGGGGTGCGGGTGATCATCGCCGGCCTGGATACCGATTTCCGCGGCGAACCGTTCGGCCCGATTCCCGTGCTGATGGCCAAGGCGGACGTGGTGGACAAGCTCAACGCCATCTGCATGGTTTGCGGCCAAAATGCCTGCCGGACCCAGCGCCTCGTTAACGGCAAGCCTGCCCGCTATCACGACCCTGTGGTGATTGTCGGCGCGGCGGAGATGTATGAAGCCCGCTGCCGAGCCCATCACGAAGTCCCGAGAGGCGACTCGCTGGATCAGAAGCCATTACGAGGCTAGGCCACGGGTTGCGAATGTCTTGCGGGAGCATCGGGCCTCTGGTATTCGGCAAAGCACGGTTCGGTGGATGTGGGATTCCAAGACTCTGGCTTGTTGACGTCAAAAGTAGGATCGGTGCCCGGAACGGTAGCAACACATACTCACGCGACATCCCCCAACCGTAATCAGCGTCTTTCCCGATCTCGAACGGATTGCCCCGCCCCCAGCCCCTCCCGCAGTGCTCAACCATCAGGCCGCTCCGGCGCTGACTTCTGTGCCGCCATCCGGGCTTCCACCTCCGCCGCCAGGTCCGGGTAAAGTTTCCTCACGCCGATCTTCTACAGTGAGAAATCAGTAGGGGTTCTAGGAAAGGTGGTTACGAAAACTCAATTTGCTCGTTGGCACTACATTTCTTGTTTGCCAGCCATTTTTTCTCCGTGGCTTGTTGCTGCGGATCTCAGGGTGGTTCACCCGCAGCCCGGTTCTCTAGGCGGCTGCCTTCGGGTTCCAAGGTCAGTAGTGGCGGCAAGGCTACCCCAACCGCGCTGAAGACCTTGGCGCAGCAGCCTGGCACTTGGGAACGCAACCAAAGCACCTTGCCGTCGTCGTCAATGCGCATCCGCTGCAGTGCTTTCAAATCGCGCATCACTTCGTTGTGCTCCAAATCCAACCCGGCAGCCCGCAGGCATCGATCCAGTTCTTTGAGCAGCACCAATCCCAGGAAGGTGCAAAACACGTGCCCCCGAATCGTCTCATCCCGCTTGTGAAAAATCGGCCGCGTCTTGAGCAGGGTCTTGGCATCGCGGAACAGTCGCTCCACCATCCAGAGCTCCTTGTAGCGCAAGGACACCTCGGCCACCGGCAAAGCCGTGTTGGTCCGCAACACCCACAGCCCATCGTAACGGGCCTCCCCTTTCAACTTAGCTTCATCGATCTCAAAGCGCTTGCCTTCCGTGCGCAGGTACTTGCGAAAGCCTTTGTTGCCCACTAACGCCTTGTCGCCTTGCTTGAGTGCCACTCGGAGCGCTTCCACGATCCGGGATCGATCCGCGGCGTCCTTGCGCGCTTGTTCCGGGTTGTAACAAACCACATAACGCCTCTCGCCCACCAGCACTTCCTTCACCTCCAAGGGCGAGGGATCCTTGGCGCTCTTGCGCTCGCCATGCACCACCGTGAAACCCTTCCGCGGCTCAGCCTCCCCCAGGCTGCCCAATTTACCCACCACCTCTTGCCGGGCTTCTTTGCTGGCACGCATCCGTACTCCCAGAATGAAATCCCAACCCGTTTCTTTGTCCTCCAATTTTTTCAGAGTCTCCTTGCTGATAAAACCCCGGTCGGCCACGACACACACACGCCCAATCCCAAAACGCTCTCGCACATTCTCCAACACCGGAAGAAGACCTTTGACATCCGCCGCATTGCCCGGCCACATCTCGCAACACAGTGGTTCGCCCTGCCCGTCCAACACCACTCCCACTACCATCTGCGCCAAATCCGGCCGGCTATCTTTGGAATGGCCTCGCTGCCCCAGAGTCTGGCCGCCCTCGCCTTCGAAATACAAACTGGTCGTGTCAAAGAAAACCATCGAAAGATTATTGAACAAATCCTGCCGCTCTACCCAGAGCGATTTCTCGATTTTGTCCTTGAGTCCGTGCCACCGATAAATCGGAGCCGGGCCTCGGGTTGACTTGGACTGCGCCGCCACAGCTTTGGTCTGTGTTCCTTGGGCGGGAACTGGCGGTGGCGCTGCCCCATCCGCGACCTTATCTTTTCGCGCTTCGGCTTGGCCCAACCAGGCCATGGCCCGATAGGAATGGTGCAAGCTCAACTGACTCATCCCGGCAATCTCGTAATCCTCCTTCCACTGATGGGCGTGCCGGTCCGAACCGCCGCAACTAATCCGGTGGAGCACGCTCAGGAAAATTGCCCGCTCCACGTCAAAACCAAAATGCCGTTCCCGCAGCAACTCTTTGAGAATCTGATCGAGCTTTAATCGTTGCCAGAGCCGTTGAAAAATGAGCACCGGGCCGATCTTCAGTGCGTGGGTGTCTGGATTAGACTCCCCGGCGATCAAGGCCAGGGCGGTGGGCGAAAACCTGCTCAAGCTCCTTACCAACGCGTCGATGGAACCCTCGGCCTGGAGTTGCTCCACTCGCCCCAGAGTAGCCAAGACGCGCTGGCGCGGTTTGTCGCCGCTGCGGACCGACTCGACCAATTGCAGGTAGCGGTAGGAACGAACGCGTTTTAATCGGACGAACATGTTGGCGGTTATTTGACATTTATAAATGATGCTCTCAACCAGCAGAATCAAGGACAAAGCACGCTCTTGTTGGCACTACAAGATTGAGTCTTAAATCGCAGCCGTGCGGGAAATTGGTCAAAAACCAGCAAACACTGTAGAAGATCGGTTAAAGCCAGGGACAAGCCGAGGCATTGGGAGGGAGTCGTTGGTACTTCGGTTGTTGTTGCCTGCCAAATCCCGCGTCGGGGCGGGCGGTGCTTCGTGCTGGCCTTCTTTCGCCACGGGCAACAGAATCCATTACTTACAAGGAAAGCGACATCCTCAAGCTGACGGATGAGTTTCAGTGCAAGCTGTTCAAGCCGTGTGGCGTTTCGTTCGGCACGTCTTGCCTTGATACGGGGTGGGCGGAACCGCCCAGTGCTTGGGACATCAAGAAGGATCTCTTCCCGGAAGGCTATGCCTGCATGCATCAATCAGCCGCGAACATGGGCGCCCGGTTGGGGCTGTGGGTCTCCGCCTCGGCCTGCTATCACGACGCGCTCAACCCGGACTGGGCGCGGGAATGACGATATTATGTCCGACCACGCCAACTGGGCCGACGCGAAGCTGTTGCGCTGAGAAGGGCGCCGGGCTCAAGCTACGGGAGCAGGAGCCTCAGCCGCGCGACGCGTAGGCTCACTCCATGGGGTAGCCCTTGCTGATCCAGTCATCATTCAGGCTGGTCGGGAGATTGAGCAGCTTGGCATTCGTGAACTTCATCTGCTTAAGCAGCTCGAACGCGGGCCGCACATTGGGGCATCGGCGGAAGGGACAACAGCCGCAATATATGATTACCTCTTTGTCTTTGGGCAGCTTGGTGAGCTGCTTCTTTAGTTTATCAAGATTCGCCTGAGCGCTTGCGGGGCCGATAGCGACGGCGCCTTTAATCTGCTGGACGGGTCCGATGTTGAAGATCACCGGCTTGGAGGCCTTCGAGTCTGCGAGGGCAGCCGCCAAGACCGCCGGATCCTTCAACTGCTTGTCCGTCCAGGGTTCGTCCGACTGCGGCAGTGCCCGACTGATACTAGAGAATAGAATGGCGGCCGCCAGTGTGTTGAGGAGACGCGTTGCTTTGGCGTTCATGGTCTTATGCTTCCTGGTTAACGTTGCAGTACAATCACCACCCGCGCCTCGCCTTTCAACTCCAAAATCAACCCGCCTTGCCGAGGCAGGAACTGACTCCGGCTCTGCTCAGTACACCTTCCGCAGATTGGAGGGCAGGATGTTCAGCTCGGTGCGGTACTTGGCCACGGTGCGGCGGGCGATCACGATTCCCTTTTCCTTCAGCATCCGGACCACCTCCTGATCCGAGAGCGGCTTGCCGGTGTCTTCGGCCTTAAAGATGTCCGCGATCATATCCTTCACGCTGGTGTTGGACATGCCGTCGCCGCTGGCGGTCTGGATGCCGGCGGTAAAGAAGTACTTCATCTCGAAGAGGCCCTGCGGCGTCTGCATGTATTTGGAGGAAACCGCGCGGCTGACGGTGGTTTCATGCACGCCGACGACCTGCGCCACCTGCACCATGGTGAGCGGTTTGAGGAAGGCAACGCCTTTGGCCAAGAAGTCGCGCTGGCGGTTCACGATCTCCCGGGCGATGTTCAAGATGGTTTGCTGCCGCTGATGCAGGCTCTTGATCAGGAACTTCCCGGCGCGGATCTTCTCACGGATGTAGTTCCGCACTTCCGCCGAGTTTTCGCCCTGGGCCATCAAGTCCTTGTAGGTGTTGCTGATGCGCAGGTGTGGGATGTGTTCGTTGTTGGTCGTAACCACATAATCGTCGCCTGACTTGCGCACAAACACCTCGGGCAGGATGTATTGGTCGTTATTCGGCAAATACGCGCGGCCGGGCCGCGGCTCCAGGCGGGCGATGCGCTCCAACGCCTCCTGCACCGCGTCCACTGAAGCACTTGTAGCCCGGGCGATTTCCGGGATCCGCCGCTTGCCCAGCGCGTCCATAAGCTCGCTGACAATGCGGTACTCAAGAGTGTTCTGCTGGCCCAGGCGCTCGAACTGGAGCAGCAGGCATTCGCGCAAATCCCGCGCGCCGACTCCCGGCGGGTCGAAGGTTTGAATCACTTTCAGCACCCCGACGATCTGATCCACAGCCAGCCCGGTTGACGCTACCAGCTCTTCCGCGGTCGCTTTCAGGTAGCCGTACTCATCAATGTTGCCGATCAGCATTTCCGCAGTCGGCCACTGGTCCTCCGGCAAAGCGGATTCGCGAACCTGTTCGAGCAGCATTTCCTGGAGCGAGGTTCCGGCTACCAGCGAATCGAACATGAACTGTCGCTTCTCTTCCTCCTCAGCCGAGGCACGCATGGGGAGATTGGTCTGGGCAAAATGATCGCGCCATTCCTGATCAAGCTGCACCAGCCGCTCAAACTCGGCTTGAAAGTCATCCACCGGTTCGCTAGCGTTCTTTTCGGCTGCGGAGTCAAAGTTCAAGTCCGCGGGGGGTTCGCTCGGATCAGCCGCGGCGGCTGGCTGCTCGGCCTCGCCGCCCTCCTTCTCCTGCAGCTCTGTTTCTGCCACCGAGGCCTCCTCCAGGACTGGATTCTGCTGCAACTCCTGTTCCACCAAAGCTTTTAGCTCCAGCGTGGGCGCCTGCAAAAGGGCGAGCGACTGCTGCAGTTGCGGCGCCAAGACCAGCGACTGCGTCAAACGCTGCGATAAATGTAAGCCTTGAGGCATGACCAGATTCTAACCGGCCCCGGCTCCAGCACAAGCAAGAACTTGGCACGATTTTGGCTCTGGACCTATCCAGCCGCCTTGAACCGGCCGCATTCTCTTTCGCCTTCAGCTTTGCTCAGTTCGCCGCGTCGAGGCAGTCACGCACGGCCAGGGCGAGTTTGTGGGGATGATAAGGTTTCTGGAGGTAATTCACACGGCTGCGGAGCACAGATTCCTTAGCGACCACGTCGGTGCTGTAGCCGCTGGTCAAAATCACCTTAAGCCGGGGTCGCTCGGCGCAGAGCTTTTCCGCCAACTCGCGGCCGTTTAGGCAGTCGGGCATCACTAAATCCGTGAGCAGCAAGTCAATCTGTTCCCTGCAGGCCCGCCAGATCTCAAGGGCCTTCACCCCGGATTCGGCTTGCAGTATGCGGTAACCATGCCTCGCCAGCACGCTGCAAACCAGCTCCCGGACGAGAGCTTCGTCTTCAACCACCAGGATAGTCTCGGTGCCGCCGCGGACTGCCGTTTCGGCAGGGTGCCCATCGCCAGCCTCGGCGGTTTCACCGTGGCGAGGCAGGAAGACTTTGAAGGCCGTCCCCTTGCCCACTTCGCTTTCGACTTCAATCCACCCCTGGTGCTGTTTGACGATGCCATAGACGGTCGCCAAACCCAGGCCGGTTCCTTTGCCGACTTCCTTGGTGGTGAAGAACGGCTCGAAGATCCGCCGCAAATTCTCCGGCCGAATGCCGCAGCCCGTGTCGGTGACGCTCAGGCAGATAAATCGGCCGGCCCGCGCTTCTGAGTGTTTCGCCACTGAACGGGCATCCACCTCGAGGGCGGAAATTCTAATCGCCAGCACGCCGCCCTTGGGCATTGCATCGCGGGAGTTTACGGCGAGGTTCAATAACACTTGTTCCATCATGCCGGCGTCGGCATGCACGATCGCCGGATGAGGGGAGTAGTGGAGCTGCAGCGCGATGTCCTCGCCCAGAATACGTCCCAGCATGCTGGTCACGTTGCCGACTACTTCTTTCATGTCCAACGACCGCGGTTGCATAACCTGTCGGCGGCTGAAGGCCAGCAGTTGCCGAGTCAGGCCGGCGGCTCGCTCGGCAGCCCGGCCGATCTGTTGGGCGCACTTGGCAGAACTACCCGTAAGGCTGCCGCCAGCGAGGAGCAATGAAGCGTGACCGTGGATGACTGTTAGGATATTGTTGAAGTCGTGGGCCACCCCGCCGGCGAGCTGCCCGATGGCTTCCATCTTTTGTGATTGGCGCAACTGCTCTTCCAGCCGCTCTTGCGCCGTCAGGTCCCGCGACTGCCCTAGCAGCAGCGGCGGCTGGCCGCGCAACTCTATCAGGGAGTTTGTGTCTTCCAGTGTGACAACCGTGCCGTTGTGCAGCCTCAACCGTTGGGCTTTTTGCTTTCCGATGACCCGCTCGCGAAAGCGCCGGCGGAATTCCTCCAGCATCTGCTCCGGCTGCTCGGACTCAGCAAAAATGACCGTGAAGGGCTTGCCTTCCAGCTCATCCCGGCACAAGCCAACCAGCTTGCAGAATGCTTCGTTAACCGCGACGATGGTCCCATTCTCGTCCATCAGCCGCATCCCATCTACCGAGTTCTCCCATACCGAGTGGAACAGCATCTCCGAGCTGCGCAACGCCGCCTCGGCCAGCTTGCGGTCCGTGATGTCACGCACGTGCAATAGCACCGCCGGCTTGCCGACGTAATTGATACGGCTCGCCCGCACCTCCACCGGAATGACGCGTCCGTCGTGGGTGCGACTTACCCCCTCAACCTGCTGGAGCCGGCCTTCGACGAGAGCTTGGAAATCACGAGCCACCTCCTCCCGCAACTCGGGCGGGACCAGATCGCAGAGGTTCTTGCCAATCAATTCCTCCCGCCTCAGTCCTTGGAGCCGGCAAGCCGCCGGATTGATGTCCAACACGGTGCCGTGCGCGTCCTCAACGAAAATCGCATCGGGCGAGCCCTCAAACAGGTCGCGAAAGCGCTGCTCGCTGTCCCGCAACTGCTGCTCCGCTCGCTTGCGCTCCGTTATGTCATTGGCCATGGACAGCGAAGCCGTGCGGCCACGGAAGGAAATCGTGGTCCACCTGATCTCGACGTCAATCAGCGTCCCGTCTTTCTTCTGATGCCGCCACACCCCCGCCCATCCAGGACGCGGGGATTTGGGGGCCGCCAGCAATTCGTGCAGGTACTCGATCATCGCCGGCACCTCTTCCGGCGCCCGGATGTCCGCAAGCCTCATCGCCAGGAACTCCTCGCGCGTGTAGCCGTAGTGCTCCAGCGCGGCATTGTTGACCTCAAGGAACGCGAGCGTCTCGTGGTCGAACACCCACATCGGAGTAGGGTTCCCGTGGAAAACCAGCCGATACTGCTGCTCGCTGTCGCGCAACCCCGCCTCCGCCAGTTTGCGGTCGCTGACATCTCGCGAGTTAATCACCACCCCGCAGATTTCCCGATCGTCCAGCCGGCTCTGCCCCACCGCCTCCAGACAACGCCACGAACCGTCCTTGTGTCGAATCCGGAAATCCAGCGTGACCGTGCGGTCGGGATTCCTCATACCGTAGTCAAACGCTTGCAGGACTTGGGCTAGGTCATCCGCATGGATCAGCGCAAAGACGCTTTGTCCCGCCAACTCTTCGGGCTCATACCCCATCACACGCTTGACCGAGGGGCTGTTGTGGATGAATCGCCCTTCCCGATCCAGCAACGTGAGGACGTCCAGCGCGTTCTCCATGAGGGCGCGGAAGTATTTATCACGCCGAATCAGTTCGGTTTCGATCCGACGGCGCTGAATCCGTTCTTCGGCCTCCTCGACCGCCCGGCGCACGGCCGGCCCCAGTCGTTCCGGACAATGCTTTAAGACATAATCGGTCGCCCCGCTCTTTAGACTCTCGATCGCCGCCTCCTCTCCAATCGTGCCCGAAACGAGCAACACGGGCGTTTCAGGGCATTTCTGCCTCGCCAGGCGCAGTGCTTCCAAGCCGTTGTAGCCAGGGATCAGGTAATCGGCCAGGATGACATCGAACCGCTCCGGCGTTATGGCGTTTTCGAAGTCGGCGCGGTTCCCTGCGACCACTAACTCGACCTCGAAACCTTCCTTGGCCAGCAGAAAACGCACCAGATCGCAATAATCCGGGTCGTCTTCCAGATGCAAGATGCGCAGCGGCTTGTTCATGACATAGTAATCCTGCTGAGTCTCCCTCCTGAGGCAGCATTCGCAGTGCCAGAAAACCAGTGCGATTCGCCTTTTCGGGGCGCCTCAATCCGACATCTATAATATGCTCTCGTGGACTATTTGCCAGTGTCAGGGCCTTTCCACACGGGAGTCACCGCCTCCGTCACCTCTTTCAGGGTTAGGTCCTTCTTTTTCCAGTCGATCCTTCCCAAGGCCGCGCGAGTCACCTCCGCGATCGGCAACTTCCACTCTCCCGCAAACACCGGGCTAAGATCTTTTTGTGCCGCGAAGCTGGCGCACAACAGCCAATACCACGATTGGTTCAATGCCCCTCCTTTGGTGTCTGGGTTGGAGGCTGGACACGCGGCCAACTCGTGGAAAAACCGTCTTACCCAGCGATCCCCGCCATTCTCGCGGCGCAGCCGCAACATGGCGGAGGCGTAACACACCGGCTGGTCGGACGGTTCGATCAGCTTCCCGTTCCCGTCCTTGATGCGGCTCGTCTTTTCACCCATTCCAATGGTGGTGAACAGATCGAGGAAGGTCAGCCCGCTCCCCGAAAACCGTGGCTCTACTCCCTCGATTACCTTCCGCGTTTCCTCATCCGTACCTGCGTACCAGTAAGCCTGCAAGCGATATCTCCGAGAATCTGGTTCATCCCAGAAATTCGATCCTGGGCGGGAGCGTTCTTGCTGGAGTCCGTGCAAAGCCCCACAACGCGACTCTAAAACCTCACCAAAGCTACACCACCCTTCCAATTTTGCTCTGGCATTCCCCGGCCGGGTTGCGTTTCCTATCCGCGTCGGTCGTTAATCATACGCCGTTGGAAGCAATATGAACCATACTAGACTCCCCGCTGCGCGCGTCCGTCAGATCCTGTCCGGCGCGCACCAAACCCATGTCCTGGTGATCGGCGACGCCATGCTCGATCATTTTATCCGCGGGAGCGTCGCGCGCATTTCACCCGAAGCGCCGGTGCCGGTGCTGGATTTCGAGGGCGAGAGCTTCATGCCCGGTGGCGCAGCCAATGTGGCGCGCAACCTGACCGCGCTGCGGGCGCCCACGGAGTTGCTCGGCGCCGTGGGCCGCGACCTCGCCGCCCGCCAGCTCAAAGGGCTCCTCAAAGATTACGGTATCGGCTGCCGCGGATTACTGAGCGTCCGCGCCCGCGCCACGAGCGTAAAGACGCGCGTCGTCGCTCACAAGCAGCAGGTGGTCCGCATTGACCGCGAGACGCGCGACGAACTCAATACCGCCCTGACCCGCCAATTGCTGAGCCTCACGCAATCCATGATCCCCAACACGGCGGCGGTAATCGTTGGTGACTATGGCAAGGGCGTTGTGACGCAGCCGCTGCTGGAGGAGCTGAAAAGCATCTGCCGCCGCCGCGGGGTTTGGCTCAGCCTCGATCCCAAGCCGGTCCACCAACTCAACTTATCCGGACTCTCGCTGATCACTCCGAACCGCAAGGAAGCCTTCGAGCTGGCCGGTCTGCCGGACGAAACGCGCCACAATGACCCCCTGGCGGACGCCAACTTGCTGCGCGTAGCCGACAAGCTGCTCAACGAGCTGCGGCCGGCCGTCCTGCTGATCACACTGGGTGAGTTGGGTATGCTCCTGTGCCGGCACGGGCAAAAGCCTTTCCATATCCCAACGGTGGCCCAGGAAGTCTTCGACGTATCCGGCGCGGGCGACACCGTCATTGCCACCTTCACGCTGGCGATTGCCTCCGGCGCCTCGCCGTCGGAAGCGGCAATCATTTCCAATCACGCCGCCGGCATTGTTGTCGGCAAAGCCGGCACTGCCACTGTCGTCCCCGACGAACTTCTGGCCAGCTTCCAGGCCTAGCTCGGCGCATCGGGGCACCACCACCGGCGCGCGGACATTCTTGTCCGCAGCGAGCTTCGAATGCCAAGGCGCTCCGGCCATTTCCCAGGCCATTTTACCTGTTGAACGTTGCTGCAGCCAGGAATCTCCGCGCGCCGGCCGCGCCAGCAAATCCAGTTTCCGCTTGTCGAGTTCCACTTCTCTCGCGATGGTTTGACCATGACAGGAACCAAATGGACCGCTGACACCATCCGCACCATGAAGGCGCGCGGGGCAAAGTTCGCCGCCCTCACCGCCTATGATTTCCCCATGACACGGCTGCTGGATGAGGCAGGCATACCGCTCATTCTGGTGGGCGACTCCTTGGGCATGGTCGTGCTCGGCTATCCGGACACCACCCATGTCACCATGACGGAGATGGAGCATCACGTCCGCGCCGCCGCTCGGGCCAAGCCGCTCGCCCTGTTGGCCGCCGACATGCCTTATCACAGTTACGATACCGTCGCCGACGCCGTGGCCAATGCCAAGCGCCTGGCTGCCGCCGGCGCGGAAGCCGTCAAGGCCGAGGGCGGTTTGGATATCCGGGAACAAGTCCGCGCCATCGTAGCGAGCGGGATTCCGTTCCTGGGCCATCTCGGCATGTTGCCCCAGCATGTGTTGGAGGAGGGCGGTTACCACGTCAAAGGCAAGACCGAACCGGAACACCAGCGGCTCCTGGCGGACGCCGACGCGTTGGCAAAAGCCGGCGCCTTCGCCGTCGTGCTCGAACTGGTAACTCCCCGGGTCGCCAAGGAACTGACGCGGCAAATCCCCATCCCCACTATCGGCATTGGCGCCGGCCCGGATTGCGACGGCCAAATCCTGGTCACGCCCGACCTGCTGGGAATGCTGCCCTGGTACGATCTTAAGCACGTCAAACCCAAGCTCAATGCGGCCGAGCAGATGCGTGCGGTGGTCAAGGCTTGGAAACAAGGCGTTGAATCCCAAACGCGCTGAAAGGCTGCATCGTTGGTATGAAGAGTACGGCCTCAGTCATGGCAGGTAGGGCGGGCAGTCCTCTGCCCGCCGGGCCAGGATTATGCGCATGGTCCGCCGTGCAAAGGACTGCCTGCCCTGCCTCCTCCCGCCATCACTGAGGCAATACGATGAAGAAACTGACACACATTGACGCGCGCGGAGAAGCCACCATGGTGGATGTTTCGGCCAAGCCGGTTATGTTCCGCGAAGCCGTGGCCAGCGGCGAAGTCCGGCTGCAAAGAGCCACCCTGAGACTCATCGAGTCCCAGACCATTGCCAAAGGTAACGTCTTCGCCGCCGCGCGTTTGGCGGGCATCTTGGCCGCGAAGAAGACCGGCGATCTCATTCCCCTCTGCCATCCCCTGCCCCTCACGCATTGCGAGGTCAACTTTGCCATCCCGAGGACCCGCGACCGCATCGTCATCACCGCCACCGCCAGGATCGCCGCCCAAACCGGTGTAGAAATGGAAGCCCTCACCGCCGTAAGCATCGCCGGCCTTACCATCTATGACATGTGCAAAGCCGTGGACAAAACCATGCGCGTGACCAATGTCAGGCTGGTCTCCAAAACGAAACGCTAAACCGTGGCAATTGAATATGACCACAGATGTACACAGATAACCCCAGATAAGAAATCTTCTGAATTAGACTCTTCCAGGCCACGCTCTCGTTCATTCGTTACAAACCCCGAGCAATACTAACCGAAACGTAACCATAACCCTCAGTATCTGTGTTCATCTGTGTCCATCTGTGGTTGTCTTCTTCCTAGTCGAGTCTGAGGCATCTCGCCCATCCCATGCAAATTCACGTCGGCATTATTACTATCTCGGATCGCGCCTCGAAGGGCCTCTACGATGACCTCAGCGGCCCGGCGCTGAAGGCCGCCGCGGAATCTTACGGCTGGAGTGTGCTGACCCAGGCGCTGGTCCCGGACGACAGGCAACCGATCCAGCGCGCCGTTCACGACCAGGTCACCCAGCGCTGCCAACTCATTTTGACCACCGGCGGCACCGGTGTAACTCCTCGCGACGTGACGCCCGAAGCCCTGCGCGAGATTGGCGGGCGCGAGCTGCCAGGCTTCGGCGAAGTCATGCGCCGGGAATCAATGAAGCTCACCCCAAACGCCATCCTCTCGCGCAGCCTGGCCATCGTCGTGGACAAGGCGCTAGTGATTTGCCTGCCCGGCAAGCCAAAAGGCGCCGTCGAGTGTCTGGGCTTCGTGGCCGCAGCCATCCCCCACTGCCTGGAACTGCTCCAGGAAGTCCCAACAAGCTGTTAACCCGGCGCCATCAGGAACTTTTTGCCATGTCGGCTGTTGAAGGATAAAGTCTGCGCATGGACTTGGACGCACTAGTTAGCCTGGCAGCCAGTAACGGGGCCAGCGATTTACATTTGGAAGCGGGACTGCCGGCTGCCCTGCGTATCCGCGGCACGCTTCGCACCACCGGCGAACCCATTCCGGGTAGTTCGTTGCTGGAAATGGCGCGTCGAGTGATCGGCGAGGACGACTGGCCGCACTTCCTCGAACAACGTTCCTACGACTGCTCGCGCAGCTTCCATGGCGTGCGCTGCCGCTTTAACATCCTGCAAACGTCCCGCGGCGTCGGCTTTGCCATCCGGCTGCTGGCTTCCTTCACCGCCAGCATTGAAAAGCTCAATCTCCACCCCGACCTCAAGAAACTCGTCTCCGCCTCACACGGTTTAATCCTGGTGAGCGGCGCCACCGGCTCTGGCAAGTCATCGACCCTCGCGGCCCTGATTGAGGAAGTCAACCAGACCGAGACCCGTCACATCGTGACTATTGAGAGTCCTATCGAGTACACCTTCCGTCCTCGCCGCGCCTACATCCGCCAGCGCGAAGTCGGCCGCGACACCCCAAGCTTCGAGCAGGCCCTCATCGACTCGCTCCGCGAAGATCCCGACGTGCTGATGGTAGGCGAAATGCGCGATCCGGAGACCATGCGCCTCACCTTGTGCGCCTCGGAGACGGGTCACCTCGTCATGGCCACCGTCCATTCCTCCACCTGCGCGGAAGCCTTGCAACGTGTCGTCTCCGCCTTCCCGGCCGAAATTCAAAGCAGCGTCGCGGCCCAACTGGCCGATTGTATGTTGGCGGTCATCTCCCAGCGCCTGCGCTTTCGCCCCGAGCTGAACATCCGCGTGCCCGAATGTGAAATTCTCGTCCCCACACATGCCGTCAAGAATTTCATCCGTACCCGTGACTTCTTCAAGATCACCTCCTCCCTGGAGACAGGCGCCGAGCATGGCATGTGGACTATGCAGCGGTATCGCACCTGGCTCGACAACCGCAAGAATTGGTACATCCCCGGTAAGACCGTGGAACCGGCCGAGAGCGAGCCCGCTGAAGACGCTTCGGCCTCGGCGCGCCCGCCGGCCTTCCCCATCGCGCTGAAGCCCTCCAAAGCCGAGACGAAGCATGTTCCGCACCCCCAACTGCCGGGCGCTAAGACCAACACGCGAATCGAAATCGAGCCTGGCGAGAGCGAGTTTGGCAAGATCCTCAAAGGGCCGGGTGAGTAATTATGGTTGACAAATTGCCTCAACAACATTTGCCCGGCGCCCTTTTCAGCCTGTGCGGCGCGCTGCTCCTCGTGGCGACATTCAGTGGCTGTGTCTCAAAAAGCAAGGCGGACGCCAAAGCACGCGCTGCCTTCCTCGCCGGCCAGCAGCAAGCCGTCATGCGAGTCCAGCAGGCCCAGACGCAAGGCCAGGGACCCAGCGTTACGGTCAACGGCGAGGTGCGCAACCATGTCGTGCCTTGGACCGAAGGGCTGACTCTGGCCAATGCGCTGGTGGCTGCCGATTACTTGGGCGCTGCCGATCCGGGCCAAATCCTCATCGTCCATAATGGCCGCGCGACCCGCGTCGAAGCCAAGCAGCTCCTTTCCGGCGTGGACATCCCCCTCCAACCCGGCGATATAGTCCAGCTCATGCCCCAGTCCGCCGCGCCCAAGTAATAAGGAGCGCTTCACTTTCTTCGTGCTCTTGGCGAGCGGCCTGCTTATAAGTTGCCGCCATGACCGAGCCCGAGCCGCTTCAGCAAGTTGACCGCACCTACGTGCGCTTTCGGCAGCGCAAGCTCTCCTACTTCTCCGGCTGCGACTACTTCCGCCTCGCCAGCCACCCGCGGGTGATAGCCGCCTTGCACACCGGCGTAAAGAAATTCGGGCTCAACGTCGCCGCTTCCCGCCTGACCACCGGCAACCACGTCGTCTACCGCTCACTGGAATCAGAACTGGCCCGTTTCTTCGATGCCGAAAGCGCCTTGTTGGTCTCCAGCGGTTACATCTCCAACCTGATCGCCGCCCAGGCTCTCGCGGGCAGTTTCTCGCATACCCTCATTGACGACGACGCCCACGCCTCTGTTTGCGACGCCGCCCGTCTCCTTGACTGCCCGGTGCTCCAGTTCAAGTCCCGCAATGTTGATGCGCTGGCCGCCGCCGTCAAGCGCTGCGGCCCGGGGTCCAAACTGCTGGTGCTCACTGACGGAATGTTCTCGGGCGACGGCTCAGCCGCACCGCTGGCCCAATACCTCCAACGCCTGCCCAAGGACGCGCTGATCCTGGTGGACGACGCTCACGGCGCCGGCGTCCTGGGCCGAACCGGTAAAGGCACAGTCGAACATGCGGGCGTCAGCCGCCGCCGGATCATTCAGACGGTGACGTTAAGCAAGTCCTTCGGCGCCTATGGCGGCGCCATTCTCGGCACCTCTCGTCTCCGTCAGCGGATCCTCGACCGGAGCCGAATGTTCGTCGGCGGCACTCCCCTGCCCTTGCCCCTCGCCAACGCGGCACTGGAGGGGGTGAGGATACTGAAAACAAATCCGAGCCTGAGGCGGAGACTGGTTGAGAATGCGGACTATGTAAAAACGGCCTTGCGCCAGGCCGGTATGCCGCTAGCCGAAACGCCAGGGCCGATCGTGCCCGTGCTCCCCCAGCACCCCAGAGAATCCGCCCGCTTGCAGCGCGTGCTCTTCGCGGCAGGAATCTATCCTCCTTTCATAAAGTATCCGGGTGGCCCCCCAAACGGCTACTTCCGCTTCGTCATTTCCAGCGAACACACACGCCCCCAGCTCGATACACTGCTCAAGGTTCTGTGCCCCTACGCCAAAGCTCAAGCTGCTTCTGACTAAGCCCGTCAGAGCCAAGCCCGTAAACGCCAGTATCCTGCCGGAAGCATCGAGAAGCTGTATTACCAGCGGATCACCACGCCATCCCCTGCCCATCGGTGCGCCAGTTCCATGATAGTACCCTTATAGTACCCTGATAGTACCATAATAGCTCCCTCTTAGTTCCATAATAGTACCACGATACCTACAGGCTTGCTACACCAGAGCAGTGCCTTCTCCATGCGGGAGAACCACTTGGAGGGGGGGAGCGCTCAGCGTCACGGCAACCAGCACCGTGATTCCAGCCCGCGCGCTGGCCTCCACTGTCGTTTATTCCGGCGTAGTGGGGGTCGCGGCCTGCGGCGTATAACCGGGCAGGTTCTTGGCCTCAGTGCTGTGACTGATCTTGAGCCCTATCTTCACCGCCTTCTCGAAGTCCTTCTCTTTCCGGCCAATCTCGATACGTTTACGGAAGAAGTTCGCCCACTGAAACTCGGCGAACGCGGCCATCGTCTTCTGGAATCCGCCGCGGTTACGGACCTCCCACGCCAATGAACGGTACGGGTCGTCCGTCAGTTCGGTGACCTTCTTAGGCAGTTTCTCCACCTCAAGCGGCCCTCGGCCCTGGTTGTCGTACAGATAAACATAGTTCTTCTCCCGCATCTTCCTCCAGAACTCAGCGGCCGGCAGGTCACGCCAGTTTGCCACGACGTGCGCCTCCACCGTCGTGCCTCTCCCAGCCCTCAGCATGGCCAGGCACAAGTGGTGGCCATCCACCAGGTATGGCTCGCCGCCAGGCCCGACGACCAGCAAGGCCACGTGCTCCTCCTCATAGATCGCGAGCCCCTTAGGGCTATGGTGGGCAATGTTCGCCGCGCGTTGCTTGACCTCCCAATAGCCCACAGCGAACTGCGTGGGATGGACCTTCTCGATGGCCACCTGGCACGAGGTACCTGGGGGCATCGCAGGGTCGAACCCTGGCAGTTGGCGAGCCAACAGCGGGACGCAAAATCCCAGCCCGGCAACGAGGGCCACGAGCACCGCAGACTTATGTTGGCTTCGCAACTTCATCGAATGAATAAATGACACGCTTTCAGCCCCTAAAGCAACTTCCCGGGCAATATAGCAAGAACACTCTGGTGACTAAGAATCATCTGCGGCTAGACGCTATGGCTCCGATTTTGTTCAAAGAAAATCATGCAAAAACCTCTCTCCCGCCTTAACCGTCACCCCCCGCCATTAGATCCTTCCCCCGACCGTGTCGCCCAACCGTCTCATCGGTAGGGCGCGCACTCCGCTGCGCGCCGGGCGTCCACGCCCATAATATTCCTCCCGATTTCCGTGCCTTAACGGCAACTTAAGGTTCCCACAACTAAAGTGAGGGCATGATAACTTCGTATTGGGTCAATTTGGCTGCGGGGACCTCCGCGGGGAACACCGGCGTCGGATTGTATCACGAATAACTGGCGCCATGTCACCCTCCACCGAAACCCACGAAACCCGGGCAAGCGCCTGGGAGATCAAGTTTCTCATCACGCCTTCCCTGGCCGAGCAGATCCGCGGCTGGGCCCGCGCCCACCTGATGCCCGACCCGAACGCCCAAGGGGCGCACGGTGACAGCTACCGCATCACCAGCCTCTACTTCGACACGGAGCAGTTGGACGTGTTCCACCGGCGAGGGTCGTATGGCCGGGGGAAATACCGAATCCGGCGTTATGGCCAGAGCGAAGTCAGCTTCCTGGAACGCAAGCTCAGGACACGCAACCAGCTCACGAAGCGCCGGTCCGTAGTCGAGCTGGGCGACTTGGAGCGGCTGACCTGGGCCGAGCCGCAACGCGACTGGATCGGCCGCTGGTTCCATCGGCGCCTGCTAGCTCGCAAGCTTGGGCCGCTCTGTCAGGTTTCGTATGACCGAACCGCACGGGTGGCCATGACCCCATACGGCCCCATCCGGCTAACGCTGGACGAGGACTTGCGCGCGCA
>Ga0224558_1001106_pt1 | contig 29412 bp, 19 predicted proteins | sample 714S32024metaG_FD_180682 | JGI IMG/M metagenome (GOLD analysis project Ga0224558, IMG submission 180682) | Peat soil microbial communities from Stordalen Mire, Sweden - 717 S3 20-24 | ecosystem: Environmental > Terrestrial > Soil > Wetlands > Peat | place: Sweden: Norrbotten County, Stordalen... | reverse complement strand
CGTCCAGGCCGGCCAGCTCGGGTTCCAGGACGATTACGTTCGAGCTCGTCCGAAGCCGTTCGACATATTTCCCGCGGACCAATGCGGGAAAATCGGAGCACTGGTATTCGGGGCGGAGGTCGCCGGCAGCGACTTTCTTAGGCTTCTTCATAGATCTTCCTATCCGGCCGAGTTGCCGGGCGCGCTGGGATAATTCGAATGACGTCGTCGCGATCCACGTGCGCGACTACCAGCAGGCGTTTGGAGGACGACACGTCAAACGTCACAAAACGCCTTTCATCGACCGAATGGTCCGGGGCGTCGCCGATCGCCGACAGGGGATCAAAGAACACGCTGGCAGCTTCGAAGGCACTCGAAGCGGTTTACCTCATTTGAGTTTAACGTAGCGCCTGGAGAAGGGCTTACGAAGGCAGGGTCATTTAGAGTGTTTTGCGGAGTTCCTCAATTGGCAAAGCGGTCTTGTTGGCATCGGATTTCCCTTCCGCTCTTGGGCCGGGACGTACCGTTTGACGGCGATCTTGCGGGAGTGCTGTCGGACCTTCGCAACGTCGTAGGCGAGTTGCATGCGGAGAAGGTGGTTCATGTCCGGGCCGAACGCCTTTTCGATGCGGAGCGCCATTTCCGGAGTCAGGGTAGCTTTGCCGTGGAGCAGGCCGGAAAGCGTAGCGCGGCGCACCTTCAGGATCCGCGCCGCCTGGGTTACGTTCAGGCCTAGAGCTTGGACGATCTCGGTTCCGATCAGGCCGCCGGGATGGGGCGGGTTCTTCATGGGCATTGGGCGTCTCCTAGTGGCAGTCGATCAAGTCGATATCGGCGGCAGTTTTCGTTTCGCGGTCATGACGGGATATCAGCCGCCATTTGCCGTTACGGTCAGGCTCCAGAATTGCTTCAGTTCGCCCTTCAACGGGTGCAGCTTCCATCCGGGGAAGCGCCCGACTTGGTCGAGGGTCTCGGCTATTCCGAGAGCGAACAGGAGCTTGCGCAGGTTGTCGGCCGCGGCGGCCGGCACGCCTTTGGCGTTGTCGTCTTCATGGAGTTGCCGCAGTCATTTGTGGCGGAACTTGGCAAGGCGCATTTGGCACTTTTAATAGTTTCAGTATGTACGGTTATGCCGTACACGTCAACGGGTCTCCGAAAGGCGGGTCTGTGAGTTATTGAAAATTGGATGGCTGCCAGAAGCCGGCTGAAAGCCGGCTGCGGGCAGGATTGCCCGCCCTCCAACCTGGGCCGCCGGCCCATCCTGACAGGCGGTCGCGGTACGGCCAGGAATTTCCCTGTTCAGCAAGGAGTTACGGCACTCCTGTAAAATCGATGTATATCCCAACATGCAATCGGAAAACTACACGCAGTTGCTCGATCTCGCCGCTCGCCTGTGGCGCATCGACCCGGAATACTGGGATATCTGGGGCCACAAGCACTTCACCTCGGATGAAACCAAGCGGGCCATTCTGCAAGGGCTGGGGGTGCGCGCCGAAACCGCCGAAAGCCTGAGCGCCTCGATTGAAGCGCGGCACCGCAAGGAGTGGACGCGCCTGGCCCCTCCTTGCATGGTGGTCGGCGAGAACGGCGCTGTGGAGTTGCCGCTGCACGCGCCCGTGGAGTTGAGCCGGGAAATCGCGCGCGTCGAAATTCGCGAAGAGAGCGGCGCGGCCCACGCGCTGGAATTCGCTCTCGGCAGCTATCCGGAGTGCGGCGCGGCCGACCTGGACGGCCGCCGCTACGTGCGCAAGCAGGTCCCGCTGCCGGCCGGATTGCCGCTCGGCTATCACGATGTGCATATCAGGCTGGGCGATCTGCGGCAGGAAACCCGCCTCATCGTGGCGCCCGCACGCGCTTATGCGCATCCCGCTCTGGCCAACGGGGGCAAGGCCGCGGGCATCGCGTTGGCGCTCTACGGCGTCCGATCCGCGCACAACTGGGGCTGCGGCGACCTGCGCGATCTGCACGGCGTGGTCGACTGGATCGCGGACGACGCGCACGCCAGCTTCATCGCCCTGAATCCGCTGCACGCCATCTACAACCGCCGCCCTTACAACACCAGCCCGTACCTGCCGGAGTGCATTTTCTATCCGAATTATCTGTACCTGGATGTGGAATCCATCGCCGATTTCAAGCAGTCGCGGCGGGCGCAGCGCCTTTGGTCGCGACCGGAAACCCAGCTTGAACTCGCCCGGCTGCGCGATTCCGAGTACGTGGAATATGAGCAGGTCAGCGCCTGGAAACTGCGCTTCTTGAAGCTGGCCTTCGCGGAGTTCCTGCATGAATACCAGGCTGGCTCAGCGCGCGCCCTCGAGTTCCGCCGGTTTCTGGCCGAAGAGGGCGATCTACTGGAACGCTTCGCCACCTATTGCGCGCTCGACGAATACCTGCACGGGCGCAATCCCAACCTATGGACCTGGCCCGACTGGCCCGCGCCCTACCAGGACCCGGATTCACCCGAAACCCAGGCCTTTCGCAAAAAACATTGGCGGCTGGTTTTGTTTTATTGCTACATGCAATGGCAGCTCGATATGCAACTCGGCGCCGCCCAGGCGTACGCGCGCCAAAGGGGCCTGGCCATCGGGCTGTATCACGACCTGGCCCTGGCCACCGACCGCTTCGGCGCCGACCTGTGGGCCCAGCGCCCGTTCTTCGCCACCGGTTGCCGGGTCGGGTCGCCGCCCGACGACTTCGCTCCGAAAGGCCAGGATTGGGGCTTCCCGCCGCCCTGTTCCGAAGAGCACCGCGAAAACGGATACCGCCTGTTCACCGAATCCATACGCAAGAACTGCCGTCACGGCGGCGCTTTGCGCATCGATCACGTAATGCGATTCTTCCGCCTCTTCTGGATTCCGGGGGGCGCGGATGCCACTGCCGGCGCCTACGTCCGCGAGAACTACGAGCACCTGATTCGTATCCTGGCGCTCGAAAGCGTGCGCCAGCAGGTGGTGGTGATCGGCGAAGACCTGGGGACCGTGGAACCTTTCGTGCGCGATACGCTGGACCGCTTCGGCATCCTGAGCTACCGCCTGTTCTATTTCGAAAAGCGCGCGGACGGCAAGTTCAAGACCTACGGCGAGTACCCTGAGCGCGCGCTGGTCTCTTCCACGACCCACGACCTGCCCACGCTGGCGGGCTTCTGGATTGGCGAGGATATCGAAGCGCGGCGCCGCGCCGGCATGTTCCCCGACGACGCCATGTACCGCCGCCAGGTGCAGGAGCGCGCCGCGGAGAAGCAGCGGGTACTCGACCTGTTGCACAGCCTCAATCTACTGCCCGCCTATTCGCCCACATCGGCCGCCAGCATGCCCGAAATGACCGGCGAACTGCACAACGCGGTGATCGGCTTCCTGGCGCTGACGCCGTCACAACTGCTGGCCGTCAATCAAGAAGACCTGACCAAGGAGATCGCCCAGCAGAACCTGCCCGCCACGACGTGGCAATACCCGAACTGGAGCCGCAAGATGAAATACACGTTGGAGCAATTGCGCAGCGAACCCGTGGCGCGCGACTTCGTGGCCATGTTCCGCAACTGGCTGGAGCGGACCGGGCGCGTCAATCGCGCCTGAGTGTGGGGCGGCCGCAACCAAGAGAGGCGGCCTGAGAGGCCGCTGCAGGCCGAGGGCCTGCCCCACGGCGCCGGTAGGCTTCCGCGTGGACGATGCTGGCCGCTTCGATCAGCTCCGCGTACGGCGTGTCGGTCACGCTCACCAGGCCGATGTTATAGTTCTCGCCGTCGCCGGGGCGGCCGGTGAGCGGTTCGTCGGCGTACTTGAAATAGTGGCAGCCGACCATCAGCGGGTGATCCACCACGCTGCGGATGTACTCCTGGTACATGCGCGCCCGGTCGGCCTGGTCTTCGGCCGGCACCAGGCCGGTGTGGAACATGCCGCGATCGAGCGCTCCCATGTGGAACTCGCCGATCAGCACCGGCTTGTCGATGCCGTCGAGCACGGTCCACTCGGATGGGTCGACCTTCGGCCGGTAGATATTGAAGCTCACCACGTCGCAGAGTTCGCCGCAGGCTTCCACGGATTCGCGGGTGTGCCAGGCGAAGCGCGGCCCCAGGTACAGATGGTTCGGATCGTACTTCTTGAGGATGCCGGCGACCGTGCGGAAATACTGGCGCGCAAATTCCCGGCTAAAGACGCGGAGATCTTCCTGCATGCCTGCGCAGAGTTCGCCCGCGGGCTGGAGCGGGTTATCGAGCAGCGCCTGCCAGGAACCGAGCGCGGTACCCCATGCCTGGTTCAGCTTCGCAATGTCGCCGTACTTCGCCTTCAGGCTGGCGACGAAGGCGCGCTTGGCCGGGGAAGCGGCTTTCAGCGCCAGCGCGCCCAGCGCCAGGCCGTAGCGCGACCGGTCGTCCTTCATGGAGCCCCAGGACATTTCGTTATCGATGAAGTAGCCCAGGCACCACGGATCGTCGCGGTGCGCGAGCGCCTGGTCGCGGGCGCCGCGGTCGAGGGCCTCGGCGTAGCGTGGATCGAAAGGATCGGCCATGCGCTTCCAATAGTCGTTGCCGCTGGCGACTTCGGCGAACTGCGACTTCTGGTCGCCCGTGACGGCGGGCCAGGGATCGATGGTCACGGTGTAGGGCAACTTTTTCGCGGCATAAAGTCGCGTGTCGGACCAGTTGCCGATGGTGTTCATGCCCCACGCGGGCAGCCGCGCGAGGGTCGCCGCCTGCCACGCCGCATACCAGTCTTTGCCGTATTTGCGCTCCAGGTTGGCGGAATAGAAGTTGAAGGACCGGCCCATGTTGTACTTGATCTTGAGCCCCAGCGCTTCCCAATCGCGGTTTTCGCTGTAATGGCTGGCGAGCGGATCGTCTTTGGCCGGCAGCCACTGAAACATTTGCTCGCGGCCTTGGGTGATGGTGTCGCCTTCCGTGGTGTTGATCGAGTTCGCGCCGAAGGAGAGGAACAGATGGCCGCTGGGCGTCACCAGCCACCACTTGCCATCGCGCTTGGTGGAGCGGAAGAAGCCGCTGGCCGGCAGCTCAGGTCCGGCGCTCCAGCCGCCGTACTCGTCGCGCTCCGGCAACCGGGGATTGGCGGCGATCGCGGCTTCCTCGGCCGCGCGCCGCGTGGTAAGCTCGGTTTCGTTCTTCGTCTTGCCGGGCCAGTCATCGCGCGCGAACTGCCCCAGGGGATCGACGATCTTGTCGTAGGTGACGCCGGGAATGAGTTTCACATCGTCGATGTGAAGCTGGGCTGCGGTCGCCGCGCTCGGAAGCCGCAACGCGATCGACGCAACGCGGCTCGTATCGATCCTGTGGTGGTCCGAAGACGCCAGCCGGTACCCTGGAATCGCGGGGTCGCCGCGCATGCCCATCTCCAGCGGATCGGGCGAATTGAGCGGGATGGCCACGGCCGCGTCGCCGTGCGGGCGGAGCTTGAAGGTCGCCTTGGACACCGCACCGGCGGCGTCCCGCACATCGATCTGCAGGACGACGGGACTGCCGGCAGCGCTGGCGACGTGGAACGCGAGCGCGCCGAACGGGCGGCAATCGAACGGCTTCGCGCCCGAGGACAGGGTCGAACTCGGGGCTTGGCCGGGGACCAGGAATAGCGTCTGGCAGAACAGGCACGGCAAGCGAAACATCAATAGAAGACCCGCTACTCTGTTAATGCTCATGCTGATCTTGTACCACACGTCCCACTAGCGGACACAGAGGTCCGGAATTGAACGCCAGTGCGGCCGGGCCGGCTGGAGAATCCGCAACTTAGGCATGGCATTCAGGATGCATACTGGAGGTGGAACGTCATGCGCAGCCTTTATGAGGACCTGCGCTATGCGATCCGCGTTCTTCGGAGCAGCCCAGGGTTCACGGTGGTGGCCGTGCTCACGCTGGCGCTGGGCATAGCGGCAAACACGACCGTCTTCGGTTGGATCGACACGCTGCTGGTGCGTCCGTTCTCTGGCGTGGCCGGGGGCGGACGGCTGGCGGCTCTCGAAACCGTATCGCCAAGCGGCGAATACTCCAACACTTCCTACCGCGATTACCGCGATTATCGCGACAGTGTGAAGTCCTTTTCCGGTCTGGCCGCCTCACTGATGAACGCGTTCAACGTCGGCCCGGCCGACAACCCGCGCCGGATTTTCGGCGAATACGTCTCCGGCAACTATTTCGCGGTGCTGGGCGTGAAGCCCGTGCGCGGACGCGCATTCCTGCCGTCGGAATATGCCGACAATCCGGGCGCGTCTCCGGTGGCGGTGATCAGTTACCGGCTCTGGCAGAGCTTGTTTCAGGGCGACCCGCGCGTGGTGGGCAGGACCATTCGCGTGAACCGTTACCAACTGACCGTGGCCGGCATCGCGCCGGAGCAATTCCGCGGCACGATGCCCGGCATGCTGATGGAGATCTGGATCCCGGTGAACATGGCGGGGCTGCTGAACGGCCAGGGCGACTGGATGCTGGTGGACCGCGCTGCGCGGCAGATGTGGCTGACCGCGCGGCTGAAAGACGGCGTGACGCTGGAACGGGCGAACGCGGAAGTGGAAGCGTGTGCGCGGCGATTGGCGCAGGAATCGCCGCGGTCGAGCGAAGGCTTCCGCGCCAGCCTGATGCCGGTGTGGAAGGCGCACTTCGGAGTGCAATCCCTGCTGCTTGCGCCCCTGCGGATTTTGATGGCCGTCTGCTTTGTGTTGTTCCTGATTGTGGGCGCCAACGTCGCCAACCTGCAGCTTGCCCGCGCCACCGCCCGGCGGCGGGAGTTGAGCGTGCGCATGGCGCTGGGCGCGAGCCCTTGGCGACTGGCGCGGCAGCTTCTTACCGAGAGCCTGCTGCTGGCGGCGATGGGCGCACTGGCGGGCGTCCCACTGGCGGTCTGGCTGGGACGCGCGCTGGTCTGGATGCTGCCGTCGATCGGGTTTCCGGTGGATTTCGATTTCAGCTTGAACGGGGACTTGCTCGGCTTTACCGCGCTGTTGTGCTGCGCCGGCGCTCTGCTGACCGGCCTCGCGCCCGCCATGCACTCTGTCAGAAGCGGCTTGATGGAGGCGCTGAAGGAAGGCGGGAGGAGCGGCACGCCTGGCGCCGGCCAGAACCGGATCCGCGGGCTGCTGGTGGTTTCCGAGGTGGCGTTGGCATTGGTGGCGCTGGTGGGCACCGCCCTTTTCGCGCGCAGCTTTCAAAATGCGCGGGCCATCCGTCCCGGCTTCGACGCGAGCAATGTCTTGTTTGCGAAATACCACCTCGATACCTTCTGTACGAATTCCGAGCAGAGGGAGCAGTTCTGCCTGCGTCTGCGCGACCGGATCGGCGCTCTCCCGGGAATCGCCAACGTGAGCTTCGCGAATGTCGTACCGGTGGAGATCGGCACCGGCCAGTCTTCGACCGTACGCCCGGAAGGATATGTTCCCAGTCCGAGCGAGGACATGCGCGTATCGAGCGCCACGGTCGCGCCGGGATTTTTCGACACCCTGCGCATTCCGGTGGTTGAAGGGCGCGATTTCACGGAACGCGACGACCGCGGTAGCGCGCCGGTGGCGATCGTCAATCAGACGTTCGCGCTGCGCTACTTCGGCGGCCACAGTCCGGTGGGGCGCCGGGTCCAGGTGGACGGCACGTGGTCGACGGTGATCGGTCTGGCGAAGGACAGCAAATATCACAGGCTCACGGAGCCAGCCACTCCCTACATTTATCTGCCGTACCGCCAGTGCCACGGCGGCGAGTTCTGGACGGCGTTCTTCATCCGGACGACGGGGCCCGCGCGCGGGTCCTTCGCCGCCGTACGCCGCGAGGCGGCCGCGATCAACCCGAACGCCGGCGTCGCGGAGGTAGTGGAGTTCCAGGAGATCATTGCCGGCTCGCTGTATGCGCAGAAGGTGGCGGCGGCGCTGCTCGGCGTGCTCGGCGCGGTGTCGCTGCTGCTGGCGGCGCTGGGCATGTACAGCGTGCTGGCGTATGCGGTGACCCAGCGCGAGCACGAGTTTGGCATCCGCCTGGCGCTGGGCGCCGCGCCCTCCAACGTGGTGGGCCTGGTGCTGCGGCGGGGCATGGCGCTGACTGCGGCAGGAATTGTGGTTGGTGCGGTGCTCGCGGTCGCGGCGATGCGCATGGCGGCGGGGCTGCTGGTGGGCGTGAAGCCGGGCGATCCGGAGGCGATTGGGGGCTCGGCGCTGTTCCTCGGCGCCATCGCGCTGCTGGCGAGTTATGTGCCGGCGCGGCGTGCGACGAAGGTCGATCCCATGGTGGCGCTGCGCGAGCCTTGAGCGCCCTCATTCGCGAGCGGGTTGCGCCCCATCGGCGAGATACGGAAATGCGGTAATGCGGAGCTTGGCCGCGCCGTAGGGAACCAGCCTCAGCGATTCCTCGGACTGTTTGCTCGAGACCGGGCTGACCGGCAGCGTGCCCGCGGAGGACTCTTCAATCTCCCAGCTCGTCAGACGGCGGCCCTTCGCGTGGAGCACAACCGGCGCGGCTTCGGCGTCGAAAGGCTGCTTCGTAAGCGGGTGCTCTTCCACCGTGAACGAGGCGGCCGGGTTCGCCAGATTGACCGCCAGCGCGTAGTTCCACGGAGTGGTCGGAAACACTTCCCAATCCACGGCCGGTCCGAATTGCTTCAGCTTGTTCCAGGTTTCGCCCAAGGCCAACGAGTAGACCAATGGGCCGCGCTCGACCGCGATTGAGTTGTGATACCACTTGGTGACCCGGATTGCCATGGGGAAGTGCAATTCTACACGGTCGCCCGGATTCCAGGTGCGCTCTACCTTGAGGAAGCGGCCGGGCTGAACATCGTTCACCGGATCTTCGTTCACCGTAACGCTGGCGCCCGCCGCCCAACCGGGAATACGCAAGACAAGCGGAAACTGAATCGGCTTGGCGGGGTTCGCGGTCAGGCTGATGCGATCGCGGAAGGGGTATTCGGTGTCCTCGACGATCGAGACAGGGACGGAGCCCGGCAGGGTTGTATGAACTTCGCTGGGCGCATAGGCCACCGCGGCCAACCCGCCGCCGGGAACGGCCATCCACAGACTGGCGGCAAACTTCGGCCAGCCCTGGTGCATGTTCGCGGTGCAACAGCCGAAGTTGGGTTCCAGGCCGAAGAGATTCGAATCCGGTCCGTTGGTAGCCCAGTTGCGGTCCGCCAGCGTACACATCACCTGGTTAGGCTGCTGGTCGTATTGGTGGCCCCACATATCTTTGGTGAAGGTGCCCGGCAGCGGATTGAACGCAATCTTTTCCAGGCGGTCGCCGAAGACGGCATCGCCCAGTATGGCCATTTCGGTTTCGAGCGAGAACATGGCTTCGACGACCGCGCAGAGCTCGGTGCCTTGGGATGGATTGCGGCCGGCGTAATGCTCGTCGGCGCTGAAGATGCCGTTGGGCAGCGCGTGATAGAGATCCAACTCGCGCAACATCTGGTAGGCGGCTTCGCGATCCGCTCCGTTGTTGGTCAGCAGGTACCAGACAGCCGCGGCCTTCAAGGCCATGGCGTTATTGACCCCGTGCGTCGAGAGGGTCGCCTGGCTCTTTTCCACGCGATCGGTATAACCGAAGCTGGCGAACTGCGCTTCCCAATCATGGCCCTGCTGGTGCAGCTTGCGCGCCAGATCCAACAAGCTCTTGTCGCCGGTGCGGTTGTAGAGCCAGAGGACGCTGAGGGCCTCGTCCTGCCACCGGAAGATGGCCCACTCATGCAAGGGGCGCTCGTCCAGGTTGCTGGCTTGATACGCGAAGTAGCGGCGCATCAGCGGAATCACACGCGCATCGCCGGTGGCCTCTTGATACTGCGTGAGAGCCTTGAGCATGAGCATATTGGGCCACCAGTCCAGGTTTTTTTCCGGGCCGATGGCGCCATTGGGGCGCTGGTGTTCGAGCGTCCAGTCCACCCACTTCCTGGCTTTGGCGATGAGTTTGGCGTCGTCGAGGAGGTAAGCGAGGGGCAGCAAGCCATCGAGGTAATAGGGCCCGCGTTCCCAGCCCTCGCCAGTGCCGCCTAGCCACGCGCTATGGGGGCCGAGATCGGGCCAGAACTCATCGAGATGGCCGGTCAGACCGGCGGCCTGGATCTGCAACTGGTCTCGCAACCAGCCGCGCGGGGTGACGGAGGTAAGGGGGAGCTGCGCGAACGCGCCGGGGGCAAGAGGAGATTGGTTAGGGAATACTACAGGCTCGGTGGCCTGGGCCGTGGCTACGGCGAGGAGGGTCGCCAACACGGAAAAATAGGACTGCATGAGCCTATTTTAGCGGCCCGTTCGCGCCCACCGGAGGGCGGCCAATCTTGGCCGCAGCCGCCTTTTAGGCGGCCAGAGCCGGCTGAAAGCCGGCTGCGGGCAGAATTGCCCGCCCTCCACTTGGTTTCATCGCCTACTTAAGCTTTCGCCTTCTTCGGCGGTACGATGGCGTCTTTAGCGGCTTTCGCTATACGAAACTTCACCACCTTCTTGGCGGCGATCTTGATAGCCTCGCCAGTGGCGGGGTTGCGTCCCATGCGCGCCTTGCGGTCCACGCGGACCAGCCGGCCGATACCGGGCAACACGAATACGCCATTCTTTTTAACTTCGGTAATTGCCGTGCTGGACAGGGCGTTGAGCATGCCCTGCGCAACGGTTTTGGTAACCTCGCACTTCTCTGCCAATGTTTGAATGATCTGCGATTGCGTCATGGTTCTCCCTTTCGGCCTGTGCCGATGAAACCATGGTACCGTAAAACGGAAACATTTCAAAGAGAAAATGTTCCGGATGAGCAATCGTGCAAGAGAGGCGGCCTGAGAGGCCGCCGCAGGCCGAGGGCCTGCCCCACAAGACTGATGGACAGTGGGACAGAGCGTTAAGGCCCCACGGAAGGCTTGTGGGAGCCGTTCGAAATTTCCCGCATCACGTCCGCGACAACCTCGTCGGCGTGCCCGGATTCGAGCGCATCCTGCATGCGGCGCAACGCCACGCCGACAATGTCGCGATGGTGCAGTTTCGAGCCGGGGCCTTTGGCGGAAAGCTCCAGCCAGAGCTGATGCAGCAGGTCGAGATCCTGCGGCCAGAGCCTGGGCGGATGCGGGCCAAGGTTGAAGAAGATGGAATCTTCCTCGCCCGGCACCACAATTTCCAGCGAGAGCGACGGCCGCGGCTCAGGCAGGTTTTCCCATTCGCGGCCGACCGCGGCGCCCTGCTCCGCCGGACTCAACTTCGGCGAAAGCCCCATCACGATGCGCGACGATTGCAGGCGGTCCGCCGTAGCCACGATGGCGGCGTATGGATCGCTTCCCGGCACCACCATCAGTTCGACGTGCTTGCCGGCCTTCTCCGCCAGGTTCACGACCTTGGTGAAGACGGCGGTCTCGTCCACCGAGAAAATCTGGCTGGCATCCAGCGGGTGCTCGCCGGAAGCCGCTTGCGTTACCTGGCGGACCGAGAGCACCACGATGTCGATGCGGTGCGTATCGGTTTTCTCCAGCATGCGCTGCAGGTGGTCCATGCGATTCGGGTTGCGCACCGCCACGATGACGTTGCCGGGCCGCACGTGGGCGGCATCCGCCGACAGTTCCTCGCTGGTGTTCAGGTTGAATTTTTCCAGCTCCTGCGAGTGCGCGGCCGTGTGCAGGCGATTGTACTTTTCGGAGAACTCGAACACGATGAAGAACGCAATGGTGAAGCTGACGCCGGAGATGGTGGCGATCTCCTTGGTGACCACGTTGATCAGGGCCAGCCCAAACAGCGTGATGGTGATCAGGATCAGTCCAACGGGAATCTCCGTGCCGGCGATGTGGAAATTCAACGGCACTTTCCAACCCCGGCCTCCCGGCCGCTTGTAGCGCAGCACCAGCACCGACAGCGCCTTCATGGCGAAGCTCCACACCACGCCAAATGCGTAGGCTTCACCGAGCATGTAGACATCGCCGCGGCTGATGACGATGGTGATCAGTTGCAGGATGACGATCAGGTTGATGAGGCGCGAGCTGGTGCCAAATTTGTGGTGAGGATGGCGGAACCAGTCCGGCAGCACGCCGTCCTCGGCCACCCGGTTGAGCACGCCGTTGGAGCCGATGATGGCCGTGTTCACCGCACCGGCCAGGATCAACGTCCCCACCAGCACCACGAAAGCGTGAAACAGCAGCCGCACGGACATGGGCCCCACCAGGAACATGGAAAGCCCGCCGATCAGGTTATCCAGGAACTTAGGCCGCGCCGCGTCCGGAATGATCATCACCGCGAAGAAGGACACCAGCGAGGTGAACAGCATGCTGTATATGAAGATCACGAAGCCGGCGCGCTCCAGGTTCTTCAATTTGGGATACGCGATTTCGCGATTTACTTGCGCCAGGCTTTCTTCACCGCTCATGGCCAGCAGCGAGTGGCCCAAGCCCACCATAATGGCGATGATGGTGATGGAGGGCGCCGCCGTGCCGCGCAGCCAGCCCAGCCCTTCCTTGCTGAAATGCAGATTGGCCAGCGTCGGCAGCGGCACGGGCTGGTAGCCGTTCTTAAAGATCGTGACCAGGCACCAGCCGATCAGGATGACCACCATCACGGTGGTGATCTGCATGATGCGCAAAGCCTTCTCGCTGGATTCGTGGATGCCGATGATGTTTTTACGCCAGAAATAGATGGTGACCGCCGCGGCAAAGACTGCCGCGAAGTAGGGCGGATAGACGTGCAAGCCGGGGATCTTCAAGTACGCGCCGGTCTCGTTGACGAGCCCGCCCAGGTACAGGCCCGCGCTCACGGCGCTGATAGGGCCGGTGAGCACGTAGTCGAACATCAGCGCGGAGACCGAGAATTTGGCCAAGGTGCCGCCCATGGCCTCGTGCACGACTTTGTATACGCCGCCGCGCACGAACATACTGCAGCTTTCGATGTAGATGGCGCGCACCGCATACGAGAACAGCATGATCGCCAGGATGAACCACGGCGCAGCTTTGCCGATGGCCTGCTCGGCGATGCCGCCCACATAGTACGCCGAGGAAGCCAGATCGCTGAGCACGATGGCGGCCGCTCTCCAGAAGGAGATGAACGACAGCATGACGGTGGTGGCGACTACGACATTAACGGCGCGGGGCCGTTGGGGCTGGGTCATGCGCGGGGGCTCAAATGCAGTTTAGCAAACACATCGTAGCATAGGCGTGGATATAGTAGTTAGAGATGACCTCGGAGACACTGGCCCGCTCGATCGTCGCGCAGTTGCGCGCCGCGGGGCACCAGGCGTACCTGGTGGGCGGCTGCGTACGTGACCTGCTGCTGGGACGCACGCCGAAGGATTTCGACGTGGCCACCGACGCGCGCCCCGACCGCGTGAGCGAATTGTTCGAGCGGTCCGAGCAGGTGGGCGCACATTTCGGCGTGGTGCTGGTGCGGGAGAACACGTCCCAAGTGGAGGTGGCCACGTTTCGCAGCGACGCCAGCTACAGCGATGGCCGGCGTCCCGACGCGGTGCGCTTCGAGACCGATCCCCGGCAGGATGTGATGCGGCGCGATTTCACCATCAACGCGCTGCTGCTGGATCCCGATACGAACCAGGTGCTCGACTTCACCGGGGGTCAGGAGGACTTGCGCCGCCGCGTGATCCGCGCCATCGGCGATCCGGAGGAGCGTTTCCAGGAAGACCACCTGCGCTTGATTCGCGCCGTTCGGTTCGCGGCCCGGCTGGGCTTCGAGATCGAGCCCGGCACCATGGCGGCGCTGCGGCGGCTGCACGGCCTGATTGAGAAAGTCTCGCCCGAGCGCGTGCGCGAGGAACTGGGGCGCATCCTGACGGAAGGCGGCGCCCGGCGCGGTTTCGAATTGCTGGATGAGACTGGGCTGCTGGGCGACATCCTGCCCGAAGTCGCCGCCATGAAGGGCGTCGCGCAGCCGCCGGAATTCCACCCGGAAGGCGACGTGTGGGCGCATACGCTGCTGCTGCTCGAGAAGCTGCGGCATCCCACGGTGACGCTGGCCGCCGGGGCGCTGTTGCACGACGTGGGCAAGCCGCCGACGTTCCGCGTGGCCGACCGCATCCGCTTCGACGGACATGTTGAAGAAGGCGTCCGGCTGGCGCACGACATCCTTACGCGGCTGCGGTTCTCGGGCGAGCAGATCGCGCAGATTGAAGCACTCATTGCAAATCACATGCGCTTCAAAGATGCGGGGCAAATGCGCGAGAGCACCATGAAGCGCTTCCTGCGCATGGAAAATTTCGCCGAGCATCTGGAGCTGCACCGGCTGGACTGCCTGTCGAGCAACGGAAAGCTGGACACTTACAAGCGCGTGCGCGCGCGGCTGGCGGAGATGGGCGAAGAAGATCTGCGGCCCAAGCCGCTGCTGACGGGGCGCGACCTGATCGAACGGGGCTACCAACCCGGGCCGTCTTTCGGGAAGATGCTCGCTGCGGTGGAAGACGCGCAGCTTGAGGCGCGCGTGCAGAACAAGGAGGAGGCTCTGGCTCTGGTGCGCGCGGAGTTTGGGGCGCCGGTTAGTTCAGGTTAGCGATCTTGCGCTAGCCTCAGCCAAAAGAGGCGGCCTGAGAGGCCGCCGCAGGCCGGGGGCCTGCCCCACAAAAAGCTCTGACCAGTTGGAATTCTAGCTGCTCTGTATCACTTCACGTCCTTAAACTGCGCGTCGAAGAAGCGCACGGCCGCATGGTAAGCCTCCAGCCAATGCGCGTACATCAGGAAGTCGTGAATCTCATCCGGGAAGATCAACTGCTCCACGTGTACGCGGCCGCGCAGCGCTTCCACCAGTTCGACGGTCTGGCGGAAATTGACGTTGCGGTCGTCGTCGCCATGAATCAGCAGCACCGGCGAGCGCCAGTCTTTGACACTGGCCATCGGCGACGAATTGAACGCGAGCCTCCCTGGCGCGTCGTCTTTCCCGATGCCTAGCTCCTCGGTCCAGTCGTGAACGCCATGCAGATCCACGCCTGCGGCAAACAGGTCCGACGCGCGCGCCAAGCCCAGGGCGGTCAAGTATCCGCCGTACGATCCGCCCCACAATCCGATGCGGGCAGGGTCCACGGCCGGATGATTCTTCAGAAACAGTCCGGCGCCCAACACGTCGTTGAACTCGCTGCCGCCGCCGGGTCCGTAGTTCAACGCTTCGCGAAACTTCATGCCGTACCCGATGCCGCTGCGATAGTTCACCGAGAGCACCACATAGCCGCGGCTGGCCAGATACTGATTCATGGCGTAGGCGTTGTTGTAGTAATACATGTAATGCCAGCCCAGCAGCATCTGCCGTTGCGATCCGCCGTGAAAGAAGACGATCGCCGGATGCCGCTGGCCAGCCGCGTTCTTGGGTAGGAACAACTGGCCGTGCAGGGTGACGCCGTCGGCGGACGTGAAGATCGCCTGCTGGGGTGTCACCAACGCATCGTGCGGGAAGTCCGCCGGGATCGCGTCCGGCGCGAGGTCGCGCACTTCGCCCGAGGCCAGCCGGATGGCGGGCCGCGCCTGCCGCGCCGTGTCCGCGTGGATGAAGACGAGTGCGCCGTCGCTCGCCACCACGGGCGACCATTCCAGTCCCGTGCCGCCCGCAACTTCGACGGGTGCGCCGCCGGCCGCCGCCACGCGCCAGATGTGGCGGCGGTCGATATCGTCCTGGTTCGACGAATACACCATCTCGCGGCCGTCGGGGGTCATCGCGACGTGTTCCACTTCGAAGGCTCCCGGAGTGAGCGGCGTGGCGTCGCCAACCGTGGCACCCCCCGCAATCGGCACGGAGTACAGATGCGTCCAGCCGTCGCGCTCCCAGGGAAACACGAGCCGGTCACCGGCCCAGAACAACTGCCGCTCGGATCCCAACTGGCGGAACACGCTGCCGTCGCCCTCCGCGGCCTTCCACACTTCCTTGCCGGCGCTCACCCCGGTGGCATCCGCTATGCGAATGGACCACGGCGGACCGCTCCGCACGGCGGTGAAGTACTTGTGCTCGTCCACCGTGGGGATGCGCAGAAACGCCACACCGCGGCTGTCGGGCGACCACACCGGGGCATCGTCGCGATCCACGCTGGCGTCCAGGTAGTGGACCGTTTTGGCCGCAGCGTCGTATACGCCGACGAAGCTGTGATTGCCGCGGCTGCTGACGAAGGCCAGGCGGGCGCCATCGGGCGACCACTGGAGGCCGCCGTTCTGTCCGCGGGCGTGGATCAGTTGCTCCGCCTTCTCCTTGCCGTCGAGCGGCGCCGACCAGACTTGCCCCTTGCGCACGAAAGTCACGCGCCCGCCTTTCGGAGATACGGCCGGCTGGTTACCCTCGCCAATCAACCGGGGCGCCTTCTCAGCTGGCGCGCCTTCCAGCGCGACGACCCACACTTCTTGCTCCGCGCCCTTGGGATCGTTGGTCGGATTGGGATACTCACCCGCGCCATTGGCGGCCTCGCCGCGCACGTAGACGATCTGGCGGGCATCGGGAGTCCATTGCAGTTCGGAGATCTCCTGGCCGTCGTCGCCGGTGTACGCGGTGGCGCTATGGCCGCGGTATTCGGGCGGCTCGGCCACCCAGATATTGCGCACGCCGCGCGCGTTGTAGACCCAGGCGATCTTGCCGCCAGTGGGCGATGCGACCGGGGCGGAAGGAAAGGGCGCGCTCATGACTTGCTCGAGGGTGAACGAGTTCTGCGCGCAGGCGCAGGCGGCGCAGGCCAACGCCGCGGCGAGGAACCGGGGAAAACGCATCTCTATAGGTTACAGCAGTGACTGGTGGTTGGTGGCTGGGTGCGCCATCTGCGTCTTGACAGCATACGGCGCCCTCCGTATACTTACGGTATTCGTAATCGCATGGCGAAAACGAAACCCGATTATATTGCTGCCGGTCAAGACCGGGATCTCTACTCCGGCCTGATCCGGCTGCACGTGTTGCACCATGCAGCCGAAGAGCCGATCTTCGGGCTCGGCATGGTGGAGGAACTGGCCCGCCACGGTTATCGCATCAGCCCCGGCACCCTCTACCCCTTGCTGCATGGCCTGGAGAAGAAGGGCTATCTGCGCTCGACCGAGGAGCGCAATGGCAAGTCGCTGCGCAAGGTATATCATGCCACGCCTATGGGCCGGAAAGCACTGCGGGCAGCCAAAAACAAGGTGCGTGAACTATTCGGCGAACTGATCGAAGGCCGTCGATGAATCTCCCGGCCGTAGTGCGAATTCTGACATTGACCATCGCGGCAAGCGTCCCACTGCCGGCGCAGTTGACCCTGGCCCAGGCCGTTGAAGACGCTTTGCACAACTATCCCGCGGTGCGCGTCTCCCAGGAGCAGATCAACGCCGCCGCGGCCGGTATCCGGTTGGCGCGCACGGCCTATTTGCCGCGCGTGGACGCCGTGGCGCAAGTCAACCGCGCCACCAGAAACAACGTATTCGGGCTGCTGCTGCCGACGCAGGGCGTGATTCCCTCCATGTCCGGCCCGGTGATCGGCACGAATAATTTCGGAACAGCCTGGGGCAGCGCGGTAGGCGGATTAGTCACCTGGGAGCCGTTCGACTTCGGGCTGCGGCGCGCGAATGTGGCTACGGCCGCGGCGGCCCGCGCCCAAACCGCAGCGGCGCTCGAGCGCACCGAGTTCGAGGTGGCGGTGGCCACGGCGGACGCCTATCTGACATTGGCCGCCGCGCAGGAAACCGTCCGCGCGGCGCGGGCGGGGGTGGACCGCGGCGAAACGATGCTGCGCACCATCCAGGCGCTGGTGAACGCCGAATTGCGGCCCGGCGCGGATGGTTCGCGGGCGGCGGCGGAGTTGGCGGCGGCGCGGACGCAGTTGATCCAGGCAGAGCAGGCCACCGAAGTTGCGCGCGCGACGGTGTCACAGTTCGTAGGCATGGAGCCTGCGCGGATCGCCATTTCCGCGCCGGGCTTGCTGCAATTGCCACCGGAGCAGAACGCCGCGCCGCTGCATACGGCCACGCACCCCATGGCGCGGGAGCAGAGCGCCGTTGTGGAACAGGAGCAGGCACAACTCAACGCGCTGGCGCGGTCGTACTTCCCGCGGTTTTATCTGCAAGGCGCGGCATACGCGCGCGGCACGGGCGCTGAAACCGACGGGAAACTGCTGGGGGGCCTGAACGGCCTCGCGCCCAGCGTGCAGGATTATGCCTTGGGCTTGACGGTGAGTTTCCCGGTGGCGGACCGGCCGGCGATCTCGGCGCGTGAGGCGGCGCAATCGGCCACGGTCCGGGCGCAGGCCGCGCGGTCGCAGCAGATCGCGACGGATTTGCGCGCGCAGTGGGACATAGCCGTCGCTACTGTGCAGGGCGCTCGCCGGATTGCGGCGAATACTCCGGTGCAGGTATCGGCCGCACGCGCGGCGGTCGAGCAGGCCACCGCCCGTTACAAATCGGGGCTCGGCAATATCGACGCGGTGGCGGAGGCCCAGCGGTTGCTCACGCAAGCGGAAATAGACGATGCCCTCGCCCGGCTGGGCGTTTGGCGCGGACTGCTGGCGGTGGCTACCGCAGCCGGAGACATTCGGCCATTCGTGGCGGAGGTTGGGCAATGAGAGGACTGGACCGCCACCAAAAGAGGCGGCCTGAGAGGCCGCCGCAGGCTGAGAGCCTGCCCCACGAGGGAGAAGCATGCGCCTCGTTCTAGCCGCGCTGCGTCGGCCGCTCACCGTCGTGGTGGCCCTGATTGCCATTGCGCTGTGCGCCGTCCTCGCGGTCCGGCGCATGCCGGTCGATATCTTTCCGCAAGTCGGCGATCCGGCCATCTACGTCGCGCAGCCTTACGGCGGCATGGACCCGGCCCAGATGGAAGGATACCTGACTTACTACTACGAGTATCACTTCCTCTATATCACCGGCATCGACCACGTGGAAAGCAAGAGTATCCAAGGCGCGGCCCTGATGAAGCTGGTGTTCCATCAGGACACCAACATGAGCCAGGCGATGTCGGAAACGGTCGGCTACGTGAACCGCGCGCGCGCCTTCATGCCGCCGGGTACCGTGCCGCCCTTCATCACCCGCTTCGACGCGGGCAGCGTGGCCGTCGGCCTGTTGATCTTCAGCAGCGCCGCGCATTCGCAAGGCGAGATGCAGGATTATGCGCTCAACCGCGTGCGTCCTTTGTTCGCGACCTTGCCCGGCGTTTCCGCGCCGCCGCCCTTCGGAGGGAATCAACGCACCATCGTGGTCATGCTCGATCCGGCTAAGCTGCGGCAGTACCGCATCTCTCCCGAGGAGGCCATCGCCGCGGTCAGCCGCTCCAGTGTGGTGATGCCGTCCGGTAACATGTATACCGGCAAGATCGAGCGCATCGCGCGTACTAACTCGGCGCTGGGCGCGAACCTCGCGGATCTGCTCAGTACGCCGATCCGGCCCGTAGCCGGCGCCACGGTTTACCTGCGCGATATCGGGACCATCGACAATGGCACCGACATCGTTACCGCCTACGCGCACGTCAATGGCAAGCGGACCGTCTACATCCCCGTCACCAAGCGCTCCGACGCGTCCACGCTGGCCGTGATCGACGCCGTCAAGGCGGCCATCCCCGAGTTCAAGAAGGCCGTCCCGGAAGATGTCGACGTGCGCCTCGAATTCGACCAGTCCGGATACGTTACCAACTCGCTGCGCGGCCTGGTGATCGAAGGATTGCTAGGCGCGGCGCTCACCGGCCTGATGGTGCTGATCTTCCTCGGCGACTGGCGCAGTGCGCTGATCGTCATCCTGAATATCCCGTTCGCGCTGCTGACTGCGGTGATCCTGCTGTGGGCGGCGGGCCAGACCATCAACATCATGACCCTGGGCGGTCTCGCGCTGGCGGTCGGAGTGTTGGTGGATGAGGCCACCGTCGAGATCGAGAACATTCACAGCCAGATGCTGCCCGGCGTTTCGCGGGCGCGCGCGGTGGTGGAAGCGTGCAGCCGGACGGCCATGGCGCGCCTGCTCTCCATGTTCTGCATTCTGGCGGTCTTCGTGCCATCGTTCTTCATGATCGGGGTGGGCCGGCAGCTTTTCGTACCGCTATCGCTGGCGGTGGCGTTTTCGATGATCGCGTCATACTTGCTGTCGAGCAGTCTGGTCCCGGTGTTTTCAACCTGGCTGATGCGGGAGGCGCATCGCGGCGAGGAACGCGAAGGATTTTTTGGGCACCTCCGCTCCTCTTACGAACGTTATCTGGGAGGCGTCTTACGGTTCCGCTGGCCGCTGGCAATTGTCTATCTGATCTCCGCGATGGGACTCCTGTATCTGGTCCTGCCGCGCATTGGATCTGAATTGTTCCCGGACGCCAACGCGCCGCTGCTGCGCATCCGGCTGCGCGCTCCCGCCGGCACCCGCATTGAGGAGACCGAACGCATGGTCATGCGCGCGCTCGATGTGATTCGGCGCGAAGCCGGCCCGAACAATGTCGAAATCACCAGCGACTTTGTGGGTGTGGTGCCCTCCAGCTACCCCGTGGACCTGATCCACCTCTTCACCAGCGGACCGCAGGAGGCCATCGTCCAGGTGGCGCTGAAACCCGGCGCAGTGCGCGACGAAGCGCTTCGCGAAAGGCTGCGGGAGGCGCTCGGCCGCGAGTTGCCCGGCACACAAGTCTCTTTCGAGGCAGCCGATATCGTGACGCAGGTGATGAGCTTCGGTTCGCCGACTCCCATTGAAATCGCCGTGCAGGGAGTCAGTCTGCAGAACGACTACGCCTACGCGCAAAAGGTGCAGGCGCAGTTGAGGAAGCTGAGCTTCCTGCGCGACCTCGAATTCGCGCAGGAGAACAATTATCCGACGCTCGACATCAACATCGACCGCGAACGCACCGGGCAGTTCGGCCTGACCATGGCGGATGTGGCGCACTCGGTGGTGGCGGCGACCTCTTCGTCCCGGTTTACCGATCCCAACTACTGGCGCGATCCGAATACCGGCAACGCCTTCCAGATTCAGGTAGAGCTTCCCCAAAACCAGATGCAGAGCGTCGAACAAGTCGCCGGCATCCCGCTGATGCTTGCGGGCAGTCCGAAGCCGCTGCTCGCCGACATCGCCAGCTTGAAGCCTGGCAGCATGCCGGGCGAGATCGACCGCTACAACGGCCAGCGCGTGGTCAGCCTGACGGCGAATATTCACGGCATCACGCTGGGCGAAGCGGCCGGCAAACTCAACCGGGCTCTGGCCGCGGCGGGCGCGCCGCCACGAGGCGTTTCCGTGCGGCTGCGCGGTGAGATTCCGCCGCTCGAACAGACCATCTCCGGGTTGCGCATCGGCTTGCTGCTCGCGGTGGTGGTGATCTTTCTGTTGCTTTCCGCGAACTTCCAATCCGTGCGGTTGGCGCTGGCTATCGTGCTGACGGTGCCGGCGGTGCTGTGCGGAGTCCTGCTGATGCTGCTGGCTACCGGCACCACGCTCAACGTCCAGTCGTTCATGGGCGCGATCATGGCCATCGGCATTGCGGTGGCCAACTCGATCCTGCTGGTCACGTTCGCCGAACACGCGCGCCATGCCGGGCGGCCGGTCCTGGATGCCACGCGCGAAGGCGCCGGCAGCCGGCTGCGCGCAGTGCTGATGACCGCCGCGGCGATGATTTTCGGGATGCTGCCGATGGCCATCGGATTCGGCGAGGGCGGCGCCCAATCCGCGCCGCTGGGCCGCGCGGTCATCGGCGGCCTGCTGGTTTCGACATTCGCGACGCTCACCATTCTGCCGTCGATCTACGCCATCTTGCAAAGGAAGGCGTCTGTTACTTCGCCGTCGCTCAACCCGATGGATCCAACGAGCCGATACTATGACGCGACCTAATAATCGTCTCCTGCTCCTACTCGCCGCGCTCACGCCACTCTGCGCGCAAAGCTTCGACCTGGTCCCCGTCGTTTCCAAGCCGGTGTCCCGCACCATCGACCTGCCCGCCGAAATCCTGCCCTATCTCACCGTCTCGCTGCACGCCAAAGTGCCGGGCTACGTGGAGCGCATCCTGGTGGATCGCGGCAGTATGGTCAAGCAGGGCGACCTGCTGGCCGAACTCAGCGCGCCCGAGCTGAAGGCCCAGATCGCGGAAGGCGAGTCCAAGGTGCAGGCGGCCGAATCCGATAAGCTGCAAGCCCAAGCGCAACTCGCGGCGGCCGAGAGCACCTATGCGGACCTCCGCAAGGCCGCCGAAACGCCCGGCGCAGTGGCCGGCAACGAAGTAGTCCAAATGCAGAAGCAGGTGGAAGCCGCCCAGGCCCTGGTGCGCGCGCGCGATCAGGCCAGCCAGGCGGCCGCCGCAGCGTTGCACGCCCAGAAAGATATGGAAGCCTACCTGAAGATCGCCGCGCCATTCGACGGCGTGGTGACCGACCGCTTCGTGCATCCCGGAGCATTGGCCGGACCGGGCGCCGATCCGGTGCTGCTGGTGATTCAACAGATCTCGCACCTGCGGCTGGTGGTGCCGGTGCCCGAAGAGGACCTGGGCGGAATGGTGCGCGGCGCGACCATCTCCTTTCGCGTGCCCGCATACCCGGACCGCGCGTACACTGGAACCGTGGCGCGCATGGCGCACGCGCTCGATCCGAAGACGCGCACCATGCCGGTGGAACTGGACGTTGCCAATCGCGATGGCACTCTCGCGCCCGGCATGTACCCGAGCGTCAAATGGCCGGTACGGCGCGAGCACCCCGCGCTGTTCGTGCCCAAGACCAGCGTGGTGACCACCACGGAGCGCACCTTCGTCGTCCGCGCGCGAGGCGGCCGCGCCGAGTGGGTGGACGTGAAGAAGGGCGCCGCCGACGGGGACCTGATCGAGGTCAGCGGCGCGCTTGCAGCCGGTGACAGGGTGGTTCGCCGGGGCACCGATGAGCTGCGCGACGGGATGCCCATAGGTGGCAAATGATCTCGCGGCGCGGCACTGAAGCTGTTATCTGGCGGCTGAGCTGACGCCCGCCATGTCCTTCGCTCGCCCCCGAGTACCTGCCAGTCGAAAGCCCGCTCAACCAGCCATCAATCTCGTCTTCCGGAATTCATACGCCGCGCCCTATCGATAACGTGAACGTCTCGACACCGGATCATGGGCACGCCTATACGACTGTGCAGGCATGCAAGGCGGGCAAGGACGTGTGCGTGGAAAAGCCCGTTGGTGAAAGAAAAGAGGGAATCCGGCGATTGAAGCAGTGACGCTCCCAAGGGAGCGGGAGGGTTGTGTAGGCTGGATGTTTGATCGTCCTGGCAGGAGAACAGGCGGACCGAACTCCCTCTTTCGCCTTCACGATAAGCCGGGAGCTTGGAAGATATGGGGGCCATTTGCTCCAAGGCATTGAAAACAGGGCGAAAACATTCTGCCGACTTTGGTGACTCGTTTACCGGCCAATATCAGGTAGTAAATGCAATGCGCCATGGCCTAGGCAACAACGGAGTGCGAACTTGGCAGGCCACGAAAAACGATGGCCTGCCTCACGGAGTAGCATAGCCGCAACCAAAGAGGCGGCCTGAGAGGCCGCCGCAGGCCGAGGGCCTGCCCCACGAAGGCGCCAGACTGCGAATCTGCTGTACGGTTATTTCTTGGACACTGCGCGGCCGACGGTAGAGCCTTGCAATCGGCGCTGCGCTGTGATACTGCTTTCCTCGGAGGCATATCTATGACCGATATGGCAAGCCGACGTGTGGGCCTGTGGGCCCTGATTGCAGTAAACCTCATCCTGTTGTCCTGTTCGACCAGCAACGCGCCTCAGCCGGGCACGCCTGCGTTCTTTTGGGCCGCCGCCAAGGAAACCTATGCCGCGGGCGACTATCAGAAGACCGTCGAACACTTGGGCAACATTGTGTCCACTCAAAACGAATACGTCGCGCGCGCCCAGCCGTGGATGTTGATTTTGACCTCCGGCATGGTGCAAGGCTATATGGACCTGGCCAAAGCGTTCGACGACGGGGCGCACGCCAATCGCAGCCAGGCCACGAACTTTCACCGCCAGGTGAATACGTACCAAGGCGCCGCCAACACGCTGGCCCTGCAGTTTGCCGACACGTTCTCGAAATTCCAAAGCAAGGACGAGTTCGTGACTCTGGCTTTTACCTATCCAACCGGCAGCCCCACCGAAGTCATGTTGCTAAACAAGGTCGCCGGGGGGGCCTGGCTGCCCGAGGCGGAGATCGACACCGCCCAGAAACGCGCCATCGAGCACGCCGTGCTGTTGGCTACGTGCCGGGCCGCGGGCGCGAAAGACGATCCGGCCAAGGCCCAGGATCTGCTCAAAACCGGTGAGGCCAAGGTCCCACGAGCCGCCTTCGTCCAGGCCATGGCCGTCGCGCTATTCGACGCGTCCCAGCTTTACTCGCGCACCAAACTGGACCAGCCGGACAAAATGAAGGTCTTCTGCGGCCGCGCGCAGGAGGCTTTGAAGACGATACCCGACTCCAAGGACGGCCAGGATCTGGACAAGAAGATCCAGGCGGCATTGAAGAAAGTCAAGGCGTAAACCGGCCGCGTTCAACCGGAGCCGGGCGTCAGGCGGATACAAATCAGGTGACCGCTCTCGGCCAGCACCTGGTGACCGATCTGCGACGCCACGTGCGCGCGGTAGGTGTCCTTATCCAGCACCAGAACACGCACGCGGTTGGCGCGGAGCGCCTCCATTAGTTCTTCGCGGCTGAATAACCGGATGAGGAAACGGTCGCCGTACCACTGCAGTTGGTTGTCTTCATCGAAGCGGGGCTGGCCGTCGTCGTAAAACCCGACGCGCTCGCCAGGGGCTGTCGCGGCGGTTGCCGCTTTGGCGATGGGGCGGATCTCGGCGGCTTCAAGGTGTGTCCGCGGGAACGCCGCCACGGCCGCAACCCCCAGCGCCAGGACGGGCATCGCGACGCGCAGACCCACACGCAGATACCGATCCGGCACGCACTTCTTCAGGCCGAGCGCCGCGAGTATGGCAAAGGCCGGATAGGCCGGAAGCATGTAGCGCAACACGCGGCTGCGGGCGGCCGCGCACAGGGCAAAGACCACCGCCACCCATAGGACCAGCAGCCACAATCTGCGGTCCCGCCCGCGGACGGCGACGACCAGGCCGGCAAGCATCGCCGGCAGCCACGGCCAGTACGACTTCGCCAGCATCCACGCATACTCGAAGGCGCCGGTGTAGCGCCGCCAGGCTGGAGACAACCCGCCGTATACCTCGTTCCGCAGCCAGTTGGAGTGCACCTCCACGAACCACGCGCCGAACAGGTGAACCAGGTAGGCATACCAGCCTACCAGCGGCAAATAAGCCACGGCGAGAGCCGGAATGGCGTAGCGCCACGGCGGCCGGCGGCGGCTCACGATCAGGTGCAGCACGAACACGGCCGGCAGCACGAGCCCCATCATGCTGCGCGTCAACTGGGCGAGGGCCGTGCAGGCGCCCGCTGCCAGGTACCAGCGCGGATCGTTTTCGGCGATCGACCACGCACAGACCGCACAGAGGACGAAGAAGGTGAAGGGCACATCGGTCATGCCGCGCGCGGTGTACTTCAGAAAGTAGAGGCTGGTCGCCATGACGAACATGGCGAGCACGGCCGTCGACGAGTCGCGTGTCAGCTTGCGCGCCAGCCAGTAGACCAGCAGGATGACGCCCAGTCCGCACACGGCGGAGGGCAGCCGGGCCAGCGCGTCCGAGAAGCCGAAGGCCGCGAACAGCGAGGCTTCCATCCACTCGAGCAGCGGCGGATTCTCCAGGGCGGGCGCGCCGTTGCTGTGCAAGACCAGCCAGTCTCCGGTGCGCAGGATATCCTTGGCGATGTGGGCGTACTGCGCGTCGTCATAGCCGGTGAGATCTCCCGTGCGGAGCGGTGCGAGGACCAGAATCGCGGAAAGAACTGCGAGAATCGGGAAGTACCGGCGGGTGTCCAACAACCCAAGTATATCGCGCGGATGGGGGCTTGCTTCAGCAAGTTGGAGCGCGGCAGTGCCGCTAGTTTTCGCCGGCTCTTCGCGCACGCCTACGGCGCCGCCAACCCCTTTGCACGAAACCTCCCCTCGTTAGCGCTTACGAAAAGGGTGGGGTATTTGCGGCCTAGCGGGTATCCACTTGACTGAGCCAGGCGTCTCCGGCGAAGTCGTGTAGGGCGGGCGCCCTCGCCCGCGCGGAGGTCCCTGCCTCCGCGTCCGGCAGCGGGACGGGGGCGTCCCGCGCGGTCCAGGGGGACCGCCCCACCAAGGCGGAGTCAATTGCGGCCTCACTCAAGCCGCGAATGAACCCATCAGAACGTGAGGCCCACCAGAAACTCCCCTTGGTTCAGATTCGAGCGCAGCAGGCCGAGTGCGTCGCTGATTTGCGTGGAGTTCCATCTGGTGAATCGTATCTCGGGCGAAATGTGCAGGAAAACGGCGTGAATATCCACGCCGCCGCCCACGACGAACCCCATAGTCGTGTTCCTTTGCAAATCCGAAGGGGATGGCTGTACGGGGAGAGTCACATTTACGATCGTCTCTTTCAGGCCGGCGATGGTGTCCCATGCCACGCCCGCGTCCAAGTACGGCCGCACCACGGGAAAATGGAAACGGTATTTCAGCAGCAGGGGAAACTCCCAATTGCTCCCGCTCGCGCTGATGGCGCTGCTACCCAGAATGCCGGAGCCGTTGTAGCTCAGCTTCCGGTATAGCGCATCGAACTCCACGCCCAGGCCGAGGGGAAGCCGGACCTCCGCCATTCCGCCGACAATGTATCGCTGGGTGGGGGCGGTATAGTTGAACGTGCCGTTGCCGGCGGCGTTCAGGAAATCGTTGAGAGGCACGCCCGCTTTGATCCCCGCGGAGAAGGGCTGCGCGAGAGCGGAAATCGAGCCGAGCAGGAATAGCAACACTGGTCGCATGTTGCTTCCTACGGATGCCTGCCGCCGCCGGTTACATCCGCGCCGCGCTTTGGTATCATTTCTAAGCATTTGCCTTGCAGCGGCAGGGAGGAGCAAGCATGAGCCACTACTACGAAGACTTTTCGACCGGGGTCGTGCATGAATCGCGCGGGCGCACGGTGACGGAGGCCGATATCGTGAATTTCGCCGGTCTTTCCGGCGATTTTGTGGAGTTGCACACCAACGAGGAATTCGCCCGCAAGTCCCCGTTCGGACGGCGCATCGCGCACGGCGCGCTGGTGTTCAGCATCTCCACCGGGCTGATGACCCAGATGAACCTGATCAACGACACCGTGCTGGCGTTCTACGGCATCGACAAGCTGCGATTCACGGGTCCGGTATTCATCGGAGACACGGTGCGCGTGACCAAACGAGTCGTCGAGTTGAAGGAGAAAGACGCGGAGCGCGGCATCGTGACGTTCGAAACGCAGGTGCTGAATCAGAACAACGAGCCGGTGATCGTTTATACCGACAAGCTGCTGGTGAAAAGAAGGAAATGAGACCGCTCGACGGCCTGGTGGTGCTGGATTTGACGCGATTGCTGCCGGGCGCGGCGGCCACCATGCAGCTTGCCAACTTCGGCGCGGAGGTGGTCAAGATCGAAGAGCCGGAGCGGGGCGATTACGGCAGGTGGCTTCCGCCGTATCTGGATGGCGAGGGCGCTGTGTTCCACATGGTGAATCGCGGGAAGAAGAGCGTCGCGCTGGATTTGAAAAGCGAGAGCGGGCGCGACGCATTTCTAAAGCTGGCCACGACCGCGGATGTGGTGGTGGAGAGCTTCCGGCCGGGCACGATGGCGCGCCTGGGCCTGAGTTACGAAACGCTGCGCGCGTCGAACGAGCGGCTGATCTACGTGTCGATCACCGGCTATGGGCAAGATGGGCCGTGGGCGGGGATGGCGGGGCACGACATCAATTACCTGGCGCTGGGCGGCGCGCTGGAGGGGAACGGCGCGTCCGGCGGGCCGCCGGCGATTCCCGGAATTCAGATTGCGGACCTGGCGGGCGGCGCCATGCAGGCGGTGACTGGCGTGCTGCTGGCTCTGGCGGCGCGCGCTAGGACTGGCCGGGGCCAAGCGGTGGACGTTTCGATGGTGGATGGCGTGGCCTGGATGATGCCCGTCGCGTTGGGTCTGCATGCGGCGACGGGTGAGTTGCCCGCGCGCGGCGATGGTGAGCTCACGGGGCACTACGCCTGTTATCGCGTTTATGAGGCGGCGGACGGGCGGTCAATCGCCGTCGGCGCGCTGGAGCCGAAGTTCTGGCAGGAGCTTTGCCGCGCACTGGGATGCGAGCAGTTCATTGCGGATCAGTTCGCCGAGGGTTTGCGGCGGGAGGAGATCATTGCGGAGATGGCGCGCATCTTCCGCACGTGCGGGGCGGCGGACTGGTTCGAGCGCCTGGGGCCGGCGGACGTTTGCGTGACGCCGGTGAGCAACGTGGCGGAAGTAGCCGCGCATTTCGGGCTGGGCCGCGGCGATTCGGTGGTCGCGCCCAAGCTCAGCGACACGCCCGGAAGGCTGGGCGGCCGGCCGCCGCGTTTGGGCGAGCAGACGCGCGAGATCTTGAAGGATGAATAGGTGCAGTGTCCGGCAAGTAACTGGACAGCAGACATCTGTGGGGCAGGCCATCGTTTTTCGTGGCCTGTCGAGTTCGATCGCGGTGCGCAGACGACAAACAACGATCGTCTGCGCCACGAAAGGCGATACACGCATGGCCGGTCGCGTGCGTCATGCTTTCAGAGGAGCTATTATGCGCTTCGTCATTCTCGCCTTGGCCGCATCCGTGGCTTTCGCGCAAACCAATCAGGTGTTTCAGCTCACGCAGAAAGACAACCAGCAACAACTGGAAGAAATCGCGACGGTGCTTCGCGGAACGACGGACATCCGGCAGGTGTCCGTTGACGAGTTGAAGGGATCTGTGGCCGTGGAAGGAACGGCCGCACAGATCGCCATGGCCGACTGGCTGGTCCATCAAATGGATCAGCCCGCGAATGGACCATTCTCCCGCGTGTACGAGTACCGGCCGCCGGGCGGCGGCGATGATGTGGTGCGTGTATTTTATGTCAACCACGCTGCACGGCCACAGCAACTACAGGAGATCGTGACCGCCGTCCGCTCGGTGGCGGATATCCAGCGTGTGTATGTTTACAACCCACTGAGAGCGGCCGTTGTGCGCGGGACCAACCAGCAGATATCGCTGGCCGCGTGGCTGGTGGATCAGCTCAATCAGCCCGCAAATGTGGCTGCTCCATCGCCGCACGAATATCAGCTTCCCGGCGACGATGTGGCACGGGTCTTCGAACTGGCACATGCCGAGACTCCGCAGCAGTTGCAGGAGATCGTGACGTTAATCCGTTCCATCGGAGATATTCAAAGGCTGTTTATCTATATTGACCGGCGAGCCGTGATCGTGCGCGCTAGGGCGGAGCGGGTTGCCCTGGCTGCCTGGCTGGTGAGCGAATTGGATAAACCGGTGGACGGGCAGAGTGCCGCGCACGACAGCACTGCGCCGCACGAATTCCGGCTATCGGACGATCCTGCAAATCTGGTACGGGTGTTCTACCTGCCGCGCTACCAGTCGGCGGAAGACCGCCAGAAGGTGGTTGCCCAGGTCCGCGCCAACAGCGGAATTCGCCGGCTATTCGTTTATAATGCGCTCGGGGCGCTGGCCGTGCGCGGGACGGCGGGACAGGTGGCCACGGCGGAGAAGGCGCTGGAGGAGATGAAGGTACAATAACGAAGGCGCCT